>LKMJ01003094.1_pt1 | contig 15449 bp, 25 predicted proteins | sample 643391 | NCBI WGS metagenome assembly LKMJ01 (sample SAMN04112250, study PRJNA286221) | soda lake metagenome | biome: soda lake; feature: Kulunda Steppe; material: water; isolation source: sample PL-Br10 brine of Picturesque Lake | place: Russia: Kulunda steppe | collected 2010-07
GGGGGGATATTGCATCTTTCTTGATGCTTTGGGGGGATATTGCATCTTTCTTGATGCTTTGGGGGGATATTGCATCTTTCTTGATGCTTTGGGGGGATATTGCATCTTTCTTGATGCTTTGGGGGGATATTGCATGGCCTCAAGGACCTCCAGGGACCTGAGCGTAAAAGCCCATACCACTTCAGAAAAGAAAAGCAATCTTGGCTTGTTAAAGGTGTAACCGTACGTGTGAAGGAGGGAGGACGTGGCAGAGCCCAATAAGAGGCCTTTCATATATGCAAGGGGCTCGCCTCACGCCAAGGACAGTGCCTGGAGGCGCTTTGACAAAGCACAAGGCACACACGTTTGCTGCGTGTCCTGCCTCCATCTGATGGGCTGCAGGGCAAGCGGCGGTGGGAGCAGGGACCGGGGGCCTCATGTTGCTGTGAGTGGCTGGCCTCTGCTCGTGTACATGGATGTGCCTGTGTTCTGCATGAAGAAGTCCGTGGGCTTGTAGAGGTTTGGAGAAAGATGGTGGGTAGCTGGGGGTATGAAGCCAAAGTGCGTCTGCCCTAGTCCAATCCCACAAAATGTTTCCGACATGCTTGCCCATTCAGCTGCATTCAAGTGCACGGGCATGTGCTTGCATGTGCCATCCGCCCAAGGTGCCTGTGAGTGACAGCATACCTCAGCAGTGAGCTGTGTGCTGAGTCAGCTGAGTGAGCTGTGTGCCGAGTGAGCTGTGTGCCGAGTGAGCTGTGTGCCGAGGGAGGGCGGAGGTCATGTTCCGTCAAGTGGCACAGTCTCACCAGGTCCCTTGACAGAAAGTGAGTTCCGCCTCCCAAGTGTGTGCACGGCTCATGATGTCTGCGCTGCAGCCTGACCAAGTCAAGATGGTCAACTCACATGCATGCATCTGTGTCCACTCAAGGTGCAACATGCCCCCCACTTCAACCCTCACTCCTCGGGCACCACAACATGTTTCGGAGCCTTGCATTGAGGGTGCATTTAAAGCTGGAGGCATAGGATGTGTAAAGGAAGTGGTGTGCAAGTGGCGCCCAAAAAGAGCAAGGAGCCGGTTGGTTCTGATCTGTCGAGAGGCAGAGACTAGACTGTCAACCACACCATTACCAGGCTTGCAACCTGACAGGTCAAGGCTCGCAGGTGTGGCCCGCCCGCAACCCTCGGTGCACTTGCGCCCTACTTGATGCTTCGGATGCGCGTGCATTTTGCGTGAGCAGCACATAGCCCCGCGCAGTGCGTCAAGTGTTCCTCCGCAGAAACGGGCGTCTGCCCATCAACGCATGCAAATATCTTGCATGGCACACGCTACGTGCATGCAATGCCTGTGTTCTCATGCATGCCGCCACGGCCGCGACTGCGACTCTGCATGCCACTGTGCAAGGATGAGCCCATTGATCATGTAAACAGTGCTGCTGTGAAGTGGAAGCTTTTCTACACCACTGCCTTCTCCATCCAACAACTTGCATGCTGTAGAACACGTTCATATTTGCTGCCGCGCAGGGATGAGCCCACCAACCATCTGGACAGCGCAGCCGTGAAGTGGCTGGGTAACTTCTTGAGCAAGTCCGGGGGCACAGTGGTGAGGAACAGTGTGTCTTTGCAAATCTGGGGGTGCTGTGTCTCTGAGAAGTCCTGGAGGCATGGTGCAGTGCAGAGCAAGCCTCAGGATGTAGCAGAATGCCCACAAGCCCTCTGATGAGCTGTGGTGCGACAGGCAGCAATTTTCCTGATCGCGCTGCGCTGGGTGGCTCAAGAGATATGCCCTGGCGATGGCTAGGAAGGCAGGCTGTGCTGGCAAGGCTGCTGCTTATTACAGCGCTTGCGCGTTGAATGTTGCCCTGCGGGCACCTCCCTCCCCTCGTGCATGCTGCCAACTGCCATGGAGCTTCTAGGCCTTGGGATTTCACGTTAGCAGCCTCATCAATCTGCGGCGGAGTCCTTTGTCTGTGAGCCTATGTGACTTGAGAAGGAACCTCTGTCCTATGGTCCTGTTTGTACACAGTGCGCGGAAAGGGAAAAGCCCAAGGCGCCCGAAGGGCGCAGGCTTTGGAGTATGGGCTTGAGACACACAATGCCATGAGTAAATGCAGAATCATCTGAAGTGCCATGACCAAAGGATGGCTCCCAGCCAATGCATAAAAAAGGCCTGAAGCAGCTGCTCTCTGGCTCCAGGGTCTTCTTGGTTGTGATTGCCATTCACACTGTGCTGTGCGGTACTGTGCCTTGCCTGCGCAGGTCATTGTGTCCCATGACGAAGCTCTGTTGGACTCGGCATGCAGCCACATAGTAGAGGTGGGGCGGATTGGGCTTGTAGTCACATGGTGGAGGTGGGCTGGGCGTGCAGTCACATGGTGAAGGTGGGCTGGGCTTGCAGTCACATGGTGGAGGTGGGCTGGGCTTGCAACCACGTGGCAGAGGTGGGCTGGGCCTGCAGCCTTATGGCAGAGGTGGGCTGGGCGTGCAGCCACATGGCAGAGGTGGGCTGGGCTTGCAGCCACATGGCAGAGGTGGGCTGGGCAGGCAGTCACGTCGTGGAAGTGAGGGAGACTGGGCATACCGTCACATGATAGATTAAGCTGAGCATGCAGTCAGGTGGCGGATGCGGTGAAGACTGGGCATGCAGCCACATGGCAGAGGGGTGGGCAGAGCAGCAGAGGCACCATATGCTTTTGGCTGCAGGGTCGGCATATGCTTTTGGCCGCCATATGGTCTGTAGGGCCGCCATATGCTTTTGGCTGCAGGCGCCGTATGCTTTTGGCTGCAGGGCTCAGCCTGCACTCTTGTTCTAGGGATGCCACAAGGTAGCACTGTTCTAGGGATGCCACAAGGTAGCACTGTCCTAGGGATGCCACAAGGTAGCACTGTTCTAGGGATGCCACAAGGTAGCACTGTTCTAGGGATGCCACAAGGTAGCACTGGGACAGGCTTGGCTGGACTCACACAAAACCTGTTTGACAGCCAGGAGGGCCTCAGTCTGCAGAATCATAGAAGAGGCAAACAGGCCAGAAAAGAAAAGGACAAAGGAGGTCGTGTAAGCAGAGAACTCCATGCCACAATCAATGACGGGAAAGGGGCTGACTGTAGGGCTGTGGCACATTGCGACCCCTCCACCAGTGTGTAACTGAACATAGTACGCACCGTGTGACCCTTCCACCAGTGTGTCACCGAACATAGTACGCACCGTGTGCCCCCTCCACCAGTGTGTTACTGAACGTAACACGCACAGTGTGATCAATGAGGGTGCCCAGTCTCCTGGGCAGAAAAAGCGTGTGAGCTCCTTGATCAGCACGCTGTCAAGGTAGCTACCATAGTCAAGGGTCAAGTGAAATCAGATGCATGCTTATCTTGCCATCTTGCAGGCTTTTTTGCGCCAGCAATTTGAAGTATGAGGATGAATTTCGATTTGCTATGCCACATTGTGCTGCTGGCTGCATGCATGGACCATTCTTTGCCTGTGTGCTGCTTCCATGCCACCATCCTTTTGATCCCTGCCACAGTCTGTCATGCTGAAGCTTTACAAGCGCTGTGTGCGCTTGTGCGCTTGGGGCGCATGCCTGTCTGAACACACACATACACGTGCGCACACACGCCCACACACGCAAGCACCTCATATGCTGCCTGCAGGTGCGGGGGCGCAAGCTGCATCAGTATGCGGGTAGCTTCTCCAAGTTCATGGAGCTGAGAGCCGTCAGGGAAGCCCAAGCCAGGGCTACCGGGTTGGCACAGCAGCAGGAGATTGAGAGGTGCGGCTGGCATGGGTGGGGGCAGGCCGGTGGGGCAGTGCTCAAGGCACGCCTCTGTGGTCCTAGGCAGTGGCATGAGTGCCCAGGCATGGTGGTGCGGGGAGCAAAAAAAAATTGGCATGGGTGGGGGCAGGCTTGCTGGATGTTGCTCGCGGCGTGCCTCTGTGGTTCCGGGCAGTGCCATGTGCACAGAGGTGCAGGATGCACACTTTGTGGAGAGCATGACAGTCTAGCACTCATTTGGCACAGCAGGGAGTGTTTGCCTCCAGCTTTGTGTGTGTGTTTGCACTCATTACCTCCCATGGGTTTGCCATTGCATGCTTCTTTCTCCAATATTCAGGCTGTCTTGGTGCAAAGGATGCAAACAAATGGTATGGGAGAAGCATATCCTGTGGAAGAATTGTACCTTCAACACACATGCGCTCCTGCTTGTGCATGCACGAACGGACGCGTCAAGACTCAGCACACAAATGTACGTGCGTTCGCACCCACACCTGGGCACAGGCTCGAAGAGTTTGTGAAGCGGTTTGGAGCTAAGGCTAGCAAGGCATCGGCCGCACAGAGTAAAGCAAAGCTTGCAGAGAAGCTGCGGGTCGAGATGGTAGAGATCCCAGCAGCTGCGTCTAGCGAGGGCGGCGGCGATGCCAAAAAGGTGCGCAGGGAGGGGGGGGGTGAGCACAGGACTAGGCCGTTCATTACGCATCCTTCACCAAGCTGGGGATGCCAGTGACCACCCTGTGATGAGCTGCAGTATTGAAGGTGGGGGTGCCAACGAATAGGCTTGGGGGTGATGTGAAGGAGGCATGTGCAGGGAGAGGGGTGGGGCGCTATGGAACAGTGCAGGCGCAGGTGAGAGATGAGCAACACATGGAAGGAAGCAGCGCAGCTGGCGGCAAGACACAAAGGCCAGCGTGCAAACAGAGGCAGTTGGTTGAAAGGTGATGCATGGAGAGACCTTTGGAGGGGATGGGTGCGGTCGTATGTTTATATACAGAGGGCGCATAAGGGTACATGGTGTGGGCACAATCTCGTTGGAGGGGGGGGGGGCCTTTACGATGAGGAACCCGTTTGGAACTGCAGCTGCTGCTGCTGCTGCTGCTGCTCCCCTGTGCTTTACTCTCACCGCTGTCTGCATCCTCTGTACTATAGCTTCCTATTACACTTGCTTACTGTTGTACGCGCTTTCTATCACATGCACTTCCTGTCACGCGTGCTTTCTGTCGCATGCGCTACCTGTCACACAAGCTTCCTGTCATATGCGCTCCCTGTCACACGTGCTTCCTGTCACACGCGCTTACTGCCACACGTTTTCCTTTGCTTTGTCGCAGCTGCACCTTGCCCCTGGCTCCCTCTGTTATCTGCGTCCTGCTGCACGCACCCTGTCACCACCTGCCGCTTTGCTCTCGCCTCCCGCCGCGCGCACCCCAGCCCACTCGCACCCTCTGCCGCCGTGGCCCAACTGCGCGCCCCGCAGGTGTCCCTGCGCTTGCCCAAGGCCCCGCCCTGCTTCACCGACGTGATCATGCTGAAGGACGCCTCCGTCGGCTGGCGCAGCCCTGACCCACAGGCCAGCACCGAGGGCAATGGCGGCGGCGCCCAAGCCGAGGCCAAGCCCCTGCTGACCCATCTTGATCTGACCATCAAGAAGAAGCAGCGCGTGCTGGTGCTGGGCCCCAACGGTGCGTGCGCCTGCCGGCCACGTGCTCCCTCGCTGTGTGCGCGCGTGTGTATGCGTGTGTGTGTATGTGCTCCCACAAGCGCATGGCTGCCAGGGCTGGATGCCAGTGCATGTGCAGAAGTGTGCATGGGTGGCGCCATGCACCCTTTTGGGGACCGCCCGGGGACCTGGTATGCTGGGAGGCCGGCACGGAGGAGTTGACACGCGTGTGGCGCGAGAGAGGTCAATCCTCACCCCTGTCGTGCTGCTGTGCTGCTGCTGGTGCTTAGTAGTACATCCATCCAAGTCTTATGCCTGTGGCCTCTCAGTCGTAGACTAGACCATGGCCTAGAGGGCCGTAGGTGGGGCCGTGAGGCGGCTGCTGCTGAAGGCAGGCCTGTGCCGTGGCCCCTCCGTGTGTTTGCCTGACGCCAACAAAGGTGTGTGTGTCCCCTGCTGGCCTGTTTGCTGCTGCAGGTTCCGGCAAGTCAACCCTGTTGAAAGCCTTGAGTGGGTCGCTGCCCTTGTGGTCAGGTGCGCTTGCGAGCACACGCTGGTGTGGTGCGGGGGTGCAGAGCGAGCATGTGCCTGCCGCTGTGGATCAAGTCATGCACCATTGATATTGTATCAGATACGGTATCAAGATGATGTAGATGATACAGTAACAAGGGGCAGGGAGAGTGGTCGGAGCTAGTGGACGGGCAGGCTGGTCTACCTGAGCGTCTCTTCACGCGCTCGCATCCATTGGATGAACCATGCGCTGCGGAGATGGGTCTTGGTCGCCCGACCCTTGTTACCCATGGCGCCTCTCCGGTCGCCCTCACTCGCCTTGCGCCAACCAGCTGCTTGACAGCTCAAGCGGCCCCGCCATCGACGGCCTTGCAAGCTTGGCTCAGCAGGGCGCCAACAAGACCCCAGGCAATTGTGCTGCACTGATTGAGCCGGCCAAGCTTGTTGGGGGACAGGGGCGGACGATGGGCTGCTGCATGGCACGCAGCATCACACGCATGACACAGCATTAGGTATATGAATCATATGCCTGATCCTACTCAGAGTCTCAGTGGGTTCCCACAAGGCTCACGCACAACACCCCATCCGTGTTTGCAGGGACCCGCAGGGAGGGCGATGGCGTGCGCATCGCGACGTTCTCACAGGACCTTGCACAGGTGAGCAGCTTGCGTTTGCTGCATGTAATGTGTGGGAGTAGCTTGCACTTGCTGCGTACAATGTGTGGCAGCAGCTTGCGAGCGTGTGCTGGCGTGCCCCCTGGCCTCCAAGCGTTAGCCTTGGCTCTGCATGTGCATTGTTAATCACAAAAGGGAGTAATCACAAGGGAGTAATCACAAGGAGGGTAGTCACAAGGGAGTAATCACAAGGGAGTAATAACAAGAGGGATTATCACAAGAGAGAAATCACAAGGTGGGAAATAACAAGGGAGTAATCACTTGGAGGGGGTATAAAAAGGGAGCTGTCACAAGGGAGTAATCACAAGGGAGGAAGAAAAGGCAGATCCTTGCGTCCATGCTCAAGCCCTCTTTCCCCTGCTCGCCCTCATAGATAGGCACAAGGCACAGACCCCTTGTGCCCGGCTAGCCCTCTTGATCTTTGCTTACCCTTTCGCAGCGCTCTTGCCTCGCCGCTCTCCCTGCAGGGCCTTTGTGCCCTTTTGCATCCCTTACCAGGCGCGTGCGTCCACCATGCCCCTTGTGCCCTCCTACAAATTGCGAGCAAGGGTGCAATCTCTTCCCACCACCAGTGCGGCCATTGCCTGCTGCTCCCCCACACCCGTAAGCCAGCTCCTCTCCCAAGGCTTGTCTACATTCCAGACATCACACCAGCTCCCGCCCTCTGCACACACTCTCTTGCCTGCCCGTAGGACCTGCCCTGCCACCAGCCTGCGCTGGCATACGTGGAGGACGTGGCGCGCGCGCACGACCCGCATGTAACCATGGAGCGCTGCAGGCAGGCCCTGGGCTCCTTGGGCCTCACAGGCAGTATGGCGCTGGCCCAAATAGGTGCGGCACTGTCTCCAAACTGGTGTGGCAGCGCTACACCCAAGCAGGAGCTGCGCACAAATAGATGTGGCAGTGCTGCGCCCAAATAGGTGCAGCAGTTTTGGCCAAAATAGATGTGCCGTGCTGCGCACATCGTGGAGTGGCAGCACTGGTCCAAAAAGGTTAGGTGGCGCTGCGCCAAGATGGGTGCGGCGCCATGCTGCTGTCCCTGGCGTGCCATGTGCCTGAAACGCGCATGCGTCTGCAGCTTTGGCGCCGGCAGGCACAGGCAGCCATCTGTGCTGTCTCATCAGCGCCAACCAGCCAGCATACCAGGCTGTGGGCTTCTTTGTGATTCCCTGTGACAGTGTGGGCCTCCTTTCGTGACTCCCTGTGACAGTGTGGGCCTCCTTCATGACTCCCTGTGTCAGTGTGGGCCTCCTTTTGTGACTCTTTGTGACGGTGTGGGCCTCCTTCATAACTCCCTGTGTCAGTGTGGGCCTCCTTTTGTGACTCTCTATGACGGTGTGGGCCTCCTTTTGTGACTCCCTGTGACGGTGTGGGCCTCCTTCATGACTCCCTGTGTCAGTGTGGGCCTCCTTTTGTGACTCACTATGACGGTATGGGCCTCCTTTCATGACTCCCTGTGACAGTGTGGGCCTCCTTCGTGACTCCCTGTGACGGTGTGGGCCTCCTTTCGTGACTCCCTGTGATGGTGTGGGCCTCCTTTCGTGACTCCTTGCACCCCCCTTGTCTGCAGGCGTGCTCAGCGGAGGGGAGAAGGCCCGGGTGGCCTTGGCCGCCTTTTCGCTCGTCCCTTGCAACGTACTCCTGCTGGACGAGGCGTCCAACCACCTTGATGCCGCCACCATCTCCGTTCTGACTGGTAGGCGGGGGCGCTTAGGTTCCTGCCGTATGCCTCGGGCAAGCAGCATATGGGGGCGCATGGGACCCTGGCATTTTACGTTTGTTTGCATCTGTCCCTTCCCCATAGGCTGACCTTGATGCCGCTGCCATCTCTGTTCCAAAAGCTGGGGGGGGGCGCATGGGCCCCAGGCATTTCGCTGTTTTTGCATGAGTCCCTCCCCACACGCAGACACTGAGCCGCTGTGGGCCCCTGGAGCTCCAAAGCGCTCTGCAGTGCTTGGAGCTGAGGGTTGTGCAATGCACACCTGCGCTGCTCTCAGCTCTTTGTCCCTGTGTACAAACGTGCGATGCAGCCTGCGTGCCGAGCAAGCACAGCATGCAGAGCAATCACTGCACAGCCTGCGAGCACGGGCACACACATCGCGACCGCAGAGCTGGCCTTGCAAAGCACCAGCTGCTTCGCTAGTACAGCGACTAGTTGGGAGTAAAGGGTTGGCTCCTGAGTCTGTTTGCCTTACTTTGAAACCTCTAGCAATCATGCTGCACCATATAAACGCCCATCCTTCCCCGGGCTTTTGTTCTTTGATTTCCTCCCTGTATATAAGGCTTGCATCCTGGACATACAACGCTCTCCAAGAAAACGTTTGACACACATATACTCGCACCCTCCTGGCAACTATCGGCTGCTCAGGGTCAAATCAACCATCTGCTCAATTAGTCTGAACCCCACATGAAGCACCACTGGCATGTGCCCTGCATCAGCGCCATGACAGCCGCCTGTTTCAGCCTGCATTCCTTATGCATGCATACCTCCAGCCCCTGCGCAACATCTATCCCCCCACCCCCTATGTCAAAGGCCTATTTGGTGCGGCATGCCCTAAAGCTGCTCGGCCCTCTTGCCCACACATGTGCTCAACACCTGCAGGTGCCTTGAAAGAGTTTGACGGCGCCATCGTGGCCATCACCCACAACCGCGCATTTGCAGAGTCCTTGAATGCAACGTAGGTAGTGTTGGACTGCAACACGTTTGAGCACGGCTTGCTGCAAAGTCTGACTGTGCCCTTGTATGTATGCTGACAAGCAACACGGCCTCAGTGACTTGATTTGGGCATCTGAGGATGCAGTGTGGCCAAGGTGCGTCAGGTTGCAGTGTGGTCAAGGTGCATCAGGTTGCAGTGTGGCCAAGGTGCGTCAGGTTGCAGTGTGGTCAAGATGCATCAGGTTGCAGTGTGGTCAAGGTGCGTCAGGTTGCAGTGTGGTCAAGGTGCATCAGGTTGCAGTGTGGTCAAGGTGCGTCAGGTTGCAGTGTGGTCAAGGTGCGCGTGCGTTGTAAGCAAGGTTTCCCGGTGGGTGTCCAAAACTGTGCAAGGGCTGCATTGAAAAAGGCCCTCTGCAGAGCCTCTGATGCGACCTGGTCCTTGGAAGACGCAGCTCTTTTGGCTTTCCTTGATCTGGCGTGCTGTGGCACTGTGGCACGGTGGCACGGTGGCAGTGGGCACAGTGGCACAGTGGCACAGTGGCACAGTGGCACAGTGGCACATTGGCACAGTGGCACGGTGGCAGTGGGATCTGGCGTGCTGTGGCACTTGGGCACGGTGGAGCACAGTGGCAGCTTTGGTGCCACTGCAAGCATGGGCTTCCAGCAGCACAGTGTGAAGCATAGGTGAAGCTCAGTGTGAAGCATAGGTGAAGCACAGTGTGAAGCATAGGTGAAGCACAGTGTGAAGCACAGTGTGAAGCATAGGTTTGGAGTTTTAATGTATTAGCAGTGAGTGCTAGTGGCTGGCTTCAATCATGCAGCTTTTTGGCTCTGATCATTCACCAGTATCCCATTGCAGATGGCAGGCCGGGAACGGTGCTGTGGCCCTGTGCAGACACGCAACACACACCTGCACTTAGTCACTAACACTTACATGCATGCATGCGCATGCGCATACCCACAGCCATATTCTGCGCGTGGAGAATGGGCGCGCAAAGCTGGGCACCAACATGGGCCTCAGTGATGCTGACTTTGAGCACTCCCCAGGAGCAGCGGCACCTGCACAGCCTGCCTCAAGCACAGCCGCATCCACAGGTAGGTGAAAATGTGCGTGTCTGTGTTCATGCATGTGTGTGCATGTGTGCAGAGGTGTGTGTGTATGTGCGAGTGTGCACAGGTGTGGGTGGGAGGGAGTGCATGCTCAGCGGGGGCAGGCACTCAATTTTGAAAGCAACCTGAAGGCGTTCCTGATTTGGGCTCCAGGGGCAAGATGTGAAAGAACGTTTGAGTTTAGGGACTTCACCCCAAGGTGTTCTGAAGTTGCCGAGGTGCATGGGTGTGCCAGCCAAGAATGATGTGGGGTCCTGGGTTGCATCCTAGCTGCGCAGGTGGACTTTCCCTTAGTGCATGCTGCCTATGGACTGATGCTGCTTGCAAAATTTGGCTTCTTTGCCAGCCTGCTGAAGACTGCAAATGTGCTTCACCTTTGTCATACTCAATTTACCTGCAGGTTTGAGCCCCTGTGTTTGCTGCGGCTGGCATATGTACTGCACTCTGTACGTGTGCTGCGGTCTGAATGCATGCTCAAGCCCGTGTGTGCGCTGCCCCCCGCTCACTTGCAGAAAGTGCCTGCACGCATTCAAGTGCAAAAGAATTGGACTTAAGCAAAAACCACTTCCACCAAATGGACAGCTGTGATGTTGCAGACAGGGCACAGCCCGCGAGCGGTCGTGTCAGTGCACAGACTGTGCTCGTGGTACCATGGGGTGGGGCACAGCCCACTCGTGGTTGTGACTTGTTAAGGCAAACCACCCTCTCTGGCAACCCTGTGAGTGTGCAGGTTCGCGCAGGGGCAGCAAAAGTAGGAGCCCTACTCCGGTTGAGGCCAGTAGCAGCAGTGGGGGGAAGCCCAAGAGCAAGAGCCCGTCGCCTGCCAGCAGCACGAGCAGGAGTGCCAGCAGCAGTAGCGGCAGCGTGCAGCCTGCCAAGCCCAAGCGCACAACCCTGAGCTGGAAGGAGCAGCAGGAGTACCAGGTGGGCTGGGCTGTCCCGGTCAAAATGCCAGACAGATTGCTTCTTAGGACTTAGAGGTGGCGCTTCATTCCTTGCGATCATGGGGCTTGGAGGCCCCTGTCTTGGCTGTATGAAATTGCCACAGTATTCTACGCAGCCTCCACGTCGTAGGAGGCTTGACTTGCATCCGTGCCTTGACATGGGGTTTGCTGTGTGAGATGTTCCATGCCTGCCGACATAGCGTTACATAGGGAGTGGCACACATCCTTTGCTGTGTGTCTGATTGGGTGTGCTTTTTAATGGCCTTAACCGGTCAACTGATTTTGGGGGTGCACCTCCATGGCCATGTCCTCAACTGGTGACGAAGATGGGCCTGCCTTGGACCCAGGGCAGGTTCTGAGGCTGATCTTTTGAGAGCCCTGTTAGCATCTGCTTCGGACACTGTGGCTGCACACCATCCATTGAAGCCATTGCTATTGATATTGGTGTTGTGAGTGAACTTCATTGGTACTGGCCTTGTGAGGGACCAGACCGCAGAGCCTGGCCCGGTCGTGCAGGCTAGTATGTGCAGGACCTTGGGGGGTGCAGGTGTGCAGGGAGAGATGAGGAGTTTCTCTGAGAACCATGCAAACTGAAGTATTTTGTGTGTGCGTGCGTGAGTCCTTGGTGCATTCCCCCCTTCCTTAGCCTTGACCTTAAGGGCCAAGTGGTCCATCGTGCATGCTGTGTGCCTTCAGAAGCTGAACGCCCGCATGAAGGTGCTGACTACCAAGCGGGATGAGCTGCAAGGCCAGGTCACAAGCTTGGCGTCCTCAGGCAAGGACTTCAAGGCCATGGAGGCTGCGAGCCTGGATCTTGGGAAGGTTGCCGAGGAGCTGGATGAGGCCGAGATGCGGTGGCTGGAGCTCGCTGAGATCGCCGGCGACATCTGAAATCTTGACACTGCACCAGATCTTCTCTAGCTGTACCACGTGCATGCACGCGCGCGAGTGCCTTGCCTGCATGCTTGAGCGCCGCGTTACTTGAAACGTAACCTGACAAATCTTCTTGTACAAAAGATCTGGATACTATTCATGGGTCACAGCAGAAAAGTCTGCAAGACTGCCTCAACACAGAAGGACAGCTCAGCTTCAGTGTGTTGACGATCCTGATCGGGGAACTTCAAGGTGAATGCCGCTCACGTGATCCTTCTTTAAAGTTGATACGCCTGAGCACTCGCTCTACCTACAAGCGAAATGGCTCCAAGCTATATTCTTTTGGATGGGTGTAGCTGAGGGTAAAAAGCACATGCACAAACAAAGCGAAAAGGTTTGCTTTTAATTGCTGTGCATGCAAGCATAGTGCCTCAAATTGGCAACCCAAATCATGCAGGAAGGAGCACTGACCCCTTCCCCATTCAACACCTCCTTGGGCGCGCACACGCCTATCAAAAGAAGGCACACATGCACTCCAAAAGGCGACATGCTTTTGTGTGCAAGCCATGTGTGTTGCTGTCTGCAAGCGCATCCAGGGGTCCTCCAAGATCCTAGGTGTTGGGACTGCATGTCATGATTGGCAGCTACATGTACCAGTCTCCTTGCCATTCACACGGGCACTCCGCAGGCCCTGGTCTATGGGCAGAGCCATTTGAGTAGGCTGTGCTGTCTCATGGCCACATGCAGCCTGGCCACCCTCCTCAAAGAGGAAGGCACCTTGGTGTTCCTTGCCCTCATTGTTGCAACGCTTGGGCAGGAAGCAGGCCATGTGTGCAGCAATAGGTGGTTGAGGCGCTTGGCGAACGCATCCTTTAGGGCAAGGTGTTGCTTGTAGCCAAGGGAGCAATGCCTCGCGTGGAGAGGAAGTGGCTGGCAAGGCGCATGCAGTTCGGCAGGAATAAGGGATGCATTGCCAGAAGTTGATCACACCTCATTGTAGTCAAATGTTGTGATGACAGACGATCAAAGCAACAGCTAGCAGGAGCAACTGGACAGCATACTAGATTGAAGCACGCCCTTGCTCAGCAATGCCAGAGAGTAGACCTGCATACCATCATGATTGGAGTGGTGGGGACTGTCTATTAGTGTCATACTGAACTACTTCTAGGCTGTGTTGATCACTGACCATGATCATGACAATCTAGATGGCTCATAATAGCAATGAAGTACAAGATCCTAGGTGTTACGGAGGAACTAGAGGGAATGATTGGCGGCTTTGCTGCTGGATCGTAGATTGATCTTCAGCCCTACGCACACTCACCCTCTGTAGCTAGAGAGTGCGCACATACCGGTGCATGCACCATGCATGATTTGATTAATGGTAGGCAAGGCACAGTTGGACCAGCTCGTCTGCGCTTGTGTTTTTGCATGAATACAAGTGGTGGTGTGGAGTCCATCCACTGCTGTTGTTCCTTCGGTGAACCAGGCCTGCCACAGGTTGTGACTGAACGTAAGGTGGAGAGGAAAGATTTAAACAAAAGTCAATGCTTAAATCCTGCCTCAGCTGGGCCTCCTATTGCAGGACCCAGACAGCAATAGGAGGCCCGCGCGCACACACACACACACACGTGCAGGCACACACACACACACAGGCGGTGGTGGAACCACAAGGGGCTCCATGTTGCAGCGCATCAGCAGCTTGCTGAAGTTCAGCAGTTCTTTGTCTTGGAGCTGCAGCATCTTGAACGGCAGCGTGACCAAAAGCAAGAGGAACGTGTGGAGGAGCAACAGCAGTCTGCAGAGGTGCAACAGTTCCTGCAAGGGCAGCGTGAGCTGATTGAACGCCTGGAGGCGGAGCTGAAGGTGTTGGAGGCACACTCTTGTGAGCAAGAGCAGGCCATGCTGGAGCTGAAAGAAAACAAAGCCCTCGAGGTGGAGGAGTTGCAGGCACAGCAGGAGGAGCTGCGGAAGGAGTTCCAGTATGAAGCGCCGCGCGGACTTGGTGTTGGTGAGGGGGAGCACGTGATGGCACGGAGTACACCGTGGCAGAAGTGGATGCAGTAGGCTTTGATGTGGTGGTGCCTTGGGGGTGAGATGTCATTGTGCGGAGCTGTGTGGGTGGTGCCATCATCCCCCTGTACAAGGGCAACAAGAGCGGGCGGGGCCTCAGTCCAGAGCAGCAGGTGCAAGAGGTGCGCAAGCTCAAGCAAGTTGTGAGTGTTTGGAGGGGGAAGGCCATCAAGCGCAGCACAGATGGCAGCAACGCAGCAATAGTCACCCACCTGCGGCCTAATCCTAAAGGGTGCCTTGGGCCCAACCAATTGGTCAGCTTTATGGATGTCAAGTTTGGGCTACAAAGACTCTGATACTAGCCTCTTGTGGTAGAAAGATGGGCACTGCCAACTATAAAGAAGGTCAAAGATATTCAGATAAAAAGCATAACAAACTTACCTAGGTGCTGCTTTGAGGATGCCAGCTGTGAAATATGCTGTGAATATCGGCCTAAAGAAGAGCAGCTTAACCCAACGACGGACATGTATCAGTGCTATACTTGTCACAGGACATACCATTGGCAATGCCTCTTGGACCTAGGATACTATACTGATGCCCAACGTGATGGTATCATAGCAAATGATGATTGGGCATGTCCTGCTTGTAGCCACCTAACCCCTACCCAAAAAAAGGAGAGAAATAACTTTTCAGGGCAAGAATTAATAGAAGTAACCTGGGCTCCGACTTGAGAGCCGGAAGAACCATTAAATGAATGGAAGAGCCTCAAAAGAAGGGTTCCTGAATATGAGTCTCAAGTTCAATCACCAAACAAGCTATGACAACCTGGAGCGCCAAGGCTTTAACCTTCATCCAGATCCCTTAAATACTTGGAGAACAACACACGGAGATACGATCAGACAAAAAGCTGTCTTTGATTTGCAGCCTACTAACCCAGAACTGGAAATTCAGCTCACGGGGAAATGCGAAGTATGGATCAGAGAAATCAACCATATTACTCATGTAAAGCTGGCAAGGACAAAAGCTCATCGCATTGATACAGAAATTCCTATTAGCCCTACAAATTATGCCACACTTCCACAAGTTTCAGATGTTACAAGGGCTTGTATATGCACCCCTGATGGAAAGTGTGTTGGTATGCTTGAGTACTAAGCTATACATAAATCTAGCGAATGCCTTCCACCATGCACGGGATTCAGGCTATCACAATCAAGTCATACCTCCACCCAAAGACCTTAACTCTGAATTAGTGGGTCTCCTCTCTTACAA
>LKMJ01003095.1_pt1 | contig 15447 bp, 23 predicted proteins | sample 643391 | NCBI WGS metagenome assembly LKMJ01 (sample SAMN04112250, study PRJNA286221) | soda lake metagenome | biome: soda lake; feature: Kulunda Steppe; material: water; isolation source: sample PL-Br10 brine of Picturesque Lake | place: Russia: Kulunda steppe | collected 2010-07
GATGGGAAGTCGATTATCCACCCTCGCAACCTGTGGGTTCGGGGTTCGAACCTCACTGGAGGCCACAACCGGCTAAGCTGCCCTCGTTCGGCAGATACAGCCTTGAAACCTTACCTTACCTTACCTTGCTCTCAGTGCTTCTTACAAAAAGTGCTGGACTGCGGAGTTTATGAACATAGAGGCGCGTGAGGGTCTTCATGTGTCAGATAGGTATACCAATTGCGTTAGGGCTGCAATTCCCCTTCCACTTATAGACTTTGTGGTCGATTTGCGTGAGTAATTGCATGCGGTATGGAGGGAATTGTATGGCGCAGACCCTAGGACACACGCTCACAAAAGTGGCTACTTATCATGCATGGATGGCCTCGCCTCTCAAGCCCAGCATAGTGCGGGGCCCTACCCATCTGCTGCCTAGATAGCAGCAGCTGGACCTGAATAGGCATGTGCTTCGTAACACTGCTTGTTTTCGCTTGCGTGCCCATATCCTAAGAGTTGAGACTGGCTATTGGCAAATCCACATTTGACAATGTTACTTGCATAATGTCAAGGATGAAAAACATGTCCTTTTTAATGCCCTTGCTTATAAATGTGCTCTTTGAGAAGGAAATTTGCAGGACAATTTGCTGACATTACTGGGACTGGTTGAATTCACGTTGGAGACACTGGAGCTTTTTACTTTGATAAGATCAATGCTGAGGATGTGAAACTGTTTCTCTTGAAGCAGACGTAAAAATCACTTCTTTTCTTTCTGAGACTATGGTTTTACAAGCTTTCTAACTCAGGAGCAGCGTGCCGAGAGCCAACAGCGATGGAGGGAGGCTCCTTGCCAGGAAAAAGCCACCTGGCAAGATTCCTTCTTGAGGTGAGCTGCACAGCTGCATGGATGCCCAGGATTGTAGCATCTTTCTCTTCTTCAGGCACTTGATCATCATGGTTAGGCGGGCAGACTCCAACCTCTAGCATCACTTGTCGTAGGCCCCGCCCTGCCTTTGCCCCCTCAGCGGTCAAGCCCACAGGGTCTGCCTCAAGGTACCTCTCCCACAGGCCACAAGCACAAACCCAGGCAGAGGTATATACCCAAAAGGTTGCCTGGTGGTGGCAGGCAATGGGGAGCGACGACAGCTGCACGGTGATGTGTGACACTTTGAATCAGCTGCTGGTCACATGCAGAGCAGCAACTTGTATATTAACAATGGAAACCGTGATAGAGCATAAATGTTTCTGATAAACAGAGCAAGTGATGGCCAGCTAAGCAGGCACGTGCCTGTTATGAGTAACTTTGGTTCTCAAAGTAAGCAGTTGGGTCTGCTCTTGGAAGAGTGATCCTTACACCCCTACCTTATCACCTTGTGGTTAATTGACGCGGTTTCAATGCTGTGTGAAAACGCTCATGCAAGGCTGGTTAATCATTGCGATTGGAATCTTTGCCGGCCATAAGCCTGAACAGATTCTTAAGAGGCTGGCTGCAAAGAGCACAAGAAGCAGTGCTGAGATGCTCAATAAGATGGTTTGGGGGAATGTGGGGATGATCCAAAAAGTACTACATAACCACCATGACACTGCATACATACCCTTTTGAGCGAAGCTGGGACATGGGCGACAGAGGAGAAGTGCTCCCACAAGGCATCAAAAAGGCCAACAGCGTCATTGAGTTGCTCTGTGTTGGGGTCAATAGCCGTAGCATTCAGGTCGTGGTCAGCCATGGCTAGAAGAGCCTGTGCACACAAGGAGCACAATTGCCAGGCTCTACTGACGAATTGGGAGACAAATTCTAGCTTCTTCTCAACTAAATGCGACCATGCATGCATGCTCACCAAAAAATGACCCAGATGTGAATGTAGCGTAAGGCAACTCCAGCAGTAATGACTGAGCACTTGCATTGGCACACCAGTGCGCCCTCATCTTGTTCATTTGCCCCATTTACTTGAGACAACATGAGCAGCCCCTCACCTGCATCCGCGCACACACAGCCTGCGCCGCACTGAGCACAAATGGCCTTCCCTGCCCAGACAAGTGCCTGCAGGGTTAGCTGGATGGTGCCGGCAGCAGGCAGGCCCGTGCACATGGTTCTGCACAGGAGCACGGGTCAGCATGTCTCATTGCCCTTGCCCCTTTCCCTCCCCCGCGTGCCTGCTCTTGCGCGTCCAGTGCATTGCTGTGCCCAGCCTGGTACTGCCTGTACAGACGCGCGGCTATCTCTGTGGGCATGTGCGGCAGAGGCCCGGATCCAGGAGGCCCAGGCCTGGCCCCACTGCTGCAAGCACGGCAGCACACAACAGCAGCCACAGGAAAAAGCATGGAGGCTGGGCCACAGGGCCTGAGAGGCACGGTGCCTCCTCCTGTGTTGCACACCAACAAACTCATGGACCAGGCTCTGCACGCGTGCACGCAAGGAAGCACATTAACACAAAAAAAGTGCACGCATGCAAATGGAAAAGCAAGGCATGGAGGCGCCCAGCACATAGGATACAGCCCTGCTGATGGCAGGCGCGTCCGGGTTCAGGTAAGTCACGTGGACATTGCACAGAGACATCCAAGGCAGCTCTGCAAGCAGAGATGTGCAGTCTGGAGCAGATGCTGCGCTCGGCTAATACGCCGCATGGCAATACACCCCAGGCAATGAGTGCGCACCTTGGCAGGCGGCAGATGGCTTGTAAGGAGCGAGCATCCATGAGGAAACGCTCAAAGAGGATGGATGGCACCTGCACCGCCAGCACAACATGGGAGCAGGTACAAATCACAAAGAGGAAGCCAGAGCAACTCTGAGTTATCTCCTGCACCTGGCACGCGTTGCTAGCACACGAGCAAAGCATAGTTGGCATAAAATGCCTCGAGGCATCTGGCATCAGGCACAAATACAGGCTCCATACAAGTGCAGCAGGCTTCTGGCAGACAGACAGCCCGGCAGGCTTCATGCAAAAAAAGTGCAGCAGGGTGCTGACAGCCAGACAGCGCGGCAGGCACAATGCTAAAAAGTGCAGCAGGCTGCTGGCAGGCAGACAGCGCAGCAGGCCTCATGCAAAAAAAGTGCAACAGGCCTCTGGTAGACAGACAACGCGGCAGGCTCCATGCAAAAAGGTGCAGCAGGCTCTCCCTCAGGGATCACTCACCTCAAGCACCTCCAGCGGCAGATGCAGGCCCCCTAGCAGCTTGAAACTAGCTGCAGATAGAAGCATGAGAGGGCAGCTTGGAGCAAGCTGCATGCCATGGCCACCAATAAGTCTTTTTGGAGGCCTCCCTGGAGTTCACACATGCTGAGATGCGTAAGGACCTGAAGGAAGATTTTGAGGCCAAGAGGGCTTAGACTGGGGTTGAGCACCAGAATGTGCTGCCCTGAGGTGCATAGAGATGTGCCTGCAGACGTTGCTGAGGCCAAGAGGGGGCAGACTTGGAATTCAATGCGTGCATGCAGAGGGGCAGCACTGTGTGCGGGGCAGAATCTTTGCAAGCTACAATGAGCGCAGAAAATAAGGCCTGCCAGCTACCACGCGCTTGCCATGTACACGGGTAGCCGCTTTACACCAACTGGCATAGGGTCAACATGCTTTTGGGCGGCACAGGAACGGAGACCACGTACAACAGGCTGCCGCACTCGAGGGGCTAGGGCAGTACTCTAGCAGCCAACGCCTACCTGAGTGTGAAGAGGTGAGGAGGTGAACTGCATGACCCAGCTCATGCATGAGCTCCACCACAGCTTCCAGCTTGCCTGCAGCATGCACATTTGGTTGAACGGCAAATCTTGGGCCAGGTATCAGTGCAGGAGTTTGTCACCACAAAGTGCAAAACGATGTGCTACGTTCAAGGGAGGTGGTGCCACATCTGCGGAGCCCTTCTCATCCTGAGAGGTGGGCTGCAAGGATGCCAGCGCCTGCCATCTCTTTACATCCGAGCTGGCAAAGGAAAAGTCGGGCAGTGGCCCTCCTGTAAGTGCCAAGGGTTTCAATCCATGGGCAGCCCCCGACAATGATTCCTGAAACCGCAGCATGTCACAAAGTTGGAAGCACATACACACACATGCCAGGGCTGCTTAAGTGATTCAAGTACCTCGCCCCACCTCACCTCTTCCCCATCTACACCTCAGTGTGTGTGTTTCTCTCTCCCTCTCACTTCCTGCCCCATCCCCCCACTCCAACCCCCCCTGACCTGCTCAGAGGCATGCCGTGGCCTCGTGAGTGTGTGCGCCTGCACGCTTTCAGTCGAGCCTAGCCGCACCTGTTAGACCCCCCCTCCCCTCTCTCTAACCCCTTCCTGCCCCGCTCACCTGCATGCCCCTGCCGCCACGGCTGCTGCAGGCCCACCGCAACGACCGGCAGCCCCTCCCAAACCACGCCTGCGCCACCCCAGGCAGAGCCACCGCCTTGCAAGGCCTCTCCACCTCCCTGCTGAGGAGCGGCAGCAGCCCCGCTGGCACTGCTGCGGCTGCTGATGCCAGCCCGCCTGCAAATGCGCACATGCAGCCGGGCTGGGCAGCCATACTTGCCTCTGCCTCGACATGAGGCGGCGCGCGCGAGACAAGTAAGCGCATCAAGTCAGTTGGCAGAAAGAGAGGGTGCCCAGCACATGCCCTGCGCAAAGCCCTCTAGACCATTTGATTGCCAGACGCTGTGGGCCCCGTGATCAGCGCCTCTTGCATACATACATACAGGGCAGGGAGGGGCAGGCAGGGTGGGCGCCATCCGGGCCTACCATCCACGCCCTGGGGACCTGGGAAGGTGCGCAAATGCGTGTGTGTGCTGAGTGACATGGCACCATGCTCCAGTGTGAGGCACTCGCTGCTGCTCAGGCTGGCTTGTGTCACTCACAGAGGCACGGCACAGCAACATCATTGGCCTGTGTCGCTCACAGAGGCACGGCACAGCAACATCACAGGCCTGTGTCACTCACAGAGGCACGGCACAGCAACATCATAGGCCTGTGTCACTCACAGAGGCACGGCACAGCAACATCACAGGCCTGTGTCACTCACAGAGGCACGGCACAGCAACATCACAGGCCTGTGTCACTCACAGAGGCACGGCACAGCAACATCATAGGCCTGTGTCACTCACAGAGGCACCGCACAGTAACATCATGGGTCACTCGGAGGGGCGCACGCGCTCGCCGCGCCTGAAGGCATGCGGTGCAGCACATGAGCGTGCGCCGCGGGGAAGCAGGCACGCGTTTGCCGCACCTGACAAAGCGCAGCTGGCGTGTGCCATACGCACCCCCGGGGTCCAGGTAGAGGACACCCAGGGGCTTGTGAGGAGCGCCGGCTTCCCTTCCATCCTCCTCCCCCCCCCCCTTCGCCACAAGACTCCAGCAAGAGCCGCATGACCCGTGCGTCCCAGAAATCAGGAGCATGATGGCGCATGCTGGCTGCATCTGCGCCTGCGCAGGCAAGCAGCAGCCACGTGTTCTGCCTACAAAGCGAGGTGTGCTACCCCTGGGCACTGAGAGCCAGGCCTTGCGCTTGCAGCTGTTAAGTCCCTAAGCAGGCTACCCTACGGATCAACCTGGGAGAGCGCTTGCAGGGAGGCTGTGGGCCACTTGAGAGCGTGCTTGAGGGGGGTCTGTGCTTGCAGGGGGTCTGTGCTCGCCGGGGGTCTGTGCTTGCTGGGAGTCTGTGCTTGCAGGGAGTCTGTGCTTGCAGGGAGTCTGTGCTTGCAGGGGGTCTGTGCTTGCTGGGTGTCTGTGCTTGCACGGAGTCTGTGCTTGCAGGGAGTCTGTGATTCCACAACACCGCAAGGTGCCAGGCTTCTCTGCATATGTCCTTGCTCTGCTTGCAGAGGCACATGCATGCACTGTGCATGGGCGCAGCGCCTTTCTGTCCTGCTTGCAAGCCGCCACTTGGCGGTGGCTTTTCCCACTTCATGTGCATAGCTTGCACACGTGTGCATGCGCCAGGGCGCTTGGCAGCTTGTGAGCTGCAGTGCAATGGACCTTTCCGTTACGGACGCGCGTGGACTTAGACTTTCAGATGGCTTGCGTGGGCTTAGACTTTCAGATGGCTTGCACTCACACCTGTGGGCGCCTCCTGGGGGAAGCGAGACTCCCAGATGGCTTGCGTGGGCTTAGACTTTCAGATTGCTTGCGTGGGCTTAGACTTTCAGATGGCTTGCACTCATACCTGTGGGCACCTCCTGGGGGAACCGAAGCCGAAGCCCCATGGACCTGTGGAGCACCTCCCCCAGCCCCTGCACCACACCATGACGCAGCAGCAGCATGTGGGTGCTGCTCGCCGCAAGCCTGTCCGCGCTGTGGGTCCTGCTTGCCAGCTTGGTACTTGAAACGCAACCTTGGCAGACAGAAAGTCGTGGCAGTCATGCGCCAAAAGGGCATGGGCGCTGACCCGCATGTGCCACTTGTGCAGCTGCCTCAGCGCGAGCAGCGCACAATGAGCGTTGCGCATGTGCAGCGCACCCAGGCACAGGGCCCGGAGGGCACAGTACCATAGGGCGGTGAGGGCAGTCGGGGCAGGGCCCCTGGCGCTTTGCGGCAAGGATTGCACCACACTTGCGGCAAGGATTGCACCACACTTGCCACCACCACAGACGGTAATGGTCGTGCAAGGATTGCACCACACTTGGCACCACCACAGGGTGGCAGCAAGGATTGCACCACACTTGCCACCACCGCAGACTGTGATGGTCGTGCGCTGTCTGGTCGCGGGCCAGGGGCCCAGGCTGCACGCCTGCCCTGGCCAACAGGATCAGCAGGGACACTGCAGGCTCAGAACGTGCAGCAGCAGCAACAGGCACACTCCCAAGCGGACACACGTAGCAGCCACCAAAAGCCCGGTCCAGCTCAGCATGGCACACAGCCAGCTCAGCATGGCGCCTCAGCTCAGCATGGCCCACAGCCAGAGGGCGCGTGCGCCGCAGGCCCACCTCGACAATGCCGCGCAGGCTCATGTAGGCCCACCTCGACAATGCCGCGCAGGCTCATGTAAGCCCACCTCGACAATGCCTCGCAGGCTCATGTAGGCCCACCTCGACAATGCCGCGCAGGCTCATGTAAGCCCACCTCGACAATGCCGCGCAGGCTCATGTAGGCCCACCTCGACAATGCCGCGCAGGCTCATGTAGGCCTCCACCTCTGCATACTGCACATCCAGGCCGTGGCTGCACATCAGCTGCTGCTGGGCATACGCCACATCCCAGGGCCGCAGCAGCGCCGGCGCTGCCGCTGCTGCTGGGGTGCCGTCATCATTGCCCTGCACCTTGCCCCCGCCTGGCTCCAGAACCCCTGCCATTCGCCTGACCTGAGTGACGAGGTGGGGGGCAAGGCGCGCCTTTAAGGCGCCTCAGACACACACACACACAGCATCCTATTGACTGCACACAGCAAGGCAGGCCCTGGCCCATGCGGCGCACGGCGAGCTGCTCAGTACTGCGCAGCCAAGGAGGGCGGTAATGCATGCGGGCCACAGCCATGCAGGCGCGGCGAGCACGGACGTGTGCTATGGCGGTGTTGCAGGCTGACGTCCTAGGTGAGGGCCAGAAGCTGCCTTGGCGCAGTTGAGGGCCAGGACACACATAAGGCTCTGGCGCAGGCAAGAGCCTGAAGCAGCTCAGGCGCAGGGGGGGCCCAGGAGCGGCTTTGGGCATGCCAGCAGCACGTCCTGCGCTTTGAGGCCCCACTCACTCACATGCTCGTCCGCGGGCCCCCGCACAGCGCGCACAAACGCATCCAGCAGCTGCCTTGCGCCCTCCACTCGGCCCCCCTGGCAGTCACCCTCCTTGCTTGCAGCCCCGCTTGCGCTAGCAGCTGCTGCGTCCGTGGGCGCCCTGGGCATGCTAGAGAGTGGTGTGGGCTGCAGCCGGGGCTCCAGCATGAGGTGTGCGTATGAGCGGGCCCTGTTGGCCTCGGCAATCACTGCCCTGCATGCAGAGGCACAGGAGCCAAAGCAAGGGCGCTTCAGAGTGATGGGCGGCAGCAGCAGCAGCAGCAGTAGCAGCAGCAGCAGCAGCGTGCTGCACACAGGTGAATGGGCAGCCACTGGGCTGCAAACTCAGCTGTTCCCAAAACCGGAGCTGCAGCTGCACGCTGCGCACTGACTCATGGGCAGCCCCTGCCGCAGCAAAAGCAGGGCCGCTTCTAGAGGCAGCAGCTCTGCGTGCCTTGCGCACACACCATGGGACCTGCTGGCGAGCACTGCTGCGTTGAGCCCAACTCAAGATGCTTTGTGCGTGAGTGCTGCTGTGTGTGGTGGACTGGGCAAAACGCATCCTACATGCGCATTCAAATGGAATTGTGCTCAGCAGAACGCTCAGATATGGAAAGCCCTTCCGAATCTCTGCTGCCTACAAGCTTTTGGTCATGCGCCGCTCAAGCACATGCACACACGCGCGTGCAAGCACAACTGCACATGGGCACGCGCATGCCGCTCACTCACACGCGTCCATACACATGAACGTGCACATGCGCTTGCATGTGTGGAAATACAACCACACACGTGTGTGCACGCATGCTGCTCGCTCATGCACACACACACATGCACGCAAGTGCAACCTCAGACGGGCATGCACATGCTTCTCAGCCCCCACCCCCTTCCCCCAGCAACAGTAGACAGATGCACAATAGCAGTAGAGGTTCCCACCCACCTGGCTGCCGCCATCTGTGAGCGCAAATGCAGCACCGCGGCGGTGCGTGTCTCCAGGCCTGCCTCATACACCGCCTGGCGCAAGGCTGCGTGGGGGTGGTGACGCAGCACCTGCGGTGCACATCCAGCAGGCATATGCATCACCAGAGGCGGCGGAATGCACCAGGCAGCGCCTCTGGGATGCCGGGGGGGCGCAGCCTAAAGCACGCACGTGTGCCTGCAAATAAAGGGCCGCATGGAGCATGAGGCAGCAGGCCGGCCAGCGGCGGGCGGGCTTGAAGGATGCACCATCAGGTGGGCGATGCACCATGTGTGAGTGCAAGGTGGAGGCTGATAGATGTGCGGGCAGACAAACTGTTTCCTTGAACTCGGATTCAGGAGGGCGAGCCCGGACGCACCTGGGAAGTGGCGACCGAGTCCAGCAGCAGCACTGCGCCCCAGCTTTGCGGCCCCGCATCCCCGCCCTTGTTGCTGCCGCCAATGAGGCTGGCGCTGGAGCTGAAGGTGTGCAGGCTCGGGGTACGGCGCAGCAGGGGCTGAAGGATGGTGTCATGGGCCCAAGGGGGCTGCAAGTGCGCACATGCATGCATGCGTGTTAGTGCTCATGTGTGTGTGCATGCGCTTATTCAAAAGCATGTGAATACATGTGTGCATCTGCACCTTTGGGTGCCGACTGCACGAGGATGTTGTGCACAGGAATAGGCTGGCAGGCTCTGTTCCCTTCCAGAGCTTGCGCGTGCTGTCGTCGCGGCAAGTGTGTTGCAGGCAAGCTGGCGGAAGCGCTACTCATCACACGCTCTGCGCGCGCAGGCCCTGGCTCCGGCAGTGCCCCACCTGGGCGCCCTCCACCCCTCCGCGCAGCAGCTCAATTGCACCACCACCAGCACCCCAATCCACACAAGCCAGCGGGAGCAGAGGCGAGCTAGCGGCCCTGGCCACGCACGCACGCACGCGTGCTGCCATGTCCCGCTCCGCCCGCACCACGTGCATGCACTCCTGCAGGCACACAGAGGAGAGCAGGCAGTCCGGTGCTTTGGCTGTGGGAGGGCCGGCAAGCTTTTGTTGCTTGGGTGGAGAGCAGAGGCTCTGCTGGGAGCAGTACCTGCTTGCGAGCGCAGCACAGCATGGGAGCAGCACCTGCTTGCGAGCGCAGCACAGCAATGGCCGCCCCGCTTGAAGTACAGAGCAGGCTGCCTTGCCTCGTGCCGGCGCCGGCATCCCCATACGCCCTCTCCACGCGCATCGTCCATCGCGCCGTGAGTGTGGCATGGGTGAGCGCACGGGAGGGGCCGCAGGTCTCGCCTCTGCCACGGGCCAACGCAGCCCTTCAACCAGGGCCGGCCTCAAAAGGAAAGGGTCAGCATCCCTGGTCGGCCAGGGGGGCGCGTGCCTCACCTGCCAGGCTGGGTCCTCTGTGTCGGGCACGTGCGCGAGCGCAAAGTGGGAGGTGCTGAAGTTGTCCTGGACTGCGGACCCGCCTCGCCGGTCAAACAGCTGTAGCAGGGCCTGCGGGCGCGCGTCATCAGCTGGCTGCACTGCGTCACGCTGCACCTGCCGCGTGCGCCATGTGCTGGCACGCCCATGCAAGCGGGCGCCGCTTGCAAGTGGCCAGCAGCCAGGGCAAGGGCCCGGCTGCCTGTGTGACAGGTCCAGCCAGAGGTCCATGGGCTGCACAGCCCCTTCTGAACCCTGCTCGAGTTTGGTGACCCAAGCTCACTGCAGCAGCAGCAGCACCAGCACCAGCAACAGCACCAGCACCAGCAGCAGCAGCACCAGCAGCAGCAGCAACAGCAACAGCAGCAACAGCAACAGCAGCAACAGCAACAGCAGCCCGTGCCAGGCGCCCCTGCGCAAGTGTCTGGCTTGTAGGGCCGCCAGTCTTTGGCGCAGCGGACAGCGCACGGTGTGGCTGGGCCAGCAGCCTTGGCCCTTGCAAGCTCAAGCCTGGAGTGAGTGGATGGTAAGCCCTTTGGACCCTTGGATGGCGTGTCCTTTGGAACCTTGGACGGTGTGCCTTTTGAATCACTTGGGGCATTGCGCTGATGCTGTGAGGGAAGCGCTGCTAAGCAGCAGGAGCTGCTTCAGGCCAGCACTCAACCGTGCGTGCTTCTCAACACTCAAACCCCGCGGCAATGCTGCCAAATGCATCCTAAACCTGCCCTGCCACATTCACCCATGCAAGCCACCCGCCTGTGCTAGGTGCAGCAGCTCCTGCGCTGAGGGCGGCTCTTCGTGCAGCCCCAGCCGTGCGGCGCCAGCTGCAGGTTCGCAGGGCGCGGGCAAGATGCGTGCCAGGTCGGCTGTGCTGCTGCTGAAGGCAAGCCCCTCCCCGCTGCTGCCGCCACTTCTGCTGGGGCTGGGGCTGCTCGCCCCTGCTGCAGAATCCTGCATGCCTTTGCCGCCTAATGCTGTGCCCATGCCTTGCAGGGGCCCCTGCGCCCTGCGTGCAGCTTCCGCCAGCTTCCTGTACAGCCCCTTGTCGCGCAGCACGTACTGCTCATACTTGGCGCACGCGGAGTGCACTTGGGTGCCTGCAGCGCGCCACTCCTCATCCTGGTGGTGCTCCGCGCAGTGCATAGCAGGCATGGATACCTGGGCGCGCGCATGGGGCGGCAGGGCGGCACGAGGCGGCAACGCACGCGCGTTTGCAAGCAGATGTGCAGCAGTGCGGCAGTGTATGCGAGTGTGAGTGAATGAATAATTGTGTGTCACCTGAACTGTCCTGTGCAGGTGAGGAAAAAAGCCCTTGACATAAATGGACAGCCAATGCTGGATGCTATATTGGGTTAGCATTCGCGCAAACCCCTGTGGACAAGTGCTACCCCGCCGAAGGCTGCCCACAGGCTTATCAAGCTGTAGCTTTAAACATATTGGTCGTCCTTGCTAGGTTTACGGTGCTTGAGCAGGTGCAGATATTTGGCGCGAACAATCCATTTCAATGTGCCGCACAGCCCTGAAGACCACCCATGCCCATATGCTCTTAAGCGCCATGAGCCGCTTTGACCTCAACCCAAATAAGCATCAAAACGGCTGGATAAGGAACTTGACCCCCATCCTCAAATTGAGTTGCCACTTATGCTGGGCCAGCAGTAACATGAGCAAACGCCTGCTGACACTACCTGTTTGATTTCAAACAGGAGCTCGTCCAGCAGGGGCAACAAGACAGTTGGTTTGGGTGGGGAGTTGGACGCAGCACGCATCAGGGATTCAATCCGCGGTCGGAAAATGCGCAGCCAGGCGGGCCAGAAGAGGGAGGGAGCGCTGACGTAAGGCATGCAAGCAAATCCGCGAGGCATGCTCTCGCTAGATCTTGGGTTGCTGCTGCTTTCTGGTGCACATCCAGTGGTGGTGGTGGTGCAGCGCCCCAAATTGTAGATTGACGCTGGCTGCTTGGCTAGGCTGTGCATGTGTGCGCGCTTATAGCCCAAGGAGCACATTGCACGGCAGTGGGTCCTTCTTGCGCAAGTGTGGGTGGCTTGCAAGCTGGAATGCATGCTGGAATACATGCTTTTCTGAAGATGCTGGGAGCACCAGCTGGTGGATCTCTTGGGCTTTTTCCTTGCAAGGCGAGTCAAGTTACTGATCTAGCGACCGCACTTTTGGTGTTGTGCATTGTCGGTTGTTCTTATAATAAAGGTAATGCATTCGTGCGACAAAGTGCTAAGGTCTTTGAGCGATTGCACCAAGAAGAGCCAAGGAAGAGACGATGTGAGCAAACAGGAGCAAAAGCTTAACAGTCAAGATGTGCTGTTTCTTTTATGCCCTGACTTAAGAGACTGACACTATTTTGTGCGTGGTTGCTGTGTCTTGCATCTCTGTCTGCAGCTGTTCTGCAGGCATCTCCACCAGCAGGCGGGCTGGTAGGTGGCTCACGTATGTGTGTGGCAGAATCATCCCTTTTGATGTTCATCACATTTGATACTAAGATGTTTTGAGCTAATTTCGCTCTTGTTGGTCTAACCAGGCTCCCCCGCGCCTTCAAACCCACACAGGTGCTTGTTCAAGGCCTTGTGTCCAGCTGAAGGTGGGTATGCCATGCATTTGATGCCACCTATGTGAATGCATGCATCATAAGTCGTGCATCATGACGTCCACCGTATCAAAGCAAGCTGTTACACAGAAAAGACATGCTTTGCGTGCACACGCAATGCTGCACCATTGACCACAAACTCCGCATGGCATATGCGTGCGTCTGTGCGCAGTTGAGGGGTTGGAGGACTGCCTGGGCATCACAAACATCCGCACACACTCTGCGCAAATCCCTGCCAGCAAGTGCCAGCTTCAGCAGGAGCTCCTGTCTGCGTGCATCGAGGGTCAGCAGGTGCGGGCTTGCGTCAGGTCTCCGATCTCTGCATGCAAAAGTGAGCCTGTTGAGCAGCCGCCTTGTATGCCTGCCACGCTCCACTATCAGCGCCAAGCACAGACCGACGTGCTGGCCGGCTGGGCTCCTCCCTACATGCACCTAAGAACAGAGCAGGGGCGCCTCGCGGTGTGGTGTGCCCTGCCATGCAAAGCGTGCTGCTGTTCAAGTGTGCATGCCACTTCCCTCCGTGGCAGCTGCCCACGGCATGAAGCCCACGTGATCACCTGCAGGCGGCATCCGAGGCGCGTACAGCGGCCTGCCCATCAAAGCACAAGAAGCAGCAGGTGCCCCAGGAATAAGAGGGACCAAGTTTGGGAGACAAGCCGGTAGCAGGCACTGAGAGCCCAGCCCCTGTGCACGCCCCCACTGCTCTGTGCTACCAAACAGGCTCCCGGCACCCTGCAGCAGGCCTGACAGCAGCAGCGAGTCGCGGACGAGCTGTCTATGCCTCCTACCACTCGCTTGCGATCAGGCAGCGGCAGCACCAGCAACCGCAGTACCACGCCAACCCGGACCTCTGGCACGCCAGCGGCAGCAGCACCAGCAGCAGCCGGGCCCTCGCTCACAAGCCCTGGCCGCAGAAGGGCGCGCACACCTGCCAAGTCGCCTGCACGGACTTCTGCAGGTAGGCCGGAACATGCACACGCACGCATGCATGCGCAAACATACATGTATGAGTGTACGCATACACAAAAACACGCACAAGTGCACACACACGAGCACACAAGTAGTCTCTACGCATGGATGGCGATGCACATGCGGCTGTGCATGCCTGGCACACAGCCCTGGTTGTTGAGCAGAAATGGTGCTTGTGCGCCCCAGGCTACAAGTGCTGCTCGGTGCGCCATGCATAGCTGCTTGATCCACAGCTGCTGGGTATGCAAGGTTTCCGTTCCCAGAACATGGGACTTCCAGTTACATGCGCGCCTGTTAGCCGGGGTGACAGGAGGGTAGCAGGAGCATATATACACACAGAGAGAGAGAGAGAGAGAGTTACACACCCGCTTCGTATCCACTGTACTCTGAGCTCGTGTCAGCAAAGACCAGGCGTGACGAGGGATGCTGGTGATGAAGCAGCGACGCCGCCATATGGAGGGCACCTCATGAGTCAAGTCTTGCCCTTCCGTCACCTTTGCTGCATGTATGGTGCAAAGTGGTTGGCCTGCACGGATGGCCAGATTGGCGTCACTTGGCTGGGTGCAAGATGCAGTCAATTTCACACGCAAGCATCAGCCCTCTGTGCAACTGGGCTCCGGATCCGGTGTGCCCAGTGCAGGGGCCTGCAAAGGACACAAGCAGTGCAGCGTCCACGTCTGTGAGTAAGAAAAAGGCGGGTTTACGGCAGTTCCCCTCAGTCCAGGGAGAGAGATACAGCGCCACATCCACACAGCATGCTCACTGCGCAGCCTACACCAGCCCCTGGCCCTGCATGCACAATTGCGAGGGCGCACGTGCCCACAGACTGCCCTGTGGTTGCAGCCCAGGCCCCTACTATGCGCACGCTGGAGCATTGAAGCAACGCCGTTGTCTGCCTCTCTCTTTCTCTCTCTCTCCGCCCTTCAGGCGGACGGGCAAAAGCTAGCAAGACCACAGGCACCGCCTCCGCTGCAGCCGCCCACGCGCTGGCGGACAGCTCCGTCCACACGCAACTGCCCCCAGGATCAGCCCCACGCAGCGCCAGTCGGCGCAGGTCAGCCTCCACGCGTCGCGTGCGCACGGTGAGGCGGCGCCTGCGCGCGTGCAGGGAGTGTGCTCGTGTTGGCGAGCGTGTGTGTGTGTGTGCGCGCGCGTCACATGTGAGTGCATGTGCGTTTTGTGTGGTGCACGTGTGAACGATTGCCGTCTCTTCTGTCCTGAGCCTGATACGCCGCCTGCCTGATACGCCAGTGGCCCCTAGGGTTTTTGCAGATCAGGCTCTGTGCTGTGGACCGGGCATGTTCCATGCTGCTGGCGCGCATGCTCCCTGCTGGTAGCCTTATGATGTCAGCTTGCTAGCTGGCAGGAATGCTCCACGCTGCCGGCACGCACCAGCAGCGTATGATGGTGAGCATGCTCCTAGCAAAGGACGCATGCAGGTGCGTGCTTGTGACCCCCAATGTCCCCCGTCCTCTGTGTGCCCATGCAGGCTGAGCATGAGGGCAGCTCCAGCAAGTTGTCAAGGGCAGCAATGCTGCTGCTCATGCTCTTGCACACACACACACACACACACACACACGCACACACACACACGCACACACGCATACGCACACGTGCACACGCTCGTGCACACGTACATGCACACACGCGCCCAACATTTACGAGCCCCCCACACGCTCGCAGACGGACTTGGAAGGGGAGCAGTGCCCTGGGCAGCTGCCCCCCCCTTCCTCCAAGTTTGACGACATCCTGACCCTCCAAGCCGCCGGCAGCACGGCGCATGCAGCGTACGAGGACCACGGCTTAGGCGCAGGCGGCGGCCATCAGCGCGCGAGCCGCGGCCCGGGACGCAACCCTATGTCTAGCA
>LKMJ01003096.1_pt1 | contig 15444 bp, 19 predicted proteins | sample 643391 | NCBI WGS metagenome assembly LKMJ01 (sample SAMN04112250, study PRJNA286221) | soda lake metagenome | biome: soda lake; feature: Kulunda Steppe; material: water; isolation source: sample PL-Br10 brine of Picturesque Lake | place: Russia: Kulunda steppe | collected 2010-07
CCCCCCCCCCTCAGCCTTTCCCTCCTGCTGACCATGACGTCCAATGCCCCGTACATCCACGTAGTTCGGGCGGGCACACCTTAGTCTGCACACACCGCCCGCGCAGCAGGCTCTTGGCAGACTCCTGCGTAAACAGGCTTTCATTGGCTTGCTATGCTGCGCCGCGCCTCTGCGCCACTGTCCGCTTGCTTACAGCCTGGCTGCTTTCCCATTGTGCTCCCCCTCCCATTCCCCACCCCCCCAATGCTCCCGTTTGGCCCCCCCTTCCCTGTTCAGCCCTTTTCACGTCCTGTGTCCACTCGCCCGCTTGGCTTGCCCTAGCTTTGTGCCTTGACCCTTTTCTCCCACACCACCAACCCCTTCCCCCTTCCCTTTCCATGGATGCAATGGTGCAGCGCTGTGCGCGCATACCACATGGCGTACCTGAAGCGTGACGACGAGCCAGAGGGCGGAGTGGAGGAGAGGGTAGGGGGTGAGCACAGGGATGAGGAGGAGGATGGAGGAGTTGCCCCTGGAGGCGGCAGCAGCCCGCAAGCGGGTGCGGATCGGTCAGATGTCCCCACAAGCAGTTCAGGCGCCGTCGGCAATGCTGGCACCACGGAAGGTGATGTGGAGCAGGATGAGGGGCTGCAGCTGTCGGAAGGCGGCGGCGCGCGCGCAGACCAGAACACGTGCAGCACAGGCACCCCAGCAGCGGCAGCAGCAGTAGCAGCGCCTGATGCACTTGCCCAGGACAGAACTGCGTATGCCCATGGGCAGGCAGGCGCAGGCGGGGCCACCGCTGCGGCGGCCGGTGCCTCGCGCATCACGTTCCTGTACCGGCTGCAGGAGGGCGCCGCAGACGCCTCATTTGGTGCGTGGGGCATGGGGCAGGCGCGGCGCTGGCAGCAGCGCGTGCATGCACGCCCATGGGGTGCACTGCGCAGCGGGCGCGCAAGCCTGCACTGTGCGATAAGCCTGGGCTGCTTGTGCTCTAGGGCGCCAGCCAACATGCTTGTGCTCTAGGGCGCCAGCCAACATGCTTGTGCTCCAGGGCGCCAGCCAACATGCTTGTGCTCTAGGGCGCCAGCCAACATGCTTGTGCTCCAGGGCGCCAGCCAACATGCTTGTGCTCTAGGGCGCCAGCCAACATGCTTGTGCTCTAGGGCGCCGGCCAACATGCTTGTGCTCTAGGGCGCCAGCCAACATGCTTATGCTCTAGGGCGCCAGCCAACATGCTTGTGCTCTAGGGCGCCAGCCAACATGCTTGTGCTCTAGGGCGCCAGCCAACGTGCATGCGTGCATATGCCCAGGCGTGCAGCAGTGCATGGGGTGGACTGCACTCTGCCCAGCAGGGTGGGGCTAGACGGCGACGGAAGGGGCCGGCAGCATGGCGGCCTACGCTGCACGGCGCAAGGCATATGCGTGGGGCGCCCTCCCTGTGCTTGTGCGCGTGGCGCGCTCCATGCCTCTGCTCAAGGGGCTGCGTTGGTCCAGTGCACAGCTGAGGCTTGGCGTGTGTGGAGCGTGTGTGGGGCAGCAGCGCGATGGTACAAAAGGGTCCTTTTGTCTGGTGGTCCTGACCTAAGGAGGACGGACTGTCCGTTCTCGCAGCAGCAGAGGGCTGCTCGTTGCCACTGCCAGATGCGCAGCAGGCGACGCCACACCGTCAGGTACTGCGGTAGCTGCAAGGCTGAATCTGAGGCTTACCTGCAGGGACAGTTGGCAGCACCTTAGAGTGTGTTGCTTATGCATGCTGCCGGGGCGCGTGCTGCGGCCGGCTGGCAGCACATGCACAAGCATGGCTGAACAGTGCTCTGGTGCGTTCGGTCCTGAGCCGCAGGCCTGAACGTGGCGGCGATGGCGGGTCTGCCGCAAGCGGTCGTGCAGCGCGCAGCCACACGTGCCGCTGAGCTGCGCCAGGCAATCCAGGAAGGCAGGGCGGCCGTCCTTGAGAGAGGCGGGGAAGGCGCCCGGCAGGGCAGCCGCAGGGATGGCAGCGATGCGGGCCGGTGTGGCGCAGGTGGGTGGCAGGAAGGGAGGGCGCAGGAAGGGAGGGCACAGGAAAAGGCAGCAGGTAGTGTGGAACTGCAAGGCAAGGTTGGCTCGCAGCTGTCAAGCTCACATGGGCTTGCCTGCACCACTCACAGAGGCCAGCCTGCCCCACTCACAGAGGCCTGCTTGGCCCCCTCACAGGGGCCTACCTGGCCCACTCACAGAGGCCTGCCTGGGCTGCTCGGCACACTTGATGGAGCCTGCCTGGCCCCCTCACAGGGGCCTGCCTGGCCCACTCACAGAGGCCTGCCTGGGCTGCTCGGCACACTTGACGGAGCCTGCCTGCCCCACTCACAGAGGCCTGCCTGGCCCACTCACAGAGGCCTACCTGGGCTGCTCGGCACACTTGACGGGGCCTGCCTGCCCCACTCACAGAGGCCTGTCTAGCCCACTCAGGGAGGCCTGCCTGGCATCAGCAAGGTGGCTGCGCGGCACACAGCTGTGAGGCACGCACGTACGGGGCCTGCCTGTTTTGAAGCGGTGCTGGCTGGAGCTTTCGTGCACCAGAGGCAGGGTTAGGTGGACACAGGTCCCTTGCACCCCTGATGTCTGCAGTCAGCTCTGCTGGGCTTTGCAGGCTTATGCCTGCCTAGGGCTGCTGTGTGTGCCTTGAGAACTGGACTCTGGACACACCTGTGCCTCAGTGCCTCTGTGTGCCTTTCTTCAGGCACAGGTGTCACGTGGATCGGCACACCACTCCCTCATTGTTGCCTGCCGTGCTTTTGGCTGGAGCACTACTTGTTGCATGCCAGGCAGTTCCATGCATACCCTGCTTGCCCGGCCTTCTAGACCATTGTGAGCGAGACCGTGTGGCCTCTGCCCTGACGTCAGACCTGCTGGTGCTGTGCTTGTGGACGCAGAGGCAGTGCAAGACGGCGGTTCAGAGGACTTGAGGGCGCACTTGCCCCACGTCGTTGAAGCACTCAGGTGAGCAGAGCTCGCAGGTGCCATGGAGGTTTGTCCTTTGCGTGGCGTTGATGCAGAGGCTATGGGCAGGCAGCCTTGTCTGTTAAGGCATCGCACCTCACGAGTGTCACAGTGCTTGTGTGTGAGTGTGTGCGTGTTTGTGTGTGAGCCCGATGCGGTGAGCATGGCCATGCTAGGTATTGGCAGGCCCCTTTGGAGTTGTCGCTCACGGGAGATGCTCCACCTCACTGTACGCTTTGCCAGAATCTATGAGGCTTTAGGGGTGAGCAAGACAGGTGTGTGGCCTGGAAATTGGAGCCTTGGGACTCCCTTCACCAAAAGGCACAGGTCAAGGTAGAGGAGTGAAGGTGCTCTATGCCAACCTCATGATCATAAAAGAAACACTTCTCTTAGTCCTCTGCCCATGCCCGTCGTTCCGCGCGCAGGAAGGCCACAGCTGGTGGGCACCAGGGGGATGTAAGCTTAAGAGAATCACTGAAGAGTTTGCAAGCTGGACTCCATAGCAGCCATGTGTAGTGGAGGGTAGCTTGCTGTGCCCCTGAGCCTTGATTGCTCCAACGAGATGAGGGCTATGAAGGCTGTACAACCCGCATTGTGCATATCTAGGGGTGTTGTGCATAAACTATAACCTAGAATGCCCAGAGCCTAACATGCACAGCAGGTACACAGCACAAATGTCACATTTGAAATGTGTACAGCAAACTCAACTTGAAAATACCTCCCAACTCACTGTATAGCACAGGTCATCTAGAGGCTTTCGCGATTTTTGTGTCACGCGCTGGTTGGTCTTTAACTGCCTCTGTGGAGATGTTGGAACTGTCACACGTTGGAATTGTCGCTAGATGAGGTTTCGAGCTTTGAAGCACTGTCAAAGCCTTAGACTAAGGGCTTATAGAACTTCATATTAGTTCACATGGGACTGTGACAGAATCTGAATTTTAGGAACCACAAGTAAGGCAAATCCCAATGTGAGACCTTGCTTGTAGCTTACGGCTCTGTATGCTCTACTTTATCTTTGCTGGAGCATCAGTGATACAATTGTTGATTCCTGGAACCATGTGAATCCAGAATTAAGAAAATGGAGTTCCCTGGCCAATGCCAAAGCATCAAAGACTGATCAGGGTTACATGGCTGTACCCGCCAAATGAGGGCAGCTAACCTGAAGCCTATCAGGCCAGCAACCTAAACCTAAAACTCGAATTGTATGAAAAAAAGGCATTTTCAGAGATTCCACATCTATTGAGTCAATAAGATGAGCCAAAAGGCACAATACACATGAAGCAACTCAAAACTGAAAACACAACTATTCTAAGGTTCATAAGGGTGGGTTTGCAGTTTTTAACAGTTGATAATGAGTCACACAAAGCTTTGCAGCTTGATTTATGAAGCTGCTGTAAGCTGATTTTTATATCATTCTGTCCAATGTTTATAGACTATTCGATCACCAGAAGTGTTCTTTAGAGCAAATGTGCCATAAATCATCACCAAGGCCAGGAGTGGGTTACAACTAGTCACCCTCTTGATCCCCGCTGGCTTCTTTTGTTTCTACCTCCGAGTCGCATGGAAGGCCTTAGCCCCTAGGGGCCTAAGGGCGTACGGTCCCTAAGGCCCCAGCTTGGACCCCTTTTCCTTAATTGATGGAGGGAGTGCTATCGCTGCCTAAGTAGCTTTACCTTTCCTATAACGCACACAATTTGCAAGAATGGAAGCCTCCAAAAAGCACTTCAGCTCACAAGTCTAGGAGAGCTAGCATTGGTAAAGGCCAGTTTCTTTATCCACTGCTTGACTTGGAAAAAGCACGGTAGAATAAATTTGAAAGCATGATGCACAAAATGAAAAGGATGGACATGGAGAGAGTGGAAGTGTGAGGTGGAACATAAACCACCTTAGCTTTAAAAATTATCGAATAACACAACTCAAGATCTGAGGAGAAATGAAAGATGTTTATCGCCCATGCTGGGAGGTCCGTAACGACTTTCCAACTCCCATAACTTAAATTAAACTTTTATCCGTAACGACTCTCCAACTCCCATAACTTTAATTTAACTTTTGTTATTGGAATATTGAAAGTGATGTATAATGTGAGATGCCTTCAATCAATATTGTTGCTATTTTAGATGGACCATCCACTTGAGTTCTTACAGAGGTAAGTCCTTTACTAAACACAGCATGTGCATGCATGGGGTATTTGTGCGTGTGTGCATGTGCGCGTGCATTAGCGTTTGTGCATGCTGTGTGCGTGCTTCTGCATGAGCGTGTGTGTATGTATGTGTGCGTGTGCATGTGTGTTTTTGCCCAAGTCTAAACATCACAATGAACTCTGTTTTTGCATGTGTATGTGTCTGTGTGCACGCTGAGATGCATAAGTACATGTGCTTGCACTCTTTGTGAGACACCTCAGTTCCAAAAGTGTGATCCAGAGCGTCCAACCTGTTTTGTGCCCTTGATTAGGGGGTGGAGTTCAATTCTGTCCATAAGAGACAAATTAGCCTGTCCAAACATGAATCTGTCACGCCAGGCCTGAACTGATGGTTGGCTTCATCAGCAACCATTGAGTACTCCAGGCAGCCATGATGGGCAAGGGGGCCGTTTGGGGCATAGGGCCAAGCAAGATGTGCCTGCAGACTGCTCCTGGGGCAGCTGGCATTAGGCCCGTGCTTCACAGCGCGAGGCCCGTCCTTCACAGCATATCAGCAGCCGCGTCCAAGCAGGCACCAGGCAGCAAAAAGCCCAAAAAGCAGCGGCGGGAGCTGAGCACAGGTGAGAGCGCGGTGCCCTGTGGGTGTAGGCGCGCTAGCACTGCTTTTAGCGCGTGCGCTCTGCACTAGTGTGTTCAGCAGGAGATCTGGCCGCTGGCAGTGCTCAGCTCAGGTGCCGACTCAGAGCTCAAGTGGGTGTCTGCCAGCATGATGTCCGACCACCAGTACATGGCGCATCGCTGCGTGGGAGTGGTGGTTACACAGAAGGCACAGCCCGCGCCTGCTATGTCGTAGTGTGGGGCCAGGAGGGCGCGCTGGGCGTGCCGTGCTTGCGGCCCCAACACCTCCAACTGGCTGTTTCAGACTATCGCCTTGCTTCTCCCCCTGGACGCTGTGCCTTGTCTCCCTGTTTTGAGGTTGCCGCCTTGGCAACCTAGAAGTAGGGAGGGAGAGAGCCGGCACACTGTTCGGCCGGCTGCCAGGCGAGAGCACACACTCCCCTGCCACACACTCCCCTGCCACACACTCCCCTGCCCCAGCTGCCAGGCGAGGGCACACACTCCCCTGCCACACACTCCCCTGCCACACACTCCCCTGCCCCGGCTGCCAGGCGAGCCCTCGCCACACACTCCCCTGCCGCCCGCCGCCTGCACGCAGAGGACCTGCTACACCAGCACTTTGGGGGGGTGTATGGAGAGAGGTGGCCCGGGCTGTGGCGCGCCATGCAGCAGCCCACCAGGCACGCGGCCCTCGTCAACCCGTTCCTGCCTGGAAACACCGCTGAGGAGGGGTGGCAGCAGGTGAGACCAGCTGCTGCACATACCCTGTGCGCACGCTCCCTGTTCGCCAGCGCGCAATGCACATACTCTGTGCGCACGCTCCTTGTTTGACAGCGCGCGATGCACATGCTCTGTTCACGCGCTGTCTGTGCACCAGCACGGTGCACGTTCCCCGCGCACGCGCCCTTTGTGCACCAGCGCGCGGTGCACGATGTCTACGGTCCCTCCCTGTGCACCGACGTGGTCAATGCGCCGGCACGCGCGTGCCGGCCAGCTCCCAAGCAGTCCTGCAAATGAGAGTCCGTGGGCATGCGAGGAAGCAGCACAGCATCATTGAGGAGCAGCTGTTCTGCTGTCTTGGGGCGGCAGAGAGCGGTAGCGGCACCTCTACGCCGATGGCGCTGCAATCGGGCTAGTCACGACTTCATGCCCTGCTAGCCGCCACCACTTGCGCCGCGGGGGCGCAACCACGGACAACGATAATGTGCTGGCTGCGCCACAGCTCATGCCTAGCCGACCTGAGGCCCAGCTGTGTCTCGCTTGTGGCTCACGTGGGGCTGGCTTGGGTCAGGTGGGCGTGTGCCTACGTGCCTGCAGGCGTGCCCTGCGCTGCCGCTGTATTTGAAGGACCATCCTCGGGGCAGCCACAGCCCCCCGGCACCTCAGGTGAGACGGGGCTTTTCATAAGGAAATAAGGAGCCACCCAACATCCCAAGCGGCCCCAATGATGAGAGGGTGAGGGTCACAGGGTCGGCTGGACCTCTGCTGAGCCAGCACAGCTCAGCTGTGGAGCCCCAAGGGCCTGGACAGCCAAAAGACCCCAGACCAGAAGTGGTGTGCTCTCTTTAAGCAGGCAAGCCGTAAACTAGCACTTGGGAAAAGGTAAGACTGCATACAAGGATTGCCTAGTCTGAGTTGTCAGTATTTGAAATGGACATGTTCTGGGTTGCAGTACAGGATCTTGAAACACTAAACGAGCACTTGGGAAAAGGTAAGACTGCATTTAAGGAATGCCTAGTCTGAGTTGTCAGTATTTGAAATGGACTTGTTCTGGGTTGCAGTACAGGATCTTGAAACACTAAACTAGAACTTGGGAAAAAGTAGAACTGCAGATGAGAAGTGCCTGGTCTGAGATGCCAGTATTTGAAATGGAGAAGGACTGTGGTGCAGTACAGAGTCTTGAAAAACTAAACTAGCACTTGGGAAAAAGTAAAACTGCAGATAAGAAGTGCCTAGTCTGAGACGCCAGTATTTGAAAAGGGGAGGACTGGCTTGCAGTACAGATATTCAAATAACTAAACTATCACTTGGGAAAGAGAGAGAATGCCACCAGTGCCCTGTAGCCCCCCCCCGCACTCCAGGTACCAGCGCCTTCTGTCCCCACCGCTCGCGCTCCGAGTGTCCTCCTGGGAATGACGTACTCGACACAGACACAGACACACACGCATGCACGCGCATGCAGCAGCGTGCCGCACGCAGGTCTTGTCCTGCTCAGAGCCCTGCCTTTTCTCAGGCCCCTCCACTTTACTAAGCCTCTGGTTAGGCCTGGGCATGCACTTGTTGGAGGGTGCGAGCTCAGGCTCAGTTGCGCGCCTGTCAGATAGCTGCTGGGATTGAGGACTTGAGTTTGCACCTCCCTGTACACCAGATCCTGCGCGCCTACCGACTTGCACATAGGACCCCTCCCCCTTGCTGATGAACTGGACAGGCCGCTGAAGGTTTGCGTAGCATTGCACACACTGCCTCAGGAAGCCAAGTCCTTCCCTAGCTCACCACACCCTCTGTGCCCAAATCCCTGGGCATGCGTCGCGCTCAGCGACCGGCTCCTCCTGTAACTCTGCCAACAAATTGTTGTCTTAACTACAGGTCACCCTCGGAGGCCTCTCTGCGGGCCTCAATCCTAGCCAGGATTGACCTGGCAAACGGCATGCAAAGGAAAGCGTGCCGTCCTGCCAGTTCCAGAGATACTGCGTGTGCCTGCATGAGCGTGCACCCGGCCCTTGCTGCTTTTGCCTCACAGGCCCCCACTGCTATCGCCTCCTGTTGTAGGCATCGCCTGCAAGCTGCATTGCTGGGACAAGGGACCCCTCCCTTCATACTCCACCTCGTGCCCCCAGATCAAGGGCCCTGCTTGATGCTTACAAGTGCGCACTCTTGCCTGCCTGCCCGCCCCAGCAGCAGCACACCCCACTCACGTCAGCCTTGCAGACCACTCACTGGCCGTGATGGTGGATAATGGAGATGACGATGGCGACAAGGATGAAGGTTATGATGATGGCATGGTCATGACAATGGTCGTAATGGTGATGTGCCGCAGGCGGTCAAAGATGCTGCTTCCGGCCTGCAAGCGCACTACTTCATGGATCTGGCGTCTGGCTTCCCCCCCCTCGCTCTGGCGCCTGTCCCAGGCACGAGGGTGTTGGACTTGTGTGCAGGTGGGGCTGCTGCTGCTGCAATCAGGAACCCGGGTGCTGGACCCGTGCTTGTGCGGGTGGGGCTCCTCTGCTGTTGCTAAGGACCCAGGCACTGGGTGGAGGTGGAGGGAAGCTTGCTTCCAATGGTCCATGGCTTGAGGGCGGCTGCTCCTGCATGGCTACAAGCTCACTAGTTAGGGTTGGGCTCCAGCCTGGTCGTCAGGCTCGTCGGATTGCCCGCAAAAAAGTATGCAATGATGTCTGAATGGAGTTTTGGCATAGTCTGTTGTGCCACTGCGCCACTACCCTGCCTGCGCTCTTGCCTTGTGCCTGGGGTGCCTCCATCGCAGTCCAAGCGCACACTGCTCGCATGAGTGTCTTTTGCCCCTTGTCAGTGTACACGTGGTTAATTGGTGTCAGTAACCTCATACTGTGCCAACCACAGTTTCAAGCAGGCATTTGGGGTGGGTGCCCCTCGGATGAGCCCCTGATCCATACGCTGCCCCTTGATCCGCCACGCTTTGGGTCGCTTGTATGCCCTGACCTGAGCGCACGCCTGCTGCTGACCTCATTTGCGGCCCGCACAAGCTACTTTGAACGATGGGTGGGCTCACAGGCCTCACAGGCCTTGTCACGACGCACAGTGTCCCTGCTTGCTTATCGTGGTGAGTAGGGAAGGGTAAGTAGGGTCTGATCAAAATGCCCAAGTGGCGCAAAAAAGGCAATACAGAGCCTCCACGAGGGTCTGCCAAATCCTATTACCCATCCCTAGTGATGTGCCCTGACCTGGGCACCCCACAGACCATGCCAAAGCCCTGACCTGTGGGCACCCCACAGACCACAGCAGGACCATGCCAAAGACCTTCAGACATCAGACGGTGCTTTTCAGCGCCTCCACAACGATTGGCCACTCTTCTACAGGCAGAGGCTCAGTCGTCGAGACTCTCTCACACAAGCGTGAGCCTCCGCTGAGCTTCAGCTGAGTCGTTCCCCGGCCGGTGCAGCTACTCTTTGGCCTACCAATGTACCAGCCTACTACTTCCCCACATGGATCCCCTTCTGGTGTGCAGCATCAATGGTTGTCATACCAACCTTTTGGCATGCCTTCCCCCCACATTAAGCCCAGAGCGCAGCTTTGCGGCCCCGATGCCAGGCTGGATTGGCTTCTCTCCGCCCTGCTCCTTGCTTCCCTTACTTAAACCCTGATGGAGCCCCCACCTGCCAAACGCCCAGCAGCAGCTCCTCCTCACATTTTCTGCGCCTATCTCTGCCCCCACGGCGCGCAGCCCCTGGGGGAAAGACGCTGCTGCTGACTGCGCTCCTGTTTCCGAGAGCGACCCGTGTGTGGCAAGGCCCTGATGGTGGTGGCCTTGATGCTGGTCAGGAGGCTGAGCAGCTAGAGGACAGCTTCTTGGTAGCGAACGACAGGTGCGCCAATGGTCGACGCCACCCAGCTTTAATAAGTGGTGGCCTTGATGGTGATCAAGACGCTGAGCAGGCAGAGGACACCTTTTTGGTAGCGAACGATGGTCGACGCCACCCAGCTCTAATCAGTAGTGGCCCTGCTCAAAGACAACAGGCTGCTTGGTGGCACCTTGTACCTGGTGGCCCTGCTCAAGACAACAGGCTGCTTGAGCGCACCTCATACTTGCTGGCAAACGACAGGTTGAGTCCTATTGCAACTGTGGGCTAGGAAAGGTAAGGTTAGGTAAGGTGGGGGTAGCATAGCTCAGACCGCCGAGCGAGGGCAGCTCAGCTGAAGCCTACCAGGCCTGGCACCTGGGCCTGAATCTATAGGGAGGCACCAGGATGCATGAAGCATCCACCTAGAGGGAGGCACCAGCATGCATGAAGCATAGGAGTGTCTGGGGATCAAGGATCATGCGCCAGGAAGGGGCCAAAAGCGAGTGAGGTCTTTGGCGGGAGACATGACAGGTCTGCGCAGTTGGGCCAGGACAGCTACCATAGGGTATAGCAATGGTATAGGGCAGGCAGCACACATCTTGGGGACGCCAGGTTGCTATAGGGCAGGCATAGCAAGGGCACAGCCACTACAGAGGACAGCGGGCATTGTGGGGACGCGGGGTTGCTCGGCTGCAAGGACCCTACAGTTGGAGCGCGCGAGCGCAGGGGCCCCGCGGGGTGTGCTGCCTGTGCGCTGTGAATACTTGCACACAGGTGCTCCGCACTACGTGCGGCAGCTGGCAGCTGCGTCACGTGGCTGCTGCAGTGACAGGTGAGGTTAGATTCATAGCTGTACCTGCCGAACAAGGGCAGCTTAGGTGCAGTAGCAGGGCAGTGTGCGCGCCTCAATGATCACCCCCCTGGTGAGGACAGCCCCGCACCACACCCGGCAAGGGCGTCTGATGCTGCTTGGATGAGGAGCTGAGCTCAGAGAGTTTGGGCAGGGAATGAGCTGACCTGACTTGGGGCGGCATGTTTTTAGGGGCGGCAGGAAGTGTGTGTGTGCTCTGAGCGCCATGCAGATCTGCAGAGCACCCTTAATGCACCTGCAGCAAGCTCTGAGCGAGCGCTAGCGCTGAGAAGCTGGCGCCAGATGCTCGCGTCACAGGTAGTTTGTGCACCACTGAGTGTACACGCTCCACCTCCTGTGCACAGCGCCTACGGCATGCGATGCGGCGTGGTGCAGGTCCTTGCTCAACTAACTGCGTACGAAAACTGGGCTTTTGCAAAGCAGAGACCGCACAGGCTCTCCCTCAATGCATGAAAGAGCTGCAGGCTTGGTGGCGCGGAAGATGGGCTCTTGCTGCATGGGCACTGCGCAGGTCCCCTGGCCGCCGCGCGCGCCTCGCCCACACCCTCAGACAGTACCTGCCGGCAGGGGTCCTGGCGCGCACAGAGGTGACTTGCCGCGAGGGCGAGAGGTGGGGCGCGGAGGGGGGGAAAGGGACGACAGGCTAGGTTAGGTTACATAGCTGTACCTGCCGAACGAGGGCAGCTAAGCTGAAAGGGACGACAGGCTTGCCAGGCACCAAAAAAGGGCCTTGCTGCGCGCTTGGCGGTGCCAGCGGTTCAGGGCATCGTGCGGTGGCAGTATCGTGTGGTGCCAGCAGTGGCAGCGGTGGCAGCGGCCTGCTGCCTACCTGCTCAGGCACGGAGGTGCTTCGCTTGGTCGTGCCTCATGAACACGTGCTAAGGCGCTTGGCAGTGCCAGGGCACCTCATGGACTCATGTGCCTCATGAAGAAGTGGCCAGGTGCTGGGGTGTCCCAGGGTGTGTTGGGGATGTGCTTGGTTGCCTGCGTCTGTAATGATGATGATGATGATGATGATGATGATGATGATGATGATGGTGTGGCCAAGCACGCGGCCGCACCGTTGGTGTGCCTTGTGTCTCCCTAAAAGGGCCAGCCTCTGTGTTTTAAAAGTCTCCCTAAAAGTGCCGGTGGAGGGTCATCTTGGTCTTGCCAGCGGCCAACCGCCAACACACTCCCAATTCAGGCCTAGGTCTCCGTGATGTCCCACAAGGCATCAAGTTAATGTCCGCCAGCGGGGAGTGAGCATTTGTCTGCCTAGGCTCCAAAACATGGGCGGCAGCACCACCACCGCGCCCCCTGCTGTGCCCCTCTTTGTCGCGCACCCCTGGAAAGAAGGAAGCCAAGCCTGACACTGCCAAGCGGGTGCCCCTTGTCTACTTCGGATCCATCCTCTGCTGCACGCGCTGCTGCTTCAGGCCTCTGAAGCTGTGTGCCTGACGCACACTTGCTGCAGATCGTTCTTCAACCAGGACGCCCAGTTCGACTTCATTCTCCTGGACGCGCCCTGCTCCAGCGAGCGCCACCTTGCCCAGAGGTGCGCCCCCTCCAGGCCTGCGCACGCGGGCAGCAGCAGGGGCACTGCTGGTGCCAGCGGCAGGAGCAAGGGTGGCGGCAGTGGGGGCGCAGATGACGACGGCCTGAATGAGGGCGGTGCAGCCCTCAGCAAGGGTGGCGGCAGTGGGGGCGCAGGTGACAACGGCCTGAATGAGGGCGGTGCAGCCCTCGACGCTGGCCAGAGCGGTGGAAGGGCTGTGGCGCAGGCAGCTGTGCAGGGCGTGGCAGCCGATGCTGCGCACCCTGCACGCCCTGACACTGCACCAGCAGCAGGCCTCAAGCAAAGGCCGCTGACGCGGGAGGACTGGTCCCCCAGCCGCACCGGCCGCAACGCCACCCAGCAGCTGGCGCTGCTGATGTCCGCTGCACGGCTGCTGCAGCCCGGCGGCCGGCTGGTGTACAGGTTGGTGGGTAGGTGCGCACACTGCGCTCGCGCGTGTGTGCATGTGCTGGTGTACAGGTGCGCACACCGTGCCTGTGTGTTGGTGTGCAGGTACGTACAACGTGAGTGTGTGTGCGTGTGTGTGCGCATTGGGTTCCAGGTATACACGCTGTGTGTAGTTTGTTAGTGCGCAGATGCGCAAACACTGTGTGCATTGGTGCGTGGGCGTGCTCACTGTGTGTTAACATTTGTGCACAGGTATGGTCACTGCGCAAGTGTGTTGGTGTGGAGGCGTGCTAGCTGCGCATGCGTGTTGGTGTGCAGGAGTACTCACTGCACATGTTCTGAGCGTATACATGTATGTATGCACACCACGCGCTTTCAAGCCTGCTCGACCAAATGCAATGGCGCATAAGCACCTGCCCAGCACTTCAGTCAGTACATGCCCGCCCCTCCCTCTTGACACATGCAGCACGTGCAGCATCTCGCCTGACGAGAACGATGAGGTGGTGCGGAAGGCGGTGAGGAAGCTGCAGAAGCAAGGCCAGGCCGTGCGCATCGTGCCCTTTGCTGCTTACGCTACCTTGGCGCCCGAGGCCGCTGCGCATGCCCTGAGCGCTGGAGTCCCTGACTCATTGCCGCCGGCAGCACGGGGGGGCAGCCACACTGACTCGGTGTCCAAAGCTGGCGTGGTGCAAGGGGTTTGCAAGGGTGGGAGGGGGGAGGCAGGGTTGGGGCAGCTTTGGGGGAGGGAGGAGGGTGGGTTGAGCATGAGAGCCTCATGGGACGCGCTCTGCGCGCTCGTACCAGGCCTGGAGAGTACAGAATGCGGCATGCAGGCCATGCCTGACAAGTGTGATGGATGGGGCCCAATCTATTGGGCTGTGCTACGTAAGGACTGACTGGCAGCTCCGACCTCCTTCCTCCGCTTCTCGTTCTTTTGGTTCCACCTGTCATCAAACCAGACTGATATGCCTCTTGCACAACTGGGTCCCTGCCTGCCTGGCTTTTTTTTTGCATGTCAGGCTTTAACGAAGTTTGCTATGCAGGGGTGACTCACTGCGTCGGACGCATCGAGATGTCCTCATGTCTTAAATCAAGGTGTTGAAAGCCCCAAGTTGGTGCAATGCATGTGGGGATCTAGGTAGCGCACATGTGTGAAGAAGTGATTCTCCATAAAGATGACAAGCCGCTCGACGGTCAGGTTGTGACCAGAGAGTCTGGAGAGAGCGCGCAAGAGATGTTTAGGATTTCTATGTCGTAAGTAAGAAGGAAGAGTCGGTTTGGTTGTGCGTTTCTGATCATCCCACCAGCCAGTCTGGGTCCCTAAGGGTACGCCAAAATGGGTGTGATAGGTCCTCATGACTCTGCTGGAAACATGCGCATCATATGGATGGATTTGGTCCAGACATCTCCATTCTCGTATAATTTGCTCATGCAGCAAGGGTTCAAAGTCGCTCATGTTGATTTTGGAACGGCTCGTGATAGCAAAGATGTGCACATCAGCTCAAGGTATTTCGTGAAGAGCACTAAAAGACCTCAAATGTCCAACTTCCTTACCTGTGTGCCAGCTGTAGATAAGCCTCATTGATCTTGCTCAGCAAGGCATTGTTGGTTGTCAATAGGCTGTTCCAGAAGCGGGTAACACAGTAAAACCAGAATAAACAAAGCCTGAGGGGCCTCTGACCTCAGGTCTTGGCTGTCTTCCTTAGTAGGCAATGTGTATCTGTGCTTCGTTTCACACCCAATAGAGTCTTTAAAAGTTGCAATGGGTTTAGACCTTCAGCCGAATGGGTTGAATGCTGAACTTGCTAAACACTGCCAGCTAGACAAACAGTATCCATAGATTCAGAAAGAAAAAGGAATAATTTGTATGTCTGCTTTAAGAGAAACAATTTCTCATCCTAAGCACTGATGTTGTCAAAGTACTTAGGCATGGTGGGACAAAGCATTTGATCTAAATGTCCGAGTCGCAGCTGCTGCAGCGTCAAAACCATTCACAGCCAGCACCTTCTGCGTAAAAGAGTCTGACCAGGAACACGACCTTACCTACAGATTACACGCCCAGGCTTGGCTTCTCAACACATACGCAATCCCTGCTAACATGTATGCAAGTCAGATCTGGACTACCCCATACGACAGGGCAAAGAGATGGACAATCCCGTACAGAAATGGCTGCTTGCAGTACTTGAAAGAATGTTGGGGGTCAGAATCACTACTCCTTCTTGGTGTATCATGTATAGTGGTGTATCCAGCAAGCATGTATGCAAGTCAGATATGGGGCACTAGGTACATGAAGCAAGGAGCTGAGATGGACTGCCCTCTGCAAACAGTTCACATGTGCTTGCTTAAAGGTATCTTAGGCGTCAAGCGCACC
>LKMJ01003097.1_pt1 | contig 15443 bp, 13 predicted proteins | sample 643391 | NCBI WGS metagenome assembly LKMJ01 (sample SAMN04112250, study PRJNA286221) | soda lake metagenome | biome: soda lake; feature: Kulunda Steppe; material: water; isolation source: sample PL-Br10 brine of Picturesque Lake | place: Russia: Kulunda steppe | collected 2010-07
CGGCGAAGCCCGCCGCCACGGCCTCGATGAGCGGGCGGTCGGCGGGCAGGGTGATGTCGCACTCCGCGGCCCGGCACGGCACCGCTTCGACGCGCGGGCCCGTCGCGGGGCCGGGATGGGCGATGGTCCTCATTCCGGCATCTGTCCGCGCCGGGCGAGCTCCTCGCGGATCATCGGCTTGGGGGTCTTGCCATAGGCCGATTTCGGCAGCGCCTCCCAGTAATGCACCGCGCGCGGCATCTTGTAGCGCGCGATCCGCGCGGCGAGCCAGCCCTCGAGATCGATCGCCGCCGGGTCCGCCCCCGCGCGCGGCACGCACACCGCCACGCCGACCTCGCCCCAGACCGGGTCGGGCACGCCCACCACCGCGACCTCGGAGATGTCGGGATGCGCGAGCGCCTTCTCCTCGATCTCGCGCGGATGGATGTTGGAGCCGCCCGAGATGAACATGTCCGATGCACGCCCGGTGATATAGACGAAGCCCTCGGCGTCCATGTGCCCCAGATCCCCGGTGCGAAACCAGCCGTCGCGGAAAGACTTGGCGTTGGCGTCGGGGTTGTCGTGATAACCCGCGAAGACGGCGGGGCCGATCACGCAGATCTCGCCGGTCTCGCCGCGCGTCACCTCATGGCCGTCCTCGTCCTGGATCTGCACCTCCATGCCGGTGCGCGCGAAGCCGCAGGTGCCGATGCGCATGGCGGCGTCGTCGGTGCTGTGATGGGCGGGCGGCAGCACGGTGATGTTGCCGGTGACCTCCCCGAGCCCGAAATACTGCACGATCTTCGGGCCAAGCACCTCCAGCGCGGTGATCTGGTCAGCGCGGTACATCGGCCCGCCCGCATAGATCACGTAGCGCAGCGCGGAGTGATCGCGCGTCCGCGCTGCCGGGTGCTCGACGAGCATCTTGAGGATCGTCGGCACCGTGAAGGCATTGGTCACGCGCCAGCGCTCGACCATCTCCCAGACCGCCTCGGGGTCGAATTTCTCGCCCGCGGGCAGGATCGTCTTCGCCCCCGCCGCGGTCTGCGCGAGCTGATGGATGCCCGCGCCGTGCGACAGCGGGGCGACCACGATCGAGGCGTCGTCGGGGCCTGTGCCCGGCATCAGATCGCACAGATGGTTGTTCATCACGAAGGCGAGCTGGCCATGGGTGAGCACCGCCGCCTTGGGCCGCCCGGTGGTCCCCGAGGTGAAGAAGAACCAGGCCGGATCGTCGCGCGCGACGCGGGCGTGGGGCGCGGGCGTGCCCATGCGCCGGGCGATCAGATCGTCGATATCGGGGCCGAACAGCGCCGCGCCGATGGCGATGGTGAAGCCGTCGGAGGGCAGCACCCGCGCGCAGGCTTCGGCATGGCCCGCGAACGCCGCCCCGCAGATCAGCCCGCGCGCGCCCGAGGACTGCGCGAGACCCGCGACATCCTCGGCCGAGAGCCGGAAATTGGCCGGCACCCAGACCGCCCCGGCGCGAAAGCAGGCGAACATCGACTCGAAGAGCTGGTTGCAGTTGGCCGATTGCACGAGCACGCGCTCGCCCGGGCGCACGCCGTACTCCTCCACGAGTACAGCCGCCAGCGCCGCCACCCGCGCCTCGAGCTCGGCCCAGCTCCAGACCCGCTCGCCCCAGACGAAGCCGGGGGCGTCGGGCTGGCGCTCGGCCTGGTTGGTCAGGAATCGGGCGAGATTCATCACCCGCGTCGAGACGGGCACCACGCTCATTTCACGCGCTCGAGGATGGAGACATAATTGGCCACCGCCGCACCGCCCATGTTGAACACGCCCGCCGTGGTTGCGTCCGGGATCTGCATCTCGCCGGCCTCGCCCATGAGCTGCATCGCGGCCATGACATGCATCGACACGCCCGTCGCCCCGATCGGATGGCCCTTGGATTTGAGCCCGCCCGACGGGTTGACCGGGAGCCGCCCGCCCTTGGCGGTGACGCCGTCACGGATCGCGCGCGCGCCCTGCCCCGGTGCGGCGAGCCCCATCGCCTCGTATTCGATGAGCTCGGCGATGGTGAAGCAGTCATGCGTCTCGGCGAAACTCAGATCGTCGAGCGTGACGCCGGCCGCACCCAGCGCCTCGGCCCAGGCCCGGCGCGCACCGTCGAACGCGATGATGTCGCGCCGGCTGATGGCGAGCGGCTCGTTCGCCTGCGCGCGGGCGCGAAACCCGATGGCGCGGTCCATACCGGCGGCCGTCTCGGGGTCCGCCAGCACCAGCACCGCCGCCCCGTCGGAAACCAGCGAGCAATCGGTGCGCCGCAGCGGCCCGGCCACGCGCGGGTTCTTCTCCGAGACGGTGTTGCAGAACTCGACACCCACATCCTTGCGCAGATGCGCGAGCGGGTTGGCCGCGCCGTTGGCGTGGTTCTTGGCCGCGATCATGGCGAGCGCCTCGGACTGGTCGCCGTGGCGCTGGAAATAGGTCTCGGCGATGCGGCCGAACACGCCGGCAAAGCCGCCCTCGATATCGGCCTCCTCGGCACGGTAGCTCGCCGACAGGAGGATGTCGCCCACCTCGGCGCCCGGCGTCGCGGTCATCTTCTCCGCCCCGATCACCACGGCGACGCGCCCGCGCCCGGCGGCGATGTAGTCGAGCGCGCCGTGCAGCGCGGCCGAGCCCGTCGCACAGGCATTCTCGAAACGCACCGAGGGCGTGCGCGCAAGCGGCTCATGCGCCATCCCCGCAAGGGCGGCCTCGAAGCCCTGGCGCGAGAAGCCGTTGTTGAACACCCCCACGAACAGCGCATCGACATCCGCGGCGTCAAGGCCGGCATGGTCGAGCGCGGGGGCGATGGCCTCGGCCATCAGCGCCTCGGTGTCGGGGGTGTCGCGCTTGCCGAAGGGGGTGTGGCTCCAGCCGACGATGCGGGCCTCGGTCATGGCGGTCTCCTATTCGCCCATGATTCGGGCGACTCAGCGTTGCGATTGCACTTTCCCGTGCAATTGATACTTAATCTTGCCGCTTGGGCAATTCATGGTAATCATCCTGCGTGCCGGATCACGGGCACCGCGCCGCGGCGCGGGAGGATACCAGGGGAGGAAACACCATGACTTATACGAAGCTGGGCGCGGCCGCGCTCGCATTGATGGCGTCCACGGCGCTCGCCGGGGCCGAGACGATGCGGCTGTCGCACAACACCGGCGACACCACGACCTGGCATCAGGGCTCGGAGCGCTTCGCCGAGCTCGTCGCCGAGGCCACCGGCGGCGAGATCGAGGTGCAGGTCTTTCCCAACGCGCAGCTTTCGGGCGGCGACCAGATGCGCCAGGCCGAGATGGTCGGGCGCGGCGATCTCGACTTCGTGGTGACCTCGGCGATCAACGTCACCCCGCTCGTGCCCGAGATGGCGGCCTTCTCGCTGCCCTATCTCTACACGGATTACGACGAGGTCGACGCCACCACGCAGGGCCTGCCCGGCGAGATGCTCACCGACCGGCTCGCCGAGGAGGGCATCGTGGTGCTCGCCTGGGGCGAGAACGGCTTTCGCGAGGTGACCAACAACACCCGCCCGATCACCTCGCCCGAGGACATGCAGGGCCTCAACATGCGTGTCGCCGGGCCGATGTATATCGACGTGATGGAGGCGCTCGGCGCCAACCCGCAGCAGATGCAGTGGACCGAGACGATGACCGCGCTGCAGCAGGGCGTCGTGGACGGGCAGGAGAACCCGATCGGCGCCGTGATCATCCCGCAGCAGGTCTACGAGGTCCAAAGCTACCTCACCACCTGGCACTACTCCTACGATCCGCTCTTCCTCGGCATTTCCGAGGCGCGCTGGGAGGCGATGGACTCCGAGACGCAGGACGCGGTGCGCGCGGCGGCCGAGGAGGCGATGGCCTACCAGATCGAGATCACCCGCGAGGGCACCGAGCAGGGCCTCGACTACCTGCGCGAGCAGGGCATGGAGATCTACGAGCCCAGCGACGAGGAACTCGAGGCCTTCCGCGACGCGACCCAGCCGGCCTATGACAAATGGGCCGAGGAAGTGGGCCCGGAGCTCGTCGCGGCCTTCGAGGAGGCGATCGCCTCGGTGCGCGACTGATCCCGGCCACCTGATCCCGCCGCCGGGGCCGGCCCCCGGCGGCGCAATCCGAAAGGCCGGGCGGCGATGGCGTTTCTCCTGCGCGAAGCGGAAAAGATCATCTGCGCCGTGCTGTTTCTGGCGATGACGGCGGTGGGTTTTGCCAATGTCGTGGTGCGCTACGGCACGAATTATTCCTTCGCCGCGACCGAGGAACTGCTCACCAACGGTTTCCTGCTGCTGACGGTGTTCGGCGCGGCGATCGCGGCGCGGCGCGGCGAGCATCTGGCGGTCACGCTGGTGCTCGACGCGCTGCCGCGCGCACTGCGCACGCCGCTCTTCGTGTTCAGCGCAGCACTCACCGTGCTCCTGCTGGTGCTGTCGGCGTGGTTCACCTGGGTCGTCGTGTCCAACCAGATGGCGAGCGGGGTGCGCTCCTACGGGCTGGGGTTGCCGGGGTGGTATTACACCATCGGGGCGCCGTTCGGCTTCGCGCTCGTGATCGTGCGCTACGTACAGCACGTCATCGAGGCGCTGCGCGACCGCGACGCGGGGGAGACCCCGCATGTTTGAGCTCGCCGCGGGCACGCAGATGATCATCGCCTTTTTCCTTCTGATGGCGCTGCGCGTGCCGGTGGCTTTCGCGCTCGGTCTGTCCTCGGTCTGGGCGATGTGGCAGATGGGCTTCGGGCTCAATCTCGCCGGCGATCTGATCGTCACCGGCATCACGCGATTCTCGCTGCTGGCGATCCCGTTCTTCATCCTCGCGGGCACGCTGATGGGCGCGCTCGGCATCGCGGAGCGGATGATCCGCTTTTTCCGGGTGCTCGTGGGCGGCCTGCCCGGCGGCATGGGGGTGGTGGGCACGGTGGTGTGCCTGTTCTGGGGGGCTGTGTCGGGGTCGGGGCCGGCCTCGGTGGCGGCGATCGGGCCGATGATCATCCGCGGCATGGAGACCGACGGCTATCCGCGCGCCTTCGCCGCGGGGCTGGTCTGTGCGGGGGCGGCGATGTCGATCGTGATCCCGCCCTCGATCGGGCTGGTGATCTACGGGGTGATCGCGGAGACGTCGATCTCGCGGCTTTTCATCGCGGCGATCATCCCCGGCCTCGTGATGGGGCTGATCATGCTCGCCACCCTGCCCTTCGCGCGCCGCGGCCGGGCGGCGGACGCGCCGAGCCTCGATGCGCTGATGCCAGACCCCTATGCGGGGCTGCCCTACCGCACGCGGCTGTGGCGCTCGTTCCGCGAGTCCTTCTGGGGGCTGATGACGCCGGTGGTGATCCTCGGCGGGATCTATTCGGGCGCCTTCACCCCGACCGAGGCCGCGCTCGTCGCGTCGGTCTATGCGCTGGCGGTGGGCGCGCTGGCCTACCGCACGCTGACGCTGCGCGGGCTTTACAATGCGCTGGCGGATGCGAGCGCTTCCTCCGCGGTGGTGATGCTCGTCGTGGCCTATGCGAGCCTGTTCGGCTGGGTGGTGACGGTGGACGGGCTCGTGGCGAGCTATTCGGGGGCGCTTCTGGGGCTGAGCGACGAGGAGTGGGTGATCCTCCTGGTGATCATGCTCATCCTGCTGATCGCGGGGATGTTCATGGATGCAGTGACGGTGATGTTCATCTCGCTGCCGATCATCCTGCCGGTGGTGCGCACGCTGGACTGGGACCCGGTCTGGTTCGGGGTGGTGGTGATGATCAACCTCGCCATCGGGCTGTTCACCCCGCCGGTGGGGATCAATCTCTATGTGGCGGCCAATGTCACGCGCATGCCGATCGAGCGGGTGGCGCGCGGGGCGCTTCCCTTCCTCGCCACCGCGCTGATCGGGCTTGCGATCATCGCGGCGGTGCCGGTGCTCTCGACTGCGCTCGTGGACATCCTGCGCTGAACGCTTGACCGGGCGCGCCGCGCGTCCATACTTGGTGGCGCGATCAGCAGGGAGAAAACCGGATGTGCGATGTATGCGTGATGAACCGGGTCAAGCGCAAGATGCTGAACCGGCGCGATTTCTTCCGCACCTCGGCGGGTGCCGGAGCGGCGGCGGCGCTGGGGGCGACGCTGGCACCGCGCCCGGCGCTCGCGCAGGAGGGCGGCGGCATGGTCGACATGACCCACACCTTGACCGAGGACTTCCCGACCTTCTTTGGGGAGCAGCAATTCTTCCTCGAGCGGGCCGCGGATTTTGCCGAGGACGGCTTCAACGCCTTCGAGATGCGCGTGCATGAGCACACCGGTACCCATGTCGACGCGCCGCTGCACTTCTCCGAGGACGGCAACAGCGTCGCCGAGATCCCGATCGACCGGCTCATCGTGCCGCTCGCCGTGATCGACATCCGCGAGAAGGCCGAGGCCGACCCCGACGCCCAGCTCACCCCCGACGACATCGCCGAGTGGATCGAACGCAACGGCGATCTGCCGCGCGGGGCCTGCGTGGCGATGAATTCGGGCTGGGCGCGCCATGTCGGCGGGACGATGTTTCGCAACGCCGACGATGACGGGGTGATGCATTTCCCCGGCTTTCACCCCGAGGCCGCCGAGATGCTGCTCGAGGCGGACGACATCGCCGGCATCGCTGTGGACACGCTGTCGCTCGATCACGGGCCCTCGGCGGATTTCGCGGTGCATTACGGCTGGCTGCCCGCCGGGCGCTGGGGCATCGAATGCCTCGCCGGGCTCGACGAGGTGCCCGACTCCGGCGCGGTGCTCGTCGTCGGCGCGCCCAAGCATGCCGGCGGCACCGGCGGGCCGGCGCGGGTCTTCACGCTGCTCTGACCCTGCAAAGGAGACGCCATGGCGACCGTCCCGCCACCGCAGGACCCGGAATCCGACCCGCGCGTGCGCGCCGTCTTCGACGATATCCGCGCCACCCGCGGCAGCGATTTCGTCAACAACCTGTGGCGCTATCTCGCTTTCGACCCGCCCCTGCTCGAGGAGGTCTGGGGCGAGGTCAAGGCGGTGATGGCGACCGAGACGCTGCTCGACGCCAAGACCAAGGAGATGATCTACGCCGCCGTCTCGATCGCCAATTCCTGCGAGTACTGCACCCATTCGCATCTCGCCGCCGCGCGCGCCAAGGGCATGAGCGCGGCCGAGCAGGCCGAGCTCCTGCGCATCATCGCCACCGCCGGCAAGACCAACCATCTCGTCAACGCCATCCGCCCGCCCGTCGACGCGGCCTTCACCGAGGACTGACCATGCCCTACGCCATCGCCGCCGCCGCCCCCGGCGGACCCGACCAGTTGCGCCGCATCGATTTCGACCCGTCCGCGCCGGGGCCGGGCGAGGTGCTGGTGCGCCACACGGCCATCGGCGTGAACTACATCGACATCTATTTCCGCTCCGGGCTCTACCCTTGGCCGCAGGAGCGCAATCTCGTGCTCGGCTGCGAGGGGGCCGGCATCGTGGAGGCCGTCGGCGACGGGGTCAGCGAGGTCGAGCCGGGCGCGCGCGTCGCCTATGTCGCCGCCAACGGGGCCTATGCCACGCACCGCATCGTCGCCGCCGCGCAGCTCGTCCCGCTGCCCGACATCATCGAGGACTCCGTCGCCGCCGCGGCAATGCTCAAGGGTCTGACCGCCTACTACCTGATCCATGACAGCGCGCCGGTTTCCGAGGGCGACACGGTGCTGTTTCACGCCGCCGCCGGGGGCGTGGGGCTGATCGCGGGGCAGTGGCTCAAGGCCAAGGGGGTGCGCGCCATCGGCACGGCGGGCGGCCCTGAGAAATGCGCGCTGGCCCGCGAGAACGGCTACGCGGAGGTGATCGACTACCACAGCGAGGATTTCGTCGAGCGGGTGTGCGCGCTTACTGATGGCGCCGGGGTTGCGGCCGTCTATGACGGCGTCGGCGCGGACACGATCCTCGGCTCGGCCGAGTGTCTCGCCACGTTCGGCACCCTGGTGAGCTTCGGGCAGGCCTCCGGCGCGCCGGATCAGTTCCGCATCTCGCATCTGGCGCGCGGCTCCCTGCGGCTCACGCGCCCGACCCTGTTCCACTTCACGGCGGATCGGGCCTGGCTGCTGCGCGCGAGCGCGGCGCTGTTCGATGCGATCCGCGCCGGAGAGGTGCGCATCCATGTCGGCGCGACGCGCCCGCTCGACGAGGCCGCCGCCGCGCATACCGATCTCGAGGGCCGCGCGACGACGGGCTCGACGGTGCTGCTCCCCTAGGCACACTCGGGCGCGGACACCATGAGCGCGGCGCGTGAACGCGAACGAACGCGCCGCGCTCTAGTCCAAGATCTCCAGCGCCAGCGCAATGCCCTGCCCGCCGCCGATGCACAGCGTGACGATCCCGCGCCGCAGCCCGTCGCGCCGCATGGAGTGCACGAGCCGGGTCGTGAGTACCGCGCCGGTGGCGCCGATCGGATGGCCATGCGCGATCGCGCCGCCCTCGACATTGCAGATATCGGCCGACAGGCCGAGCTCGCGCTGCACGGCGATGGCGATGGCCGCGAAGGCCTCGTTGATCTCGACGCGCTCGACATCGCCCGAGGCCCAGCCGGCCCGTTCGAGCGCCTCGCGCACCGCCGGCACCGGGCCGATGCCGAACATCCCCGGTTCCACCGCGCCGACACCGAAACTGACGAGCCTTGCGGCGGGCGCGAGCTCATTCGCCTCGGCAAACGCCCGCGACGCCACAATCATCGCCGCCGCGCCGGTGTTGAGGCCGGGCGCGTTGCCCGCGGTGATCGTGCCTTCCTTGCGGAACGCGGGGCGCATCCTCGACAGCGACTCCTCGGTGGTGTCGGCGCGGTTGTGCTCGTCGGTGTTGAAGGTCTCGGGGCCCTTGCGGCCCCTGATCTCGACGGGCACGATCTCGGTGTGGAAGTGCCCCGCCGCCTGCGCCCGGGAGAAGGCTTGCTGCGAGCGCGCGGCCCAGGCATCCTGGTCGGCGCGGGTGATGCCGTGCTCGATGACGAGATCCTCGGTATGCCACCCTGCATGCTGATCGGAAAAGGCATCGTTGAGCCCGTCGAAAAGCATCGCATCATAGATCTGCGCATGGCCCATGCGGTGCCCCCAGCGCCCACCGGGCAGCAGATACGGCGCACGGTCCATGTTCTCCATGCCGCCCGCCACGATCGCGTCGGCCAGCCCCAGCCAGACCTCCATGGCCGCCGAGGCGACGGATTGCGCCCCGGAGCCGCAGACCCGGTTCAGCGTCAGCGCGGGCACGCTGACAGGCACCTCGGCCGCGATCGCGGCCTGCCGGGCCGGGTTCATCTTGTTGCCGGCCTGGATCACGTTGCCCATGATGACGCCGCCCAGCCTGGCGGGATCGAGCCCGCTTCGGCGCAGCGTCTCCCTGATCGCGGCGCCGCCGAGCTCGGTGGCCGGGAGGGTCTTGAGGCTGCCATTGTAGGTTCCGATCGCGGTGCGGACCGGATGGCAGATGACGACGTCGGATCGCGGCATGGTGGCTCCTCCTGATGATCGCGCGAGCATCGCCTGCGCGGCGCGCGGCGGCGATGATCTCGATCAAGGGCGGTGATCGCGCGGCGCTCGCATGCCGGACTGTTCGCCGGATCGCGCGGGTTGCGCGCGGCGCTTCGGCGCCGGCCCGCTCAGTCCAGCGCGTCGCGGGTCTTGCCCATCGGGGCGTCGGCTTCGGCGCGGCGGCGCTCGAAGACCGAGTCGTCCCAGCCGTCGAGCGCGGCGACATGGTCCCAGGCGAGCCCGTCGCGTTCGAGCCGGAAGGCGATCTCGGCGAGGTCCTCGGCGGTGAGCGCGCCCATGCCCCGGCTCGAGCCGCGCGGCAGGTCGGCCGATCGGGCCTTCTCGATGCGGCTGCCCGCGCGGGTGACCGCCTCCTCCACCGCGAGCCAGAGCACGCGCAGCAGATGCGCATAGGCCGGGTTGACGCCGCGCCGCTCCACGGCCCCCTCGAGCTCGCGCAGCATCGGCGTGACCCAGTGGCGCGGATACTCGGCGAGGAAGCGCTCGGCCTCGCCGACATAGGCCATCGCCTCGAGATCCTCGTCGGCCTCGGCGGCGGTCCCAGCCTTGTCGTAGAGCAGCGACAGGAATTCGCACTGCACCGCGACGGTGTCGGAGAGATCGCGGAAATGCTCGTGGCGGGCAAAGCCGTGCAGGCCATACCATTCATTGAGCGCCTTCTCCGTCGCGCCCATCAACCCGCCATCGATGTAATAGCCCGCATTGATCATCACCGGCGCGGGCGGGGTGAGAAACAGCCCCGCATAGAGCTTCTGCAGCGCCTGCGCATCCTCGGCCTGTGCGGCCGCGTCGCGAAAGGCGGCGATCTGCGCACCAAGCTCGAGCCCGATCTCGGCGGCGATGGCCTCGAGATCGGCGGGCAGATCCTCGGCGAAGGCGGTGTGATAGTCCCCACCCGCCGGCGGCGCGAAGGCGCGCGCGAGGCACAGCCAGAAATCGCGGCGGGCATGGGCGGTGGCGGCGAGCTGTCGGGTCATGTCGTCCTCCTTCTGGTGCGGGGCCGGCGTTCCCGGCCCCGCGCGGCTTCAGCGTTCGTCGCCGGCGTTGAGGAACCAGCCCGCAAAGGCATAGATCAGGTTGGCCACCCCGATCCCGGTGCCCAGCAGCGCCCATTCCGTGAGCGAGGGCGTGTATTCGATCAGCCCGGTCGACCAGGTCCCCTTGAAGAGCGGCACGAGCTGACCGCCGATCACGAACTCGTAGCGCGCGATGAACAGCCCGATCATTACCAGCACCGCCGAGAGGATCTGCGCCCCCGCCGCGGTGCGCGTGCCCGGTAGCAGCATCAGCACCAGCGGCAGCACCGTGCAGCCCCAGATGCCGATATGGAACAGCGGCTGTGCGACGAGATACTCCCAGACCTGCAGGCCTTCCGCGTTGCTCCACAGCCCGGTGATCGCGCGCCCGCCCAGAAGCGCAAGATGCAGCGCGATCGCCGCGGCGAAGAAGCGCGGCATCGGCCCGTCGAGCAGCGCGTGCATCGCCTCCGACATCCCCGCGCGCGACAGCCCGTGCGCGAGATAGGTGAAGAACAGCACGAAGGCGAAGGCGCCCACGAGGCTCTCGATCAGGAACACGACCGGGATCTCGCCGCCGAACCACATCGGGCGCATGTGCATCATCCCGTAGACCGAGCCGGCCACGAGCGTGATCGCCACCGCAAGCAGCGCGATCGGCAGCACCAGCGGGTTGCGCCCCGCCTTCGGCGCGCCCATCATGCCCAGGAGCGTGACCGCGAGCAGCGCGCCATAGACCGCCACGAGCATCACCTTCCAGAACAGCGGCGAGGCGAATTGCAGGTTCGCCGGGGTCGCCCACATGGCGAGGATCGGGTCGCCGAGCTCGAGAAACAGCACCACCACCGCGCCGATCAGCCCCGCGAAGGCCAGCCAGAGCGCGCGCCGCGCGACGGGGCGGAACGCCTCCATCCCGAGCACATGGTAGAGCCCCGCGACCATCGCGAGACCCGTCGAGGTGAGCAGGAAGTAGTCGTAGATGACGATGGGCAGGCCCCAATGGACCCCGTCATTGGTGGTGTTGAAGCTCGCCTTGCCCACCGTAGCGAGCATCCAGACGGCGTAGCCGCCGCAGACGAGCAGGATCACGAGCGCGCCGAGAAAGTGGATCGGCCAGATGCCGCCGCTCATCGCGCGCCCGCGGGTGATGTCCGTCATGACTGCCATTGTTCACATCCTCCCGTCATGTATCCGAGCGCCGCGAGCGGTCGCCCGGCACCACCGGCGAGCCGCCGCCGGCGAGGTAATAGACCTTCGGCTCGTTGCCCGTCTCCTCCTTGAGGCGGGTGCCGCGCTTGTCGGCGATGAGCTGGTTGACCTTGCTGTCGGGGTTGTCGAGGTCGCCGAAGAACCGGGCCTTGGGTGCGCAGACGCGCACGCAGGCGGGGGTGTATTCCTTGGTCTCGGGGTCGTCCTCGTCGAGATCGGCCACGCCCTCGGGCGCCTGGCTGATCTTGTGGTAGCAGAAGGTGCATTTGGAGACGACGCCCGAGGGCTGCACGCCGATGCCCTGCTTGAAGTCGGCATGCTCGTCCGGCATCCGGAAGGGCGGGTTCCAGGTGCGGCGCCCCTCGCCGGGGTATTCGTCGCGCACATCCGGCTCCACCACCGGCGCCTCGTCCATGTAGAAGCGCACCCCGTACGGGCAGGCGACCATGCAGTATTTGCAGCCGATGCACTTGTCCCAGTCCACCAGCACGACGCCGTCCTCGGTCTTCCAGGTGGCCTCGGTCGGGCAGACCGACACGCAGGACGGGTTCTCGCACTGCATGCAGGGCCGCGGCAGCCACGAAAGCTCCATCGCCGGGTATTGTCCCTCGGAGTAGAACAGCACGTCCTGCCAGCTTTCGCCGGGCAGCCGGTCATTTTCCATCGCGCAGGCGGTGGTGCAGGCCTGACAGCCGGTGCAGGTTTCCAGGTCTATGACCATTCCCCATTTGGGCATTGTTCTCTCCTCCCTCTCAGGCCCGCTCGACGGTGACCTTGGTGGAATAATACATCGACAGCCCGGTCACCCGGTCGCTGCGGTTCGCCGTGGTGTAGCCGGAGTGACCCGTCGGCACCTTGCTGGACCAGCGCCCCGCCGCCCAGTGGCCGTATTCCATCGGCAGCACCAGCGTGTCGGGCCGCGTGCCCTCGTAGTAGATGCAGCGCGCCTCGATGCTGCCGACATCCGAACTCACCCGCACCCAGTCGCCGTCACCGATGCCGCGTTCGCGGGCGGTGTCGGGGTGGATCTCCATGAGCGCCTCGCCGCGCCCGCCGACATTGGGCTGCAGATTGGCGATCACCATCGGGATGTTGGAGCCGCGCCCCTCGGCATGCAGCGCGACCTTGGGGGTCACGAAATAGAGATCACCCCCGCCCGGATGCTCGGGCTCTTCCCAGATCGGGAACATCAGCCGCTCCGGGTCGCGCCCGGTGTGCTCGGAAATCCAGTCGGCCTCGGCCTCGAGCCTGGCGGAGCGGAACTCGAACCTGCCCGACGATGTGCGCAGGAGCGTCTCGGCGACCTCCTCCGCGTCCATCTCGCGGTTGTAGCCGCGCCCGTCCCACTCGTAGAAGACACCGCCGCGCTGCTGCCAGCGATAGGGCTTCTTGTACCAGACCCCCTGCTCGACCCAGCTTTCCCAGCCATCGACGCCGTTGTCGCCGGGGTCGTCCTCGAACCCCTTGGCGAGGTGCTGCAGCACATTCACCGAGTTGTCGAGTTCGCGGTAATAGTCGGCCATCGGGCCGTCCATGCGCTTGCCGATCTCGATGAGCACATCACCGAAATACTTGGTGTCGTGAATCGGCTCGACGGCGGGCACCCGCAGCTGGGTGAGCGGATAGCCCTCGAACGGATAGGTCGGGCTGTCCTGGTAGCGCTCCAGATAGGTGTGATCGGGCAGGATCAGGTCCGCGTAATGGCCCGTCTCGGAGGGAAACGGCGAGGTGTCGATGATGAAGACATCCTTGAGCGCCTCCTCCCAGACCTGCCCGTTGGGCGCCGTCCAGATCGCGTTGTTCTGATAAAACAGCATCGTGTCGAGCTTGTAGGGATCGCCCGCGTGGTGGTTGGGTCCGACCTCCTGCATCATGTTGCGTGCGAGCTTGTAGCCGTCGGGCTCGCCGAGCTTGTCGATGCGCGGCTGCTCGCGCCAGTCGCCGTTCTCCGCCCAGTCATCCATGTAATCGGCCGCATCGGCGGGCAGCGGGCCGTAGCTCGGCCCCATCTGATACATCATGCCCCCCTCGGCAAAGAGCGAGCCCACCAGCGCGTTGAGCGAATGGATCGCCATGCCGTTGAAGATGCCGTTGGAATGCGCCGTCGGCCCGCGCTCGAAGATGGCCATCGCCGGGCGGGTGGAGCCGAATTCGCGCGCCGTGTCATAGATGTCGCGCGCGCGCAGCCCGGTGACCTCGGCGGCCCATTCCGGCGTGCGGTCCTTGAGCTCGATGTTCCACCATTCGACGAGCCCCTTGGTCCAGTGCTCGCGAAAGGTCGGCTCGGGCACGGTGCGGCCTTCGCGAAAGCGGTTCACGCCGTCGGTGAATTCGCCCACGAAGGGCTTGTCCCACAGCTCCTCGGTCAGGATCACATGCGCGATGGCGAGCGCGAGCGCCCCGTCCGTGGCCGGCTTGACCAGCAGCGCGCGGTCGGAGGCCGCGAGCGTGGGGTTCATGTGCACATCGACGGAGGTGACCTTCGTCTTGGGCGTCTTGCGCCCGCGCATGTAGCCCCACATCTGCATGTTGTAGTTGTAGGGGCGGAACGCCTCGAGAAATCCGCAGCCGAAGAACAGCAGGTAGTTGCAGTTTCGGTAGTCATGCGCGTTGTAGCTCTCGTTGCCGTCGGTGCAGCCCTTGGCCACCATCGAGCCGTCCGAACACATCGAGGAATGCCCGATCGCCGTGTTGGGCGAGCCGTAGAGCTGGCCGAAGGTGCCCAGAAGCCCCGCGCAGGACGCACCCCAGCCGCGCCCGTAGAGCATCGCGAAGCGGTGGCTCTCGCCCTCCTCGCGCAGCCGGTTGAGCCGCTCGGCAACCTCGTCGAGCGCCTCGTCCCAGCTCACGGGGACGAATTCCGGGTCCTCGTCGCGGCCCTTCTCGGGGTTGGTGCGCCGCATCGGCCCGCGCCAGCGGTCGGGATCGTAAAGCACATAGATGCCGAGCGGCCCCTTCGGGCAGAGCTTGCCATTGGCGATGGGGTGGTCGGTGGTGCCGTGGATGGCGTGCACGCGCCCGTCGGTGGTGTAGACATCGATGCCGCAGCGCGCCGGGCACTGATGGCAGATATTCTTGGTGATCGTGGTGTCCGGGGTGCCCACCGGCTCCTGGGCGTCCGCACCGGAGTTGAGCGCCGCCGGAACGCCGACCCCCGCCACCGCCGCGGTGGTCCCCGTCGCCTGCAGGAAGCGCCGCCGGCTGACCTTCGTGTTGACCTTGTCCATCGTCATCCTCCCGTTCAGGTGGTTCGTTCAGCCGCGCCGGCGCATGAGCCCATGCGCGAGCGCGGCAATATCGTCATCCTTTGCGCATTGCGCGCAGGTGGTCTCGACGGTGTCGGGGCGAAAGCGCATCCGGCAGCGCGCGCATCTCACCACCGGGATCTCGGCGACGGTGACGGGCCCGGCATAGGGTTGTGTGCTCTCGGCGCGCAGCGCGAAACCCGCCGCTTCGCAATCGCCGCACGCGATGCAGCGCGCCGCGTCGAAAACGAGCCGATCCACCCCGTCACCGCGCACAAGCGCGAGCGCCCCGGTCGGGCAGAGCCGCGCCGCGAAGCCCGCATCGGGACGCGCGCAGTCGCGCGTCACCTGCGGCATCATCCCGGCCGGAACGTCGCCGCCGGCCATCGCGCGCAGCGCGTCACGGCGCGCCGTCAGCGCCGGGGTCTCGGCGGCGGCGGGCGGGGCGGGCGCGGGCGCGGCCGGCTGCGCGCGCGCGAAATGGGCGACCCAG
>LKMJ01003098.1_pt1 | contig 15442 bp, 25 predicted proteins | sample 643391 | NCBI WGS metagenome assembly LKMJ01 (sample SAMN04112250, study PRJNA286221) | soda lake metagenome | biome: soda lake; feature: Kulunda Steppe; material: water; isolation source: sample PL-Br10 brine of Picturesque Lake | place: Russia: Kulunda steppe | collected 2010-07
CACACACACACACACACACACACACACACAGAGTATACCCACCAGACAGGCCGTTAGTAGTGCGGATGGTGTTCATCCTGTCACGGCGCCCGGTCAGGATCTTGTGCACGTACGCCTGGTGGCCCACGTCCCAGATGAACTTGTCCTCCGGCGCATTGAAAACGTAATGCATCGCCACGGTCAGCTCCACCACGCCCAGGCTTGCACTGAGGTGGCCCCCCGTCTTGGAGACAGTGTGGACGATATCGGCGCGCAGCTCCTTGCACAGCTGCCGCAGCTGGGAGACGTTGAAGTTTTTGATGTGGACGGGGTAGTTGACGGTGTCTGTGGGGAGCAGCAGGGGCAGCGACGGCCTGGGGCAACCGCTGGTGTGTGTGCAAGCCCAGCTGGGATTGATGCTGGTGGTCACCCTCCTTACTAACGGTGTCCCAGCACCCTGGCCAGTCAATGCCTGCCACATCATTACACACACTTACCCAGCAGGGGAGTGGGAGGTCCCTGCGTGTCCCAGGCACTAATCTCCTCGGTGCTGAGGCGGGTGTACGTGCCTGCAGGGGAAGAGGGAGAGAGGGGGAGATTGTGCATTGCTGGCACTTGACACAGCCCATGGGCGCACGTCAGCGCCCCTGGCAAAAACAAGCATGAAAATTGTTGCCCTGGATACTGCTGCCGCTGTTGGGCAAGTCTATCCCCCTCGACCAAAAGCTGCCCAGACTTAGTTATTCGGGGGCAGGGCAGGCAGAGTTCGCTCCCCGGGCGTCCCTCCAATCGCACCCGCCTGCCTGGCGATGCAACCACAGCCCACCTCTGTAGTAATCTGGGTCATCGTCCTCATCCGAAGGCGCTAGAGCTGAGGGCCGGCGGGGAGCAGGGCGCGCGACTCGACTTGTGCGCCTAGCTGAGGGCTGGATCACTGCTGCAGGGGAGCCCGCCGAGTGCTGGAGAAGCAGTTCGACACCACGGGAGATAGAAAATCAGCCAGAGGATGGAGATGAGGGGCCCCTGGGGCGATGCTGCAGCAGCTCAAGAGGCGCACTCACCCTTTCCAGCACCTTGGAGGGCAGCCTGGTACTAGCAGGGAGAAACATGGCTAAACAAAGCGCGCCGTGCCCAGCTACATAAAATTTACATCCAGTCTCGGTTTTAAAGGGGACGTTAGAAATAACCGCGTGTTATTCTCAGCCACCAACGCTTTCTGGCCACGAAAAATATGAATAAATAAATATGAATAAAATCACAGGAAATGCCTCCGTTCCCCAGTAAGCTTCGTTCAAACAAAGTTCCTCCTTACTTCGGTTGAATCCAATGCGCAAGCCTGCACTGGAGCAGCATGCTCAGTGGATTAAGCAAGCTGCAGCATGTATACAGCCACATGCTGGTCGCTGCTGCATCGCACCAAGCCCTCAAACCTGCTGCTGGAGCCCAGAAGGTGCAGGCGGCTTACAGGGATCATGGAGAGGAAGGCATCCTACAAGGACAGGCAGGAGTGAGCACAACACTTGAAACCATGCTACTTGCTATCAAGCCCCAGCTGCATGAGCGTCCGCCAGAGTCCTGCCAGATCAGATTCGCCATGAAAGGTAGCTTGTCAGCAGCCAGGATGCGCACAGGGAGGGACTCAGAGGGCACCAAGGAGGCAGCAAGGCTGAGGTTCGACGCAATAAGTTATTTCATGCCTCAGAAGTCCTAAAATGTCATGATCTGAAATGACCACTGCAACAGCCGCCCAAAATTGGATGGCATATTGGGGCAGGTGACGCTTATGATATACTATATATGCAAATCTGAAGCTACATGTGGGCACTGCCGCTGGAAGAGTGAGATAGGGCATGGACACAACCCAGGCAAAGGTCGGGTGTCAGACTTAATGACTGGGCACACTTCATGCACCCACCCAAGCCCCTTAGCTTCAGCTTCAGCCTGAAGCTAAGGAGTGATCTTGCAGCCAGTGTGCTCAAAGGAGTTGTCTCTCCAATCACAAGCACCAGGGGTGGGTGCCCTTACTTTATAGTGCACAGCTAAAATAAATGGTGCAAGATTAGACACTTGGAGGGTTGGGAGTCTGCAGGCTGGAGCAGGTGTGCAGTCTTTACTCGGCCTCACTTAAGACATGCAAGCTTTCCATGCAGGCAGTCACCATGACCCAACTGTTGCCCAATGGGGCATGAATACATGCGGAAAGCATGCCTTCTCTGCCCCGCTTGTAGAAAAGCGAAGGCAAGGATGCAACAGTCATCCAGGTAGGCAATAAATAGACCTGGCTCTGCTTGTAAGACTATAGTGCAAGATTACAGGCCCCAGGTCTTGGCGCATTGCAAGTTTATGAACTCCCCCTGTCAAGAAATGAACACTTGAACACAGCCTTCGAGGGGTTATGATGCAGCCACACCTGCAGTAACCTCCTGATGCGCGAATGTTGTTGCATTAGCCACAGCTGCTCCATAGGGTCTAGGTGTGCGGCATAATGCTGGTAGATGTAGGACAGGAGTGCTCCTGCGCGCATTGTTTACCGAGCCATGCCACAAGCAGCTGATGCAGTAAGTAGCAAATAGTCCTCTTTCGGAGCGGTAGGAATTAGGTTGAACCAACCAGGTTGATGTAGCCATGGCCACACTGCACCAGCTCATTTATGAACGTATAGAGAAACAAGAATCCTACTTACTGGCAAATCCAGTGTACAATCCACGGATGCCGTTACTACCATGCAAATGCCTTGATAGCAGGCGGAGTGCTCAAGTCCAGCATTGTTGCCCAAGCCTCAGGTCTAAACAACACATTCAGTGCGGCATGAGATTCAAGTTTGTGAGAAGCTCTTGAAAAGGCAGTCTCCATATTGGATATTCAAGTTTGGTGCTTAAGCAGCTGTCCCTCTCGCCATCTACCAAGCAGCGCAGCCAAGCAGGCGGTTTAAGGACATAATTAGACCAGCACCAAGGGCGTGGCACTGGGGCACTACACAGCAAAGGTCAGAATGTGATTCCGTGGAGCAAAATGACTTCCCAGGTTTCCCTCATTCACATCCACATTGTCTACTCCTCACGCAGGCAATTCGCTCTAGAGTCTTCAAGGAGCTGGGCTAACACGGCACACATTGAGGGGTACCGCTGCAGCGCACTCAAACAGTGGCAAGGGTCACCTGCAGTCAGGCCTGCAGTGGGCGGCTGAATTTGGAGGGCATCGTGGCCTAGCAAGCCCAGCTCATCTCGCGGGAGCAGCACGGTCATGGCGGGGCCCTGGGGCGAGCGGAGACAGCAGTGCTAGCGGCACAGTGATGGTAGGGCTAAGGAGGTTTGCTCAGTGTGGTGTGTCACCCCGGCATGGCGGGGTTGTGCAGGTTGCTGAACCGGGCGCAGTGTCAGCGGCGTGGTCACAGAGGAGCTATGGAGACTTTGCCACGTGTAGTGTGGGTGGCCCAGTCAGACTGGGACTGCGGAGAGTTGGCAGAGCTGAGCGTGGTCCATGTGACTCCATCATGTTAAGGCCTCCATCATGTTGGGGCGTGTGTGACTCCATCCCATGTTGCGACACGAGCTTGTGCGCAGAGTGGTGTTAGGAGTACGCCCAGACTGGTGAGTATGGGTGTGCCTGATGCGATGCAGATGGGCTGTGGGCTGGTTGTGGTTGGGTAGCTGCGTCATGCGTCCGGCATTAAGGAACACAGGTCATGGATGCACCGATCACTTACAGGGCCAGCTCATGCGCGAGTATGGCCGAGCAAGTCAGATCTGCCCAGCATGGCAGGGGGGAGATGGAGAGGGAGACAGAACACGACAAGCCCCGGCAAGCAGCAAAACGTGATGGAATTGCCGACTTGGTCTAAAATGGTCCAAACGAGCAGGACCTGCCTGATCAAGGGAAGCGCCAGCTAGCGGCAGAGCGTCAGCTAAGCCATCACATGTGTGGGCGCAGCCACTCACCCTGAAAACCACTTCATGGTGCAGAGGCTCCGGCCTCTGCGCCTCCTCCCTTGGCATTTCCCATGAGCGTATGTCAAGTGCTGCCTCGTCAAGCAGCTGGCTGCTCACCTCAGCACAAGCATGCGCGCTGCAACCTGTGCTGCCCTCATAAGGGGTATCAGTTGGGCTCCTTGTGGTGGCTGCGCTGGGAGGCTGCCCCAGCGCCCAGGCCACGCCGTCAAGCAGCACGAGGGGGGCAAGCGTGGTGCCTGGTGGGTGCACAAGGGGTGCACAAGGGGTGCACAAGGGGCGCACAAGGGGCGCACAAGGGGCGCACAAGGGGTGCACAAGGGGTGCACAAGGGGCGCACAAGGGGTGCACAAGGGGCGCACAAGGGGCGCACAAGGGGTGCACAAGGGGCGCACAAGGGGTGCACAAGGGGTGTACAAGGGGCGCAAGCGTGGTGCCTGGTCGGTGCACAAGGGGGGCGCGGTCACCGAGCTATGCGCGATGCCCCCAGAGCGCTTTTGTGCGACACTTGGCACGTGAGGTGCATGGCCTTGATCATGGCCTGCTGCGCTTTGTACCACATTGCAACTGGCTGGTATGGACCAGTTATGTGTCAGCTGAATGTGCGCAGGACAGCCAGCAAGCAGAGGCAACCTCCATGCGAGCTCAAACATGTACCGCATTTCTTGCGCCCAATTGCATGCGAGTACATGAAGGCACACACCCTCGCACCCACACCCTTGCCTGCACCCTTGCCCACACCCATCACCCCCCCACCCATACACACCCACACAGGGCTTGTATACCTGCGCCGCGGCTCCCCTCCTGCGCCCTCAGCTCCCGCACTAGCTGCTGCCTTCCCGCTTGGCTGCCGAGCATGGCTGCCTGCCGCTCAGCGCCTGCTGCTTCCTGACCAGCCTCCACCCCACAAGCAGCGACACAACCATACCCTAGACCTTGCCCTCTCGCCCCAGATGCAGATGTTGAGCACGCCCCGTTGCAACCCTCGGGTTGTGAGATGGCATGGCTCGGCCTTGCTGTCTCCTCATGGCTTGCTAGAGCAGGCAAAATTCTCGCTGCTGCTGCTGGTGCTGCCGGTGCCCCTCCTTCCTCAGTCAAAGTGAGCACATGGGCTTGACTTGCAGTGCCCCTACCCACAGCCACATTGCGCGCTGCACAGCCTCTGCCTGCCCCTACAGCCAGCCCCCCCTCCATGCCGGCCGTCAAGCAGCGGTGCAGGTGGCGGGCCACGTCAGCAGACATGCTAACAAGCCGGGGGAGGACGTTTGCAGTGCTGTCCTCTTGCGCCTGTGCACTCCGCAGCACCCACTGTGGGGAGCAGATGTCCACGCAACGTGGCAGCCATGAAGTGGCCTGCTCTGGCGGGCAGACCACACACCTGCAGCATACGCGCGCGTTGCAGGGGTTGTAGATGGTCACTGCCACACCATTAGCGAGTGTGAGCGTGCACGCAAAGAGTTTTTTTGGTGTGTACGGGTGCTTGGTGACCAACACAAATGACCGCAGTTCAGGTTGTGGTGCGAATTGCAGCTTTAGGTGCTGGCAGCTGGAGTGGGGTGCTCTCTGTACCGCCAGCATCCACCAGCAATTTAAGCTGAAAGGCAGTCCCCCGACAGACAGGGTGCAAGGTGATGTACCCGCACGGAGAACATCGTGGCGCGTCACATCTTCCCTCCTTTAGTTTGTGCCATTCTGTGTTTGCTCATCTGCGCGGGTGATGAGGTCAAATGGAGCGCCCTATAGCAGGCACGCTACAACCTGGGCAGTCATGCACCTGGCTAGGTTCAGGGCAACAACAAGCACGCGCGCTCCCCGGTGCATTTTTGCAAGGCCTGAGTGCATCTGAACAAGCACAGGAGGTGGCCAAGGTTGAAGGTGCAAGACGCCACTAGCTCGGTGAGGCCACTCACGTGCACACGGAAGAGAGGTGGCAGCTGCCTGGGTGGATGGTGGCCCCAGCCTTCGACAAAGCTTGCTGCACCTGCACATTGCGCACGTGCACAACTGCGTTCCGATCATCATACGAGACAGAGAACGTGGGCAGGCCTCGGCTGGGTTTTTGTCAAGGAGGCCACTTCCTAGCTGGCTATGAATTGAATGCTGAGGAAGAGCCAGCATACAAGCTGGAGGTGTATAAATGGGCAAACAGCTATTGAGCCATGTTCTCTTGCAGAGCGCCGCCCCTTTCTGTGCAACATTTGCCAGTGAAGACTCGTTGATTTGCTGGAGTGCTCACGATGGAGAAGGAGAACACGCGGTACTGGAGACAGGCCCTGCAAGCAGGCCTGGCTCTTAGCTCATGCCATGAGCGCCTGTTCTGCTGCCCCCCACCCCATCTCGCTCTTGCACTGGAGCTCTTGTTAGGGCAGGGAAAGACACAAAGGAGCCCGGAACCTTAACACACCTGGCTGTGTAGGTGAGGTGGCACATGCGGGTCAATCACAGCCACAGCATGACGGAGCAACGTGTTGCACGTGGCCGGCTGCACCAGAGGCCCCTTGCACGGCGTGTGTGCGGGGGTTGGTCCCTTAACTGCGTGCGGGTGATGGAGCAGCCCTGCTTCACCCGGAGGCATGCAGTGCCCGTGCCCCTGGGTTGCGGGGCTCCGCAAGGGCAGCGCATGCTGGCGCTGCGTGCCTGCCATGCCGGCTGCTGCAGGGCTGCTTTTCTGGTGCTGCTCCTGCTGTCGCTGCTCCTGCTGTCGCTGCTCTTGCTGCTGCTCCTGCTGTCGCTGCTCCTGCTGTCTCTGCTCCTGCTGCTGCTCCTGCTGTCGCTGCTCTTGCTGCTGCTCCTGCTGTCGCTGCTCTTGCTGCTGCTCCTGCTGTCGCTGCTCTTGATGTCGCTGCTGCTGCTGCTGCTGCTGCTGCTCTTGATGTCGCTGCTGCTGCTGCTGCCCCAGCCTACAAGAAATCCCTTGCCCCTGCTGGCTTCCCCATGAGGGGCGTGCTCCAGCCGGGCACGTAGGGGAGACAGCCCCCTGCGCCGCGCTTTGACCCACGGGCAGGCCGGCTCCAGATGGCCCTGGGCCATGGAACGCGAACGACTGTGTAAGAGAGCTGGCGCGCGTGCTTTCAGCGCACGACGGCCGCCGGCGCTCTCGCTTGCAAAGCAGCTGCTTGGTGACCGGATCACCCTCCCCTCCCCCCCACGCCTCCTCCAGGTCCACGCCCCAGCCCTCCAAGCTCCGCGGCTCAGACCACACAGGGCTAGAGCACACGGTGCTTGGCGTGCCTGGGATGGGCGTGTCGCCGCACTGCATGGGGCTCAGCGCAGCCGCCGGTCCGGGCGTGGGGCGGGTCAGCGCAGGGGTGCAGGGAGCTGAAGCACAGGGCGCGGGGCTGCACTCCATCGGCGCACTGCACCCCCTCCCACTCGGCGTGCCGGCCGATCTGTCAGCACCGCTCGTATGCCCCACGCCCATCCCTGGCTGTGAGCCCACAGGCACAGCTGCTGCACTTGTAGCGCTGCAGAGCTGGGGCGCTTGCGGGCTAGGTGGGCTGCTGGGCTTGGGCGCAGCGCACGCTGCAGGGATGGCAAGCACAGGGGACTGTTGGTTTTGTTGATTTTGGAACTGTTTGGGAAGTTGGTGGCTGCTTGGATTGCAGACACAAGCGCGTGCGGATCAAATTTCACAGCTTAGAGCGTCGAGCTCACGCTTGCGGTCACAGGCAGGTAGAAAGCAGGGCCTTGCAGTGGCCAAATGTTGGGTGGCTGCAGGCGCAGCAAGCATGCAGGGAAAGGGAAGGAAGGTCCCCAAAGGGCCTGTGGGTTAGGCCCTTGGCGTATGCAATGCCTGCATACATGCTCCACAAAGACACACTTGTGGCAGAATTCGTCATAGGTAGCATTGTGCATCTTTTAACCCTCCCCCCACACTCACCCACTTTCACCCTTGCACGCACTCACCCTCACACCCGCACTCACAAACACTCACACCAACACAAATAAACACACGCACACACACACACGCGCACACACACACGCACCCAGGGCTGGGGAGTGGATCACAGGACCAGGCCGCTGACTTGGTGGGCTGTGGTGCTCATGTGCTTGAGGCGCTGGAGTGCGAGGCGAGCCAGGCGTGCTGCGGCAAAAGGGGCCTCTTTCGCAAGTGTGCGGACTTGGTTGCGACCCAGCGGTCTGCAAGCCTGTGCTGGGCATGTGATACGACCCAGGATGCTCATCCATGGGGTGATGGGTCTGGAATGTGCACGGCACCTCGAGCCCCTTGTGGGCTGCGCGGGGTGATGCCTGGCTGTGAGTTGGCGCACCGGCCTTGGGGCTAAGGGCGGGGGTCGGGGAGGTGAGGGAAAGGGTATTGGCCACGTCCTTGAGGGGTGAGCGCATGCTTGTGGGGGCTCGTGCATCATGGGCTTTTTTAGTGGGGGAGAGGGCGGTGCCGTGTGGCACCGTGGGGAGGGACCTGGGGACTGGCAAGGAAGGGCAGCAAGTTCTTGAAAGGGGTGGTATGGGGTGGCTGAGCGGATAGGGTGGTGTGAGTGGCGCGTGTTGGCGTGGCGCTGGGGCCCGCAAGTTGGGTGCTGCTGGCCTGGAGGGGTGTGGGGGCGTGGGGCAGTGGTATGGGGACATGCAGGGCCCTGGGGCATCAGACTGCCAAGGGGAGCTGAGGAGCGGATCCGCCTGTGTAGGGTTGTCCTGAGCTTGGCACGGGATGGGTAGGGAGGCTGCCCTGAGCAGCTGGAGCTGCGACACCAGGCGGTCAGTGGGCATGAGGGAGGGCACCAGGTGGTGCAAAGGGTCAGGCGTGGGGGGCCGCAGGCACGGCTGCTGCTGTTGGCCAGGGATTGGCTGGAGAGGGCGGGCAGGTTGCTGCCGCGGCTGCGGCCGCGGGCTTGGGTGCTGGCCTTGCACTTGTGGCGGGGAAGCAAATGCTGCGGAGGGGATATGCTCATGGGTGCTGCACGGCGCCACTCCTGGCAACTCCAGCTGGCCGGCGTGAGCAGACCTGGTGCCCTACAAATGGGGCCAAACGGATCACAAGGCAATGCATTGCTCTTGTGCGAATGCTGGAGCGCACATGAACTAACTTTCAGCTGCTCTGCCTGAATTGGCTCCCCAATAACGCCACCAGGTGACAAACAATTGCTATGCTCAAGCTGGGGATTATAGGAGTGTGCGCAGCTTAAATACATGGCTAAAACAGTCTGCTGCATGCTTTTGATGCAAGTTTCAGTCATCATAGCCGAGCACCCGCAGGAGACACCCACAGACTCCACAGCAGACGGGGATGGTCCTGCACCATGAGCTAAGCTCCCATGCCTTAATCAGCAAAGATCCTCTTAAAATGCAACGCAGGCATGCAGAACACTCTCCCTCGTGCGCGCTGAACCTCTCGGCAAGCCTTTGCATGAGCCTGCCCAAAGAGATAACATTGATCATCCATGTTGGAAAACTGCAGATGCTCACCATTTCCTCCAAGGGCATCAAGGCCAGGAGCTGCTCTACAAGGGCGCTTGCAGGGACAGGGGATGCAGGAACTGAAGGGTTGACCCCAGCTTCAGGTATGCGTCCCTCAACAACGCTTTGAGCGGCTGATGTCGTTGCTGCACTATTGCATGTTGGTTCTGAGGCCTTGCCAATGTTTCTCTGTGAACAGGGGAGAGGCCGCGCTGCAGCTGCTGCGACTTCTGATGCATAGCAACAGGAAAGCTCCGCAAGTTGCTGCAGGCCTGGGGGAGGAGTCAACATAATTTCACACATGGATTTAATTCAGACGGTGTTCATGAGGCTCGATCAACATGGAGGAACAGCCAAACGCACTTCAGAAAATACAGTCAAACTAAACAGGTTAGGTACAGATATCCCCATTTTGCTTACCTCCTGCCCCTGGTGAGGCTGCCAGAATTGACATCTGACAGCCTCTCTCAGGGTAAGTCTGATGAGGCTGGGGACTGCTGATGCGCAACCTGCCGGATGATCCTGAAGTTACTGATCCTGGGGTCTCTACCTGCGAGGAATGTATGCGCCAGGCAGGCTTGCTGCATGCGTGCACCTCAAACCCGGCCACATCATCAACACCATCCATCTGTGATAAGCATATGCGCCAAGGGTGCTGGTTGTATTCCATCCGCTCGTTCAATCAATTAGAAACACTGACACATTCTATTTCTTTAACATATTTCTTGAAATTATATTTCTTTAACATGTAACACACATGGGCGTTTTGCGTTGGCTCGATGGGGCCAGGGACCTTTGCATGCACAAGTAACAGGAGGACTCTGATCCTTCAAAGTAAACGCACAGCGCCAACGGGTAGGAAGGCAATGGGTGCACATGCAAGCTCAGAAGCAAGGAGGCCTTTCTTGGTGCAAGCGGATACAGAGAGCGCAGCAGGCTGCAGTGCAGACATTCTGGAGCTTGATGCGGTGCGCAAGGGTAGTTGGGAGCTTTCGCTTGTGCACTTCTCATAGAAGGCCAATATTCACAACCATTCTCTTTTTAGGACTGTGTCTTCTGTGCGCTTGCAAACCATAACGCGGCATTCACCAAAGGCAATGCAGCGCACAGCAGACTGATATTCCAGGTGAGTCGCCGCAAATACAAACCTTGATAGAGCATCTCATTGGCCAATTTTGGCATGCAAAAAAGCCAGAACTAGGATCAATTTGTCCCTCTTCTGATTCTCTCACACAGCAAAACAAGGAGGCAAGAGGAAAGGACCACCTTTCCTTTGATTTGTGCATCAATGGGAAAATTAAAAATCGCATCTTTTTCATGTCAAGACTTACGCTGGCAGCTTTGATAAACTATAACTAGATTGCCTTTGCATGAAAATTGCTTGAGGAACCATCGTGCTTTGCTTACACTGCAGAACGCAAGGGTTGCTGCGTTTCCCGACATACGTCCTGCTGCAGCGGAGCACTTTCTTGTGGTGCCCAGGTACATGTGCTACGTGTCCTGGTTGAAAGAGCTTGTTTGTCTCTGTGTATGCAGGCTTAAATGCTCGTCTCAGCACAACCTCGCACTGCCCCCACTTGCAGATCCCACATCAAAGATTTAAAAACAGTTAGAGCATCCGACATCCACTTAGGTACATTTGTGTGGCTTAGCAAGTGTGTCTGTCTTAAAGGAGGTGACCTTACACAGACCAATCAACTGTAGCATCGCTGTCGGCAGCCTGTCCGCTTGATCCTGAGCCAGAAAAGCACACAACTAGAACGAACCGCTTGCTCCGAGCTGTCGCCCAACAGCATTGTTTTCAACGAGTTGTCGCAGGTCATTGGGGGGCATTGCACACACTGACGGATGCTTTGCAGTTCGTGAAATGCATGACATTGGCAAGACACTGCTGGAGCAACGCTGTCCCAACGGCAGGCACCTCATGGGGTACCACATTCCACCCTTCAACAGCGTTTCGCACCTCCAGTGAGTATTTGCACCAAACACGCGCAGTTACAGTACGCTAACACTCGCCTGCCCTTGTACAGCCAGCCGCAAACAAACCAACTTTAAGTCAAGGCAGGCAGTTAGCCCGAAGCTTGCAACCTTGTAACCTTGCGTGCCCTGAAAGAGCTGTCTCTAGCGACTGTTTACTGAACAACATGCCCTTCTGCACGTTGTCCACTCCCACAGCCTCCACTGCTTCGCCCTACCCTTCCGACCATGGTCAAAGCAGCTGAAATACATCTTTCCGTGTGTCTGGATGACAGCTGAGGAGTTTGAACAACGCCTGAGCCGCATGCAATGACAGCGTCAGTGTCCAATGTGGCTTGACAGGCAGCTGCTTGCAAAATGAGAGTTGTGTTTTCAAGGGCAGCCCTGTTATCGCAATGGCCGCCCAGGGCGCCTTTAGGCACGGAACGCAGTGCGGGCTGACAGGTGATTTGATCAGACGATCTGGCGTCCGACTTGTTGACTCAACTGGAACTCCATTCACTCGGACGCGGTGGTACCGTGCTAATTAATGTAAAATAATTAATTGCTGCTCGGTCTATTCGGCTGATTGACTTGGGGAATTGAAGGTGACAAAGAAACCTGTAGGAATTAAACAGAGGTTACCCAGGAGGATGCTGTCCACCATGCAGCGCACAGCGCTCCCTGGCAGCATGCTCTGCCAGCAGCATCAAGTAGTAGGAGCATCATCCCTGGGGCTGGCTCGCCCTGCCCCCCCTTGTGCCCTCCCGTCCAGCAGGCCGCTGCTGTCCTCCCGCGAGCAGCCCAACGTACGTGCTCGGGTTGGTGCAGTCTAGCTCGAGGTGCTGTTGACTGCCGCATTGGCCTCCGGATTTTAACCCTGGCTCTCTCGTTACACACATGCGTGCTCCCACAGCACCTGCAAGGCCTCGGCAGCAGCAGCAGCCCCATCGCGCCCCGCCACCCCATCCTGAGCAGCAAGCCATCCCTTCCATCCCGTCTAATCGTGCGGTCCTCGGGGGAGGAAGCGCAGCAGCAGCTGGATCCGCTAGAGAGGTGCGATGCATCCCCCCTTCTCTCCAGCAGCAGCAGCAGCTTCAGAGCGATGGCGAGCCCCCCGCGCACGCATTGCCTGCCAGCGCTCAGCTGCCGCTGCACAGACAGCGCACTGTTCGATGACGCAACGTGCGCGGTCTCTTACGAGACGAGACTACCTGAAACTCACGGAACTCACCATCTCACTCAATCGCCCTGCTCCGCCACCCCCTCTGCAGCGCCGTGGCCAAGGTGACAGGCCCCAAGATCGCCACTGCCACCGTCACCCTGGGCTACGTGCTGCTGTGGTGGGTGCACTAAGCCAGTCAGGCTGCCCTGTTGATGAGGGGAGAACCTCTTGAGACCAGGGCATTTGATGCCAGGGTTATTTCAGCAATCCTTGCTCCCGGCTCCTTTGGCCCCTCCCACTCACTGCTGGCCTGTGTTAATGAGATAGCCTGCGTACGGCTGTGCACTGTGATGTGCAGGTACGCCTTGAACATCGGGTTTAACCTCCTCAACAAGAGCATCTTCAAGTATTTTCCCTTCCCCTGGACTGTGTCCACCGTGCACGTGGTGGTGGGCCTCATCTACTGCGTGGGCATGTATGCCTTGGGCTTCAAGAAGGCTTCCTTCGGCCGGGTGTGTGTGCAGCTGCAGCTGCTGTGCCCTCACGCATCTGCCTGCATGCTGGCAGGCTGTGGTCTACTACGTAGTATGCAGCAGCAATCTGTAACAGTGCAGCCTACTACAAAGTCCTGCATGTAAACTCCTGCCCAAGTACCCATCTCAATGCACCTGGGCGTGCAGGTATGGTAGAACATGCAAGCAGTGTGCATGGTCAAGCACATAGCATGCTTTTGGATAAGTTTTGTGAGCCTGGGTAAGTGCTTACCTGCACCACCCCGCGCTCGCCAATTTCGACAGCTGGCAAGCCCACCTGCACCCAGCCACTCATCTGCTTTTATCCTTCATTCTCTCGTGTCTCCCAGTGCAGCACTGCCCCTTGCTGCGCGAACTCGGTTGTGTGTCTGCGCGTTTGCATGTGGTGTCCACACGTGAGCTTGTACACATGATGCCGCCAGCATGCGCGATCCTGCTTTGGAGCGTCCCGTCTGTTCTTTTGTTGAATGGCATGTGTCCATGGGCCTTCCCTGCCCTCTTGCCGGCACCCTCACGAGCTCACACGCGCCGACCCACGTGTGCACGCACGCAGGTGATCAGCAAGCAGGAGTTCAACTCGCTGCTGGGGCCTGCCTCCATGCATGCACTGGGCCACATTGCAGCCAACCTATCCTTCGCCGCCGTCGCCATCTCCCTCACGCACACCGTGAAGACGCTGGAGCCTGCCTTCAACGTGCTGCTATCCCGGCTTGTGCTGGGGGAGGCCACCCCCTTGCCGGCCATGCTGGCGCTTGTCCCCATCATGGTGCGCGCATAACGGAGCTGGGGCCCTCAGCACGCGCATGTTGCACTGTGTGCAGGCTGCCGTGCTTGGCTTGTGAGCTAGGGGGGGCAGCATGAGTCCATCTGAAGTACATGCTAGTACTCCTGCGTTAAGATGGTTGAGTGCCCCTGCCATTCAGCATGCGACCACCTTTTTAGGAACTTGCGCAACGTCTTGGTTGAATACTTCGGCAGGGCTGCAGCCACTGCAGCGCAGCTGCTACCCTGGTGCTGTTAGTCCTGCATCCCTTGCACCTCTTGGCTGCCCGAGCTATGGGCATGGTCAACTCGCAGCTGCAAGGCTGGGTAGCATGTATGGGTGTACAGCGCGCGGCTGGTCAGCTCGGTGTGCAGGGTACCTGCCTCTCCTACTCAGCTAGGATACCTGGTGAGACAGGCCTGAGCTCGCGGCTGGGGCTTTCCAGTGCCTAGCTGCGACAGACAGGGGACCACCATTCAATCACTCTGCTGAAGGAATGTGCGCGTTTCTAGTTCTCGGAGCCCGCCAGCTAATCTAATGAGGTCTTCTTGGCCTCAGCGGCCTCGTGCACGGCTTGCACGAGCGCTCTGCACCTAAGTGCCTGTACATACACACTGCGGGAACACTGCTGTTGCCACCTTACTTCTTGCTGGCAGGTGGGTGTGGGCATGGCATCTGCGGGTGAGCTGACCTTCAACTGGACCGGCTTCCTGACCGCCATGGCCTCAAACCTGACCTTTGGCTTCCGCGCTGTGTGGTCCAAGAGGTGCGTCAGCATGCGCGTGGGGGGGGGCGGGGCGTGCTCACAGCCTTCCAAGGCACTCTGGCAAGGGCCTCTACCTCTTCAAAGTTTAAAATAGTCACAAACCACCAGTCTGGTTGCCAGGCTGATTGGTCTGAGGCTGGCGGTCGCCACTCAGGAGTAAGCCAAGATCCGAAATGAGGTGGCTGAGCTTGTTGTGCAGCCAAGAAAGCACATCATACTCACAGCCCTGCCCAGCACACATGCCCAGGTCCTCCTGCGCACCCCCTTGTGTATAACAACCTTGCCTTGTGGCTCTCAGGCCTGGCTCAGCACCTTGCCCAGGCAGCTGCACAGCAGCATGGCGCCCTGCCCTTCCTGCTCGCCTGTATGCACGCTGCACATCAAGCTTTTTGGGCTTTGCTGCTTGCTGAGGGCAACATGGAGCCCTTACGCCCTCCAGTGGATCGATGAGGCCCTCTTTCAAGGAGCAGCCTGCACGCCCGATCCCAGATGCAGCGCTGCAAGCGCAGCCGCGCGCGCTAGCGCACGAGCTCCATTAGCGCGCGCTCCCCCTATTTGCCTGGCAGGGTCATGACCAAGACTCTGGCCAGCACGTCAGTGTACGCGTACACCACGCTCATCTCTGTGGTCATCTGCGTGCCGCTGGCGCTGATCTTTGAGGGCGGGGCCCTTGTGGAGGGCAGCAAGGCTGCCATCGCCAAAGTGGGCGCGTCGCGCTTCTGGATGGACCTGGTGGGGGTGGGCCTCCTGTACCACTTGTACAACCAGGTGCGTGGGCGGGTGGGGAGGCAAGGCTTACAAATGATAAGGCCTCCAGTCTAGAAGTGCAACTGCTAGCTAGTGGGAAATAAGGGGGGTTAGTTGAGGGGGAGCAGGCATGTGCTCGCGCTTGCGTGTGCCGGAGATCGGAAGAGC
>LKMJ01003099.1_pt1 | contig 15438 bp, 19 predicted proteins | sample 643391 | NCBI WGS metagenome assembly LKMJ01 (sample SAMN04112250, study PRJNA286221) | soda lake metagenome | biome: soda lake; feature: Kulunda Steppe; material: water; isolation source: sample PL-Br10 brine of Picturesque Lake | place: Russia: Kulunda steppe | collected 2010-07
GTCGATGGTCAGCCGGGCGGGCGGCGAACCCGTCTTCGTGGACGCGCCGTGGGGCGAACCGCTCGACCCCGACGACGTACGCGAGGCGTTCGAAACCCACCAGCCCGACCTGTTCGGGTTCGTCCACGCCGAGACCAGCACCGGTGTGGTCCAGCCTGACGTGTCCGAGTTGACCGCCATCGCCCACGATCACGACGCGTTAGTCATCGCGGACTGCGTGACCTCGCTCGGCGGTGTCGAGTTGCGCGTCGACGAGTGGGACATCGACGTCGCCTACTCCGGGCCACAGAAATGTCTCAGCTGTCCGCCCGGCGCGAGCCCGCTGACCCTTTCAGACGACGCAATCGACCGCGTGTTCGACCGCGAGAGCCAGGTCCGCACGTGGTATCTCGACCTGACGGAACTGGGTGGCTACTGGGGCGAAGAGCGGACCTACCACCACACCGCGCCGATCACGAACGTCTACGCGCTCCGGGAAGCACTGCGTCTGGTCGCCGAGGAGGGCATCGAAGCTCGCTGGGAGCGCCACCGGGAACTCGCCGGTGGACTCAAAGCCGGTGTCGAGGCGATGGGCCTCGAACTGAACCCCGAACCCGACTACTGGCTCCCGAGCCTCAACGCTGTGCGACTGCCCGAGGGCGTCGAAGACGGCCCCGTCATCGACCATCTGCTCTCAGCCTACGACATCGAAATCGCGTCGGGACTTGGCGACCTGGCCGGCGAGATTCTCCGCATTGGCTGTATGGGCTACAGCGCTCAACCCCGGAATATCCTCCCGCTGTTGGCCGGACTAGGTGAGGCGCTCGAGAAGCAGGGTGCCGACGTCGATACCGGCGCTGGCATCCAGGCCGCGATGGAGTCGTTCGATATGGAATCCTGACGCCCCTCCCGACCGTCGCGCAACGAACATTTCCTCTATGAGAGCGTCTGATCGGAGAACCAACGCTCATTACGAAGCACGCCAAGGCACGGACGATGGAAACTAGTGGGATACTGCGTCGGTTGAAACGACCGCTGCTTTACGTCATGGCGTCGCTGTATATCGTTGCAGGAGTTACACACTTCATCATCCCAGAGGCGTTCGCACAGATTGTGCCGCCGATGTTTCCGTACCCGCTGGCCCTCGCCTACCTCTCTGGCGTTGTCGAAATTGTACTCGGGATCGGTGTCCTGTTCTCGCGGACACGTAAACTTGCAGCGTGGGGACTGGTAGCGTTGCTCATTGCCATCTTCCCAGCGAACGTGTACATGGCTCTCAGTGACGTGACGGTGACGGGCGTCCTCGGTAGGACACTCGACCCGTCACCGACCGTTCGGTGGGGACGACTCCCCGTACAGGTGATACTCGTCGGCTGGGCATGGTGGTATACGCGCCCGATGCCTGACGAGTAGCGTTTCGTCCTGACCAAGGAGGTCACCTCTTCGTGCCCAACGGCTAAGTCCGTCACACCCCACTCCCCGGTATGGACGTCGTCGATCTCGATCACGTCGCGATTCGAGTTACCAGCATAGAGCGCGCACTGGCGTTCTATCACGACCTGCTCGGACTCCCAGTCCGGGACCGCGAGCGATTCGAGCGAGACGAAGTTCCCTACGTCGCTGTCGTCGCTGGCGGCCGTCACATCCATCTCGTCCCGACCGACGAGGACGATATCGACGTCGGTGGAGAGCACATCTGTCTCCTCGTCCGCTCCGAGGAAGTCGACTCGCGTGAGGAACTCGACGACCTGCTCGATGACCTCCGCGAGAAGGGTGTCGAAGTCGAACGCGGCGAACCCTACAAGCGATACGGTGCCTACGGTCGCGCCTGGGCGGCGTACGTTCGTGACCCCGACGGGCGACGAGTCGAACTCAAACTACACTGAAGCGTTTCGAGCGTGCCCAATCAACTCCCCCGGTCTGTTCCCAGTAGCACACGCACAGCCCACTTTCTTAAGGTCGAGCGTCGAACGCCCCGTATGAACGTCGTAGAGGTCCTCGACAAGGACGCGATTCCGAGCATCGACGAGCCGTCGTTCGGTGAGAGCTATATCGGGCACGACGACGACGAGGTACTCGTCCTCGAAGGTGATATTCCGAAGGCGTATCCGGTGCGTATCCTCAACTTCCACGAAATTGTCAACGATACTCTCGGGAGCCCGTCGGAGTCGTCGAACGAGTCCGACGATGGCGTCGACGGCGAACCCGTGGCGGTGACGTGGTGTCCGCTGTGTGCGAGCGCCGTCGTCTACGAGCGGACTGTCGACGGACGGGTGTTGACCTTCGGCGTCTCGGGCAAACTCGCCGACGACGACCTCGTGATGTACGACCGCGAGACCGAATCAGAGTGGAAACAGTCCCTCGGGGAGTGTATCGCCGGCGAGTTCGAGGGAGAAGCGCTGACGGTGAAACCGGCCGGGATGATCACCTGGGAGACGTTCACCGAGGAGTACCCCGAGGGCGTCGTCCTCCAGCCAACAGATTCGCCGAGCGAAGCGGCGAGTGAGGACGACGAACCCGCGCCGATCGATTACATGGACGAGCCCTACGCGGAGTACTTCGAGAGCGAAGAGTTCGGACTCATGGCCCACCGGGAGGGCGAGGGTCGCTCGTGGGGCCGCGACGATCTCACGGCGAAAGCCGTGGTGCTCGGCATCGAGCAGGGAGAGGAGGCAGTCGGCTATCCCGAGCCACGCGTGCGCGAGGAGGGTGGTGTGGTGATCGATACCGTCGGTGGGACTGACGTGGTTGTCGCCACGAGCGAGGAGGGGATGCAGGCCTTCGAGAACCCCGGGTACGAGTTCGAGTCGACCGACGAGGGACTTCAGGCCGATGGCTCAGTCTGGGACCCAGTGACCGGCAAGAGCGAGGACGGTCGCCAGCTCACTCGCGTCCCCGCCCAGCGACTGTTCGCCTTTACCTGGCAGGACGACCACGGGCGCGATGCGTTCTACTAGCGATCGACCCCCTGCGACGGCGCTAAGCCTGGATACAGCCTTATGGGGCGGGCGGCTGACACAACAGTATGGCAGGTACCGAGGAAGGACTGCTCGGCGGACTCGAGGAGTGGCAACTCGGCGTCGTCATGCTGGTCGTCATCGCACTCGGCGGGGTGGCCGCCGGGATCGCACTCCGTGCAGTCGACGTCCCGTACGGGCTCGTGATTGGATTCGTCGTGGGAGCCGTGGTGACGTTCTTCGCGTTCTCGTATGTCTACTACGGGCGGTGATGTTGTTCGGTCATCACCGCGCACTATCCAACCATCGACGAGTACCGCCAAGTTCGGTCTTCGACAGTTCTATTAATGAGTGCCAACGAAGTTCGAACGATGATCGACGACAGCAAAAAGCCACTCCTCTTCGCACTCATCGTCGCTGGCGTTGCGCTGGCCGTGTCCGCACCGCTCGCGTTCATCGTCGGTGCGTTCGTGACGATAGCCACCGGAACAGTTCACGAGACGGTTGCACAGGCAGATGCCACGTTCGGCATCATCGCCGCTCTCCTCACCGCGCTCCTGGTCGTCGTGTACACAAGCTACGCCACGTACAGCTTCAGCAAGGCAAAGTACATCGACGGAACGATCGAGTAACGCTGTTTTTTCGCTGTCAGTTCTCCTCCTGCTCTGGTACCCAACGACGGACCAGTGCGGTGCTCAGATAGAAGCCGGCCATCCCGAACACTGTCGCAACCAGTATCGACCACGGTGTGAGCTCGTAGCCCAGAAGCGATACGAGCAACGCCCAGATGAATAACAACCCTGTGGTGTAGGCCAGTAGTCGCCACGTCTCCATACACGATAGTACGTGGCCCTGACTAAAACCGTGCTGTCTCGCAAGTGCCCGAACAGCTGCTGTCTTCGATCGAGATGTGCCGTACTTCGACGCGAACGAAATGTGACGACACTCACGCACAGAACACCTGCGTCACGTAGACGGAGTCGTCGCCAGCGACGACACCAACGCCGGTCCGTGACCAGTCGTTTCCGACGATGTTGATGAGATGACCCGCCGAGTCAAGCCACGCCGTGACGACATCCTCGGCCAGTGGCACCTCGTGGTTGCTCCGGGAGAGTCGGACGATGTTCTCACTGACGTCTGTGCACGCAACGCCCGCCCGGTCGACTCTCGTCTCGGGCTCGATACCCTCTGGTGTCGTATGATCGAAATAGCCGCGGTCGGCCATGTCCTGGCTGTGGTTCCTGGCAACCTGCGAGAGCGTTTCGTCTCTGGAGAGTGGTTCCAGTTCGCGCTCCTCACGAGCGTCGTTTATGTTCTCGTGGACGAGTTGCTCCGTTTCTGTCTCGTCGAGTTCCAGAGAGGGATACACCGCCCCCCACGCCGGAAGCTGGTCACTACCCGGCACGTCACCGCCATCAACCATTGCGATGTCAGGGCCACCACCGACCACCGCGATACCACCGACCACCAGCGCAAGACAGACGATAGCGGCGAGACCACGGCGAGAACGGATCTGCTGCCAGGCGGCCGACCTGTCCATGCAGACGATAGCAACCGCGGTGTGATAAAATCGGGGCTAGTACGTATCGATGTCAGTCCCAATCGAACAGACGTACTCACCGGATGCGACCGGCGGACGACGGCGAGTTCGCCAGACGATGCCGCTCGAATCAGCCGTGACCTCAGATTTGACGTTGCCGAACACGTCAGTTACGGTAAACAGTGTGGTGTTGTGCGAGACGCGCTCGCCGAGTTCGACCGCGAAATCGACGATACCTCCCGAGGGAGCGCCGTACTGTTCGAACCCACCAGCACGCGTCTGTGACTCGAGTTCTACGCTCCCGGTGAGAAAGTCGTAGTATCTGAGCACGTTGAACACGCCCTCGACACCCAACGCGATGCTCTCCTCGTCGAAGCCGACGGCCCCACCGAGTTCGGGGTCGACCGTCGGAATGCCCTCGTCGGGACCCACACGGGCGAGTTGGCCGTCCGGCCCCTTCTGGTCGAGAATGTGCCCACAGCCGAACACCTTGGCGAGTTCCAGGCACTCGTCGTGAAGCCGGTGACGTCGCCCACACCTGACGCGAACCTCGTTTATCATCCGTGACGTCGAACCCTGATGGAGATCCAGAATGAGATCAGCTCGGTTCGCCACCCCGAACGTTTTCGCAGCGATACGCTCGGTCGACGTTCCGTTTTCGTCGCCGGGATACGCCCGGTTGAGCTTCGTATCGTCTATCGGGTTGCGGTGTTCCCCTCGCTGAAACGCGTAGTAGTTGGCGATACCGACGATGAGAATCGCCCCCGACAGCTCGGTCGGATCGATCTGTGGGACCACGCGCTGGAGGACGCCGACCCCGTTGAGTTCGTCCCCGTCACTGGCGGCCTGTAAGTACAGTGTTTTGCCCGTTCTCGTCCCGTTGATAACAGCGACGGGCAGCGAAACGGTGCCGCCGTCGCGGGACTCCCCAATGTCCAGTTCACCGGTGTCCATCTCACCGGGTTCGGCACGTGCCGTGCCCAGACGTGTCATTACCTGTTATCGCGGGTGCACGCTCTTTAGCGGTTCGGTCTCCGCCAATGTTGTTGCGTTCTCTCTGACCTGTCGCGCCCATCTCTCACTCGGTCAACACGAGTCAATGATAATGATTTATCCGGGGGGCTCGGTTACACCCACTAGTATGTCCGACGAACTCAAGAAAGGGCTGGAAGGCGTACTCGTGGCCGAGTCAGCACTTAGCTATATCGACGGCGATGCTGGCCGACTTATCTATCGGGGCTACAGCATCGAAGACCTCGCACGGGAAGCCTGCTACGAAGAGATACTCTATTTGCTCTGGCATGGCGAACTCCCAACGCAGGAAGAACTCGACTCGTTTGCGGAGACGATGGCAAGCGAACGCGACGTCGACGACCACGTTATCGAGTCGCTCGCCGACCTCGCCGACGAAGACGAACACCCGATGGCGGCACTCCGGACCGGTGTTTCGATGCTCTCGGCGACAGAGCCCGAGGCCGACGCGGACCCCGAAGACCTCGACGCCTCGCTCCGGAAGGGGCGGCGTATCGTCGCCAAGATACCGACACTGCTCGCGGCCTACGATCGCCTGCGCCGCGACGAGGAGCCACTCGACCCCCGCGAGGAACTCTCTCACGCCGGCAACTTTCTCTACATGCTCACCGGCGAGGAACCCAGCGACACCGCCGAGGAAACGTTCGACATGGCGCTCATCCTGCACGCCGACCACGGCCTGAACGCCTCGACGTTCACGTCGATGGTCATCGCGTCGACACAGGCCGACATCTACAGCGCCGTGACCGGCGGCATCGGCGCGCTCTCGGGACCGCTGCACGGCGGTGCGAACCAGGACGTCATGGCCACGCTGCTGGAAATCGACGAGAGCGACAAGGACCCCCTCCAGTGGGTGAAAGACACCATCGAAGCCGGCGGTCGAATTCCAGGCTGGGGCCACCGCGTCTACAACGTGACCGACCCTCGGGCCAAAATCCTGCGGACGAAACTCGAAGATCTCACCGAAGTGACCGGTGACGAGCGCTGGCTCGAGTACACCTCGACTATCGAGAACTACCTCGTCGGCGAAAAGAGCCTTCCCGAAAAGAACATCGCACCAAACGTCGACTACTACTCCGGCTCTGTCTACTACAAACTCGGTATTCCGGTCGACATGTACACCAGTATCTTCGCGATGTCCAGGGCCGGTGGCTGGGTCGCACACGTGCTCGAATACCGCGAAGACAACCGTCTCATCCGGCCACGAGGGCGCTACATCGGTCACGACGAACGCGAGTACGTCCCTATCGACGAGCGCTAACGTCCGGGTATGGAGTTTTTCGTCTACGGGACACTGACTGACAGCGAAACCGCCGCTTCCCTCCTCGACAGTTTCGAGTACCGCGGGAAGGCGACGCTTTCGGGACTTCGCCGTGTCGACGGCAAGTATCCGACACTGCTCCCGGGTGGCTCGGTGACCGGGCGGATTCTCGAAACCGACGAGGTGGCGACTCTCGACAGCTACGAGGGGGTGGACCAGGGACTGTACGTTCGGGTGTCAGTTCCACGAGAAAACGGAGAAACAATCGAGACGTACGTCGGCGATCCGGGCCTTCTCGGCGTCTCGGCGGAGTGGCCGGGCGACGAGCCATTCGGACAGCGGGTTCGGGCATTTCTCGCCGAAACTGACGTACGTGTACGGCCCAGTCCGTGAGTAACGTCTGTCTAATTAAGACGTATTACAGCAGAGAATACGGCATGAATCACGATATCCTGACGGCCTATGACGGCTCTGCCGAGAGCAAAACGGCAATCGAGTACGCGTGTGAAATCGGAGAGGCCATGGACGGGTCACTGACAGTGGTGCACGCCGTCCAGCCCGACGTGTACGAAGCTGCTCGGGGTGAGAGTCTCGCGAACTTCCCGGACGAGTATCGACGGGAAATACTCAAAACAATCGACACGGCCGAAGAACAAGGACAAGAATACCTCAAACAAGCCACAAACATCGCCAAAGAACATGGACAGGAAATTACGACAGAACTGCTTTACGGGAATCCTGTTACCGAAATACTCGATTATGCCGAGACCGAAGATGTCGACATGATAGTGCTGGGTCATCGCGGGCAATCGAAACGGCCCGAGCCGCAGCTCGGAAGCATTGCCAAAACAATCATCGAGCGTGCAGACGTTCCCGTGTTGGTCACACGTTAAAACCGAGACAGCTGGAACAGACCGCGGTTCTGACTCGTCTCCTCGTCGACAGCCATCGACGCGAGAATCTCCCCGACGACGCTGGCGAACTTGAACCCGTGGCCGGAGAAGCCCGCACCCACGATTACGTTGTGGTGATCGGGATGGCGGTCTAGAATGAAATGCTCGTCTGGCGTGTTCGTGAACATGCACGTCGAGAGACGCATCGTCGGTCCGTTCGCCCGCGGGAAGTACGACTCTGTGAACTCGCGGAGAATTCGTTCGTCCTCCCGGCCCGGTTCAGTCTTCAACTCGTCTGGGCTGCCCGTCTCGTTGCGATGGTTGAACTTCCCGAGTTTGAAGCCGGGTACGTGATACGCCGGAAAGCCGTAGTAGTGCTCATCGGAAACTTCCGCGACGAAGACGGGGAACTGCTCGGGATCGTACTCCGCGCTTCGGGGCTGGAACCAGCCAAGCACCTGCCGTTCGGGTTCGAGATACTCATCCAGCGCTGGCAGTAACTGGCCCGTCCACGCACCGGCAGTGACGACCAGTTTCTCCGCGACGTACGTGCCGCGGTCGGTTGTAACCTGTACCTCCGATTCAGTTGCACGCCAGTCTTCGACCACCTCCCGTGCCCGAATGGTCGCACCGTGGCAGTGGGCCGCCTCGACGTGGGCGACGGTACACTGCTCGGAATGGAGAAAGCCGCCATCGGGCTGGTAGACCGCCCGGTACTCCTCAGGCACGTCGTACCCCGGGAACCGCTGGGAGAGTTCCTCACCCGTGAGCACTTCGTGTGGGATGTCGTGGACCGAACAGGAGGCCTTCGAGTCGTCCACGATATCGCCCTCGGGATGGCCGAAATCCACGGAGCCGACCTGGTGAAGCAGGGAGCTATCCGCACTCGCGTCGAGGTCCTGCCACAGCTCCATCGCACGCCTGACCAGCGGGACGTACGCTGGGTCCTCGAACTGCGGCAGACGGATGATACGCGTGATTCCGTGCGAAGAGCCCTGGCTGTGGGGGATGTCGTAACGCTCCAACCCGACGACATCCAGCCCCTGTTTCGCCAGGTGGTACGTCGCAGCACTGCCCATGCCGCCGACACCGACAACGACGACGTCGGCGGTCGTTTCAGCTGCAGTCATGCCTTCTTACAGCAGTGGGTCGCTCTCACCATAAATCGCGAGGACGACTGCAGTCGAGTACTGTTCGGTCGTCGGTTTGGCAGTCACCACTTTCGTCTCGAATGTCGGCTCCATCTCCCTGAGACGACAGCCGTGTGCGATACCTGCTTCGAGACGCTCCTGGACAGTCTCGGGATCGGTGTCCTCGACTTCGTAGAAGATGCCCGACCCGTCGTCAGTGCGAGCCCACGCTAAGCCAGCAGTGGCACGGCTTCCGGGCGGGCTGGTCCGTCTCGCCAAAACGACGTCGAGGACGTTACCGGTCGGACCGAGATCGGGCGCAGTCCCGACAGCCTCGAGTTCGACGTCGGCGGGGATGACCGAGGACAACGTCCGGTGGTTGTACTGGTGGACGTTCGCTGCCGCCAGCCCGTCGTCGAAGGATCCCTTGGCGGTGTCGGCGATTCCGGTCCCCCAGACGATTCGGATCATGGCCGAACTGCCGTACTCCACAGCCATGAGGGTGCTGGTTTGGACTCATCCTTGCAGTCATCGAATAGAGAAGTCCTGGGCGAGTGTGTATTCCATATAGCGACATAAGATTTATTTTGGGCACAAAGGAAGATAGCGCACTCCGAGAGCTCGCTGGTAAAATCGCCGGAAGTAAGCACAACTGTCGTTCGGGCAGCCAGTCACGTCGGGCGGCAGTGTCAAGTCTCACAAACCGATGTCTGAGGACGGTCGGCGCAACGAGCAGGACGAAGCGTGCGTCGCCCTCCCGAACGACCAACGGCTCGACTTCATCCGCGCCGTCGGGAAAACGTCTCGCATCGTCTGCGATTCACGAGTCGCCCGCCCGACGAGACCGAATGTCTCGCCTTACTCAGTATTGCTCATCAACCACAAATCACCAATCGACAGAGCCGTGCACAAGCGACAGGGTCACAGGTACGAGCCCCTCAGGAAAAACGAATTAATATCTTCGTTTGTCGACCTCACTTACAGGTGCGAGTTGTCCGCACGACCAGCTAGACCACAGACCTCGCTCTGTTGTGCTACTCTTCGAAGAAGAAGACTCTACCTCGAGAACTGGAAGTTTGCTCTGTAGACAAGTCGGCTTCAATCCCGGGATCAAGCCCCGAATGATCGCCTTGCACCGCCTGTACAACTGCGGTACAAGCCACAAGTGGACACGAATATAGGTTTCCGACAGCGCTCTCGGGACACTGGTTCGTTATTCCTCGAGTGAGAGACTACGCCTTTTCGTGCTTTGGGAATCTGTCCAAAAGAACACCACCACCCAACTTTCACTGAGGACAGTAGTCGCGAAAGAGACAGGTAACAGAGCGTACTGACGCCGAAATCAGATAGTACAGGATATTCCACGATCCGAACTCGATAGACCTATAAATCACATATTGCTATATAGAATTGTCGGAGATTGTAATAGTAGACCCTCAGTTCCAGCACCACAATCGACTGTCAGTGCTGCCCGTCTGAACAATCAGTTTTTAAACCAGACGGCTGTCGTCTCACCGTCAGACGAGCGGCATATACCGCCACAGTACTGCGGTTTCTCGAATGATAGTTACATGAGGTTTTAAGTACCCTGGGGGCAACCACACATCTGCAGTCGCGACTGCACGTCACACGTTCCGCTTTCTTTCCGCTCCCGGTAGCACTAACATCCACGCACTGGAAGAGGGAGTATGCTCGAACTCGACGACGTACTTGCAGCACAGGAGCGGGTTGCCGAAACATCGCGGCACACACCGCTCGTCTACTCGAACACGTTCTCGGCGATGACAGGCGCAGATGTCCACCTGAAACAGGAGATGCTCCAGCGGACAGGTGCCTTCAAGATACGGGGTGCGACCAACCGGATTGCGACACTCTCCGAAGCGGACCGCCAGTCCGGTGTCGTGACCGCGAGCGCGGGCAACCACGCACAGGGCGTCGCGCTCGCAGCGACCCGGATGGACGTGAGTTCGAAGGTGGTGATGCCCGAAGACGCCCCTATTGCCAAGATTCAGGCAACACGCGATTACGGTGCGGAGGTGATTCTCCACGGCGCTGACTACGACGAGGCCGCCGAGCGTGCACGCGAAATCGAGCGCGAGGAAGACCGGTACTACCTGCCGGCGTTCAACGACTGGGAGGTGATGGCCGGACAGGGGACCATCGGCCTCGAAATTATTGAGGACCTGCCCGAGGTCGACACCGTGGTCGTCCCAATCGGCGGCGGCGGACTCATCTCGGGTATCGCAACGGCAGTCAAGGGCAAAAAACCCGACACCCGCATCATCGGCGTTCAGGCCGAGGGCGCATCCAGCGTCGCGCCGTCGTTGAACAAGGGCGAGCGCGTCGTACTCGACCACGTCGAGACCATCGCCGACGGGATTGCCACGCGAACGACCGGCGACAAGACGTTCCCGGTCATCCAGGAGCGCGTCGACGAGGTCGTGACGGTCTCCGACGCCGAAATCGCCGTCGCGCTGATGACGCTGCTCGAACGCGGGAAAACGCTCGCCGAGGGCGCTGGCGTGGTGCCCCTGGCCGCACTCCTCGCCGGGCGATTCGACTACGAGGAGGGTGAAACGATCGTCCCGGCGCTGTGTGGTGGTAACATCGATATGAACATGCTCACGACGGTCATCGTGCGCGGCCTCGTCGAGACGGGTCGGTACCTGCGCATCCGGACCGTCCTGCCGGATCGGCCGGGCGCGCTCGGTTCGCTGTTGAGCATCGTCTCCGAGAGGGAAGCGAACATCTACGCCATCCAGCACGACCGGACCTCACGGGACATCTCGATGGAAGCGACCGAGGTCGAGATCGACCTCGAGATGCGCGGCCCTGACCACGTCGCGGAACTGCTCGACGCACTCGAGAGTGCTGGCTACGAAATCGAGGTGCTCGAGGGTGGAGAGAACGCCGGAACCGAACTGTTGCAGTGAAGAGCTACGCCGACAACATGCCAGCTACGTCAGGCCGATAGCTCGGCTTCGAGTTCGCCGCGTTCGTCGAGCTCTGCGAGAATGTCGCTCCCGCCGACGAACTCGCCGTCGACGAACGTCTGGGGAATCGTCTCCCAGCCGCTGTGGCGTTCCAGCGCGGTCCGGAACTCCTCCAGTGAGTCGAGGACGTCGATCACTTCGAACTCCTCGCGATGCTGGCCGACCAGTCCCAGTGCGCGGTCGGAGTACCCACACTGGGGCATGTGTTTCGTGCCCTTGATGAACAGCACGACGTCGTTCTCCTCGATAGCTGTGTCGACGATCTCGTCAACCTCTTCCTGTGGCAGGCTCTGGTTTGGGTCGAACGTCATTACCGGTACTGGGGGACCGAACACAAAAGGACTTCTGGACGTGGACTAGCAGTAGCTGGTTTCCTTGTCGGTGAACGAGTAGCGTTCAAACAAGCGAGTGTCGTGAGATTTGTGATCAGCAAGAAAGCCCCCGGGTGTTAGTCTCACACTGTTGTAACCAGCAAGAAAGCCCCCGCTTGCTCGACCCTCCGGGGCTCGCTGCGCGCTTCCCTCACTCTGTTCGGTCAGTGCTTACGTCGCCCGGGAGGAATCGAGCAAGCGGCCCCTTTCAGTCCCACCCTGTGACTTGCCCGTCCAGTCGACACGGGTGGGACTGAAAGGGGCGAGGTTCTGGACGAAGTACGACGACGTAAGCACCGCAACGAAGTGAGGAGCGCAACGAGTCGCACGAGTCCAGAACCTCGGGGCTTTCTTGCTGTTCTCACCGCGGTTGTCCTCGAAGACAACGGAATTCTGTGACGGCTTTCTTCGAAGACAACGGAGATAGTTGAGGTCGTCGTAGGCCGGATACGAACTGTTCCACGACACCCTAGTGAAACGATGCAGCAGGCTTTTTGTTAGCGATAGCGAACATCTACAGTATGAACTGGACCCCTGACCGTCGCCTCCAAGTCCGGATGCTTCTCGCCCTCCTGGGGACACTTGCCGGGTACGCCGTGTTGCTCGGCATCGTCCTCACGCTGTTTCCCACGACGGTCGGAATCGTCATCTGTGGACTGTTGGCCGTGTTCCTGGTCGCGAGTATCACACAGGCCGACCGGATTGCCTATCTCGCGACAAACGCGATGGCCATCGAGCGCGACAAGTATCCCACGCTGTACGACACCGTCGAGCGACTGGCGAGACAGGCAGACATCTCGACGCCGCCACTCGCCGTGATTCCGAGCCAGGAAGCCAACGCGCTTTCGGCGGGAACAGGCTCACGGAGCGTCGTCTGCGTGACGACCGAACTGGTGAAACAGCTGGACGACGACGAACTCGAGGCGGTTCTCGCTCACGAGATAGCCCACCTCAAGAACAACGACTCGACGGTGATGACCGCCGCCGGGTTCCCGATGGTCGTCTCCGGCCTCGCGCTCTCGCTCGCGTGGCGGTCGTTTACGCCCGCCTCGTTCTTCCTTGGCTGGCCGCTGTGGGTCGCGCTGTACCTGCTGTTCGTTGCTCTCCCGGTGTACCTGGCCAGTCTGCCGGGAACGCTCGTGCTGTCCCGATACCGAGAGTACGCGGCCGACCGCGGTGCCGTCGCTATCACGGGCGACCCCGTGGCGCTCGCCAACGCGCTCGCGACGCTGCACGACGCGCCGTCGCCACCCGAGACCGATCTCCGACGGGTCGCCAGCTTCAACGCGTTCTGCATCGTGCCGACCGAGCGGTTCTCCCCGGTCGGGATAACGCATCCGCCAGTCGAGAAACGCATCCGGCGGCTCCGGGAAACTATCGTCGACGTCGAGCGGTCGTAACCGCCAGCGAGAGCGACCTCACTCGCGCTCGTCGTCGAGGCGGCTGTGTCCCCAGTGGTCGTCAGTCTCCTCGTCGTCGCTGGACGGTGGTTCGGAGCGGTCTCGACCCTTCAGTCCGCCGAACTGCTGTGCATTTTGCTCGGCGTCACTGCGGTCTACCACCGTCGGCGACGACGTTTCCCCTTCGATGAGAAGGTACAGCCCGACGGTGAAGAGCACACCAACGAGGAGGAACAGGAGGGCAATTCCGGTCACGAGTACACAGACTGTCCGAGCGACCAAAGTATTTATCGGCCGCGGGGACGCTCGACCTGACATGGAGCCCTCCACCCACGCCGACGAGAACGGCTGTCCGAAGTGCGGTCACACCGAGACGGAAATCGACGACATCGCGACGAGCGGAACCGACCTCTCGAAGTTCTTCGACATCCAGAACCGCCGGTTCCGGGTCGTCTCCTGTGTGAACTGTGGCTACTCCGAGTTGTACAAAGGCGGCGACACAAGCGACATGATCGACCTCTTTTTGGGGTAGATCAGCGCGTCGTAGAATCGCTATCCAAGCTTTGGTTTCAGCATAATTACTGAGTGTTGAGCCAATGCCGTCGCTGGACGACACGTAACAGTGAGATACCGATGAGGGGCTTACCGCCTGCAATTAGCTAAGCGGTGGTCGGAGTTTCGTCCTCAACCCCGGCGGCGAGGGCGCTTCGCCCGTAAACCGCCATGGCGATCCCGGTTGCGAGCAAGTTCACACCAAAGAGGAAGCCGACCGCCCAGAGAGCGGTGCTCGGCAAGCCCACCCAGAGCAGGCCGGCGGCGACCAGTGAGATGACGCCGCTGGCAAGTAGCCACGTCCAGTACTGCTGACCACGCGCCCGCATCGCCCACGCGACCTCGACGATCCCATCGAGGATGAGGAAGGCGATAACGAGGAGCGTCAGCGTGACGAGCCCGAACACCGGGTTGACGAGCAAGCTGATTCCCACGACCCCGTACAACACACCAAGGACGGCCTGCAAGAGCCGCGAACCTCTACTCCGCTTGCGCCCGAGGGCGTGGGCACCGTGGACGAGTGCGCCGACCATCAACACGCCGCCGAGCAGGATCGACAGTGACACCCCGGTAACGAACGGGAACATGATCGACAGCACCCCGAGGATTGCAATTACGATACCACTGACGAGTGCGCGCCGTGGCGAAATCGGTTCATCGGTTGTTCTTATCGTCGTAGAGTTCATTATTACGTACATTCATAAATTGGCTAACAGTAAAACCGTTATTTCCAGATGAGGACCTTTCTAGCCCTGACACGGTACGTTTTGACCCTTCTACAGACCATATAACCTATCATCTCAATAACACTATATAGTTGGATAGCGTCTATATACACATGGTAGCTGTAGTGCTTCAACAAGGAGTTGCAACGCAAGTCGGCGAAATCATCGCCGGATATGGAGATCCCCTCGTTTCGTTCGCCGTGACTGCCCTCGTCTTCCTCGTCGCATTCGTTGGCATCTATTACGTCGGTCGGTTCGCACTCGTGCGGGCCACGAAGCGGATGCTGGATGCGCGCGAGTTCTCCCCTGCCGTCGTGAGTCTCGGTTCGGGCCTGGCCGGCGTGTTCGCGTTCGTTGGCGCGTTCGCCCTCGCTGCAACGATAGCCGGGTTCGGCACCGTGCTGGCGGCGTTCGCTACGCTAACCGCTGCTCTCACACTGGCGTTCGGTTTCGCCGCAAAGGATCTCGTCGCGAACTTCGTGGCCGGCGTGTTCATTCTCAAGGACAAACCCTTCGACGTGGGCGACTACATCGAGTGGAACGGGAATGACGGTGTCGTCCGCGAAATCCAGCTTCGCGTCACGAAGCTCGATACCTTCGGCAAC
>LKMJ01003100.1_pt1 | contig 15434 bp, 15 predicted proteins | sample 643391 | NCBI WGS metagenome assembly LKMJ01 (sample SAMN04112250, study PRJNA286221) | soda lake metagenome | biome: soda lake; feature: Kulunda Steppe; material: water; isolation source: sample PL-Br10 brine of Picturesque Lake | place: Russia: Kulunda steppe | collected 2010-07
ACACGCACACACACACGCACACGCACACGCACACACGCACGCACGCATGCAAGCACGCATTCACAAAAACATTTATGCTGACACCTGCGCACAAACACGCATGCAAAATGTACTAACGGACAGGCAGTCATGAGTGCCCTCACCAGTGCCCGGACCCGATCACCTGTGAGCATAACCATCAAGGAGGGCTATGCCATACTGAGCCTGCACAAGGAACCAGTAAACAGCTTGGATTTGGCCCTGTGGCAGGTGGGCAACATGCTATAGCTGCCATCCCCTCCCTTCATGCACAAAATTGGCAAGCTGGCTCCGGGTGTACTCAATCATAATCGAGTGTGGTCTATGCTTCAAGCCTATGTGCTTCTCTATGCTGCATTTTCTGGCAGTCTATGTGAGGTTTCACTACGATTTGCACCTGAATTCAGATGCCTGGTGTTCTGGTCATTTTCTCGCCAACCCTACCTCACATAATTTCATCTTAAGCAACTGCATAGTGCGGTTGATTTTGCTCTGTGGCAAAAAAATGGCCTAGAAAAAAGATTGGGGTACGTGGATGAAATTACATGATTATCTGCTTTGTGCTCCATGCTTGCAGTTCGAGTGTTTCAAGCATCTGTTTTTTACCTACCTTGTTGAGATTCAGGCACACTGGCTGCTTGCCCACAAGTGAATGCATGCGCACGCATGAGCATGCACACGTATGCACAGACATGAGCGTGCACACGCATGCACAGCTTGCCATTGTTTTCAGGAGCTGGAGGCTGCCCTGTCCTCCTTGGAAGCCAGTCCACTTGTCAATGGCCTGATCATCACTTCAGAACTTCAACGTGATGTGTTTACGGCAGGTGGGTAAGGGAAGCAGCCAGTGAACACGCACCACAGTTTATTCATCGCATGCGTGTTCAAGCTAGAGAAGGCAAAGGCGTCTCAGCTTTGCACACCATCAACACTGTAATGATGTCCGAGGATTTGTTGAGACACGCATCTAGATGAACCCCGTAGCTTACCCACTGCATACTGTGTGGATTCCACACTCACTTCCCTGCCCACTTTAAAACCCTGTACAAGAAGAAGACTTCATGACGAGGCAAGTAAGGGCTGCACAGTTACCTGCATGGAGCTATGCAGGCGCCAACCACAGGAAAATTTTGGATTGCAGCCAGAAAGTGACCATGAGATGTGCAGCCACAAGTATTTAGGTTTAGTGAGACCAAAGGAGCACTCGATCCTACGGTATTAGGTTTGACTGATACTGTGCTATATTTCTTTAGGCACCATGGGAAAGTTGCAGGTACGCTTGAATTTTGCAAATCAGGGTGGACTATCAGCAAGGCTACTAGGCAGAGTGGATTATCGGCAAGGCTAGTAGGCAGGGTGGAATATCAGCAAGGCTACTAGGCAGAGTGGATTTTCAGAGAGGCTTCTAAGCAGGGTGGATTATCAGCGAGGCTACTAGGCAGGTTGGACTATCAGCAAGGCTACAAGGCAGGGTAGGGTGTGTTAACCCTGTCTACGGAGATGCAGCTGTGACGTTCACTGTGAGCGTGAATAGAAGTGCATCTTGCCTGCCTATGTGCCACAGGCAATGACCTGAGTGAGCTCTATGCGCCGCGCACGAGCGAAGCACGCTATGCAGAATTCTGGATCACATCCAATCGTTTCCTGAGGTGGGTGCTCTCTGCTTGCATGATCTTGACCAATCAGCACGCTAAAATCTATCTTTGCACAACTGCCCCAAGGCCCGCTCTTGAAGGCGGCAGAAAGCGCCCACTTGGAGGGTGGCTGCTTTATTTGCATGTGATGGACATGCATGCTGCTTTGTACTTGCAGCCGCCTATACATGTCTCGCCTGGCCACCATTGCGGCCATTCGCGGAGCCTGCCCGGCCGGGGGCTGCATGATGTCCATGTGCTGTGACCATCGCGTGATGAGCAATGCAGGCAGTATTGGGCTCAATGAGGTGCAGCTGGGCATACGTGAGTAAGCGACAATCATGACAGAGGGATGGGTGTGGGGGTTATATGTCTTGAATGTGCTTGCAATGCCTGCCCCCAAAAATGGTGACGAGGAGCTTGAGCAGTCAGCATTCCTGCTTTGTAATGCACAGCTTCTGCGCAATTTCATCAGTGACGTATGGGACGTGGCATGCAGGTCAGGTTGCTCAGTCATCTTCTGGGAGCAGAAACACTTCACATGCACTGCAAACCGAACAGCATTTTACGCGCCCCAATGGAAGCCGCTGCCTGTGTGCGCATGTGCATTGTTCCTGCAGCTGTACCCAAGTTTTGGGGTCTTCTCATGGGCAAGCTCATCGGCACAAAAGCTGCTGACAAGCTCTTGCTCACTGGCAAGCTTGTATCTCCTGCCGAGGTGCGGAAATTTAGGTGCATTCCAAGTACAAGTAGACGTGCGCACCCATGTGCTTTTTATTTCTGTCCATCTGCTTGTGGCCTGCTGCTGAGCACGTGCTGTTAAGGAACGCCATTTCTTGTGTGGGATTAGCTCCATTATTTTAAGCAAATCTGGATGGACTTTGGGGATGTCTGAAGCTTAAGGAAAAAGCACATGGTCTTGCTTTGCAGGACACGCAAACACCTGGACCAAGACTGCACCTCAAACAGAAATATTTAAGCTATGGTACATCTGTTAAGGACTGCAGGCGCCTCAGCAGGCATGGCACACGTATGCAGCTGCTCGGGGTTTGGGGAAAGAAGGCAGAAAGTTGCTTTGTCCTGTGCTCGTGTTCTGTGCTTGCTGATGCTGCTGAGGACCTGGATCTATCAAAACACAACGCATGCTCCTCCCTCCTTATTGCAGACCAAAGCAGTGGGCTTATCCTGCTGGGGGCCTGGATCTCTCAAAACACAAGTTAATCCCTCCTGTGTTGCAGGCTAAATCGTTGGGCATCGTGGACCAGGTTGTCGACAGAGCTCAAGTGCTAGAGGCCGCAGAGAAAGTCATGGCACAGCTGATCAAGGTGGGCGGGAGCATTTGTGGGCGTTCATTGCTGTGTGTACAAGGAAAGCATGATCTCTGTCAAATACATGTGCTGGAATCCATGCAGGCTTGCATTCCAGCAATTGACATGGCAGCTGTGCTCTGCTTGCTGGATGCAGGCGTTAAGTTAACTAGGGTTTGGTGAGGCAGCAAAGCAGACCTTGCAAGTTTGACATGCATGTGTCCACCCAGACTAGCAGCAGCACATGCCGTCGCGCCCATCTTTGCTATAGCTGAAGCACTTGTTACGTACTGAGATACCCTTGAAGGACAGTATTTTGTACTAAGGTACCTCTGTGGGACAGAATTGATGCCATTGATACCATTGAGGTAATTTTTTTGTTTTGTACTGTAATTGTTCTGTGCTGAAGTACCCTTGTGGACAGTATTGTATTGATGTCATTGCAGCCTTATCATCTTCTCAGAGGCAGCTCATCATTTCTCTCCTACATTCCTGCCATTATCTCTTACCCTTTCCTAAGACGCTTTGCTGGGGATTAGTGGTTCTGATATAGCTGGTGTGTCAGATCTTGGCAGTTTGGACTCATTCAGGTTTAAAAATGGTTGTGCTCACCCTGCGACATTGTGCATCCTTCACAATTTGTGGGCAAGCAGTGGGCTTATGCTTTGGTGATTTTATGTGGCACAGGTGCCAGGCCATGCGGTCAAAGCCACAAAGACATCCTTGCGGGAGGATTTTTGTAAAGCGTGGCAGCAGGTAGGTTGGTGAATGGAGCATGCGCAGTTGAATGGCTGCAGTTTTTATTGCTTTGCGGATACAAATCGTTGATCCTTTTGGGCACTGTGCTGCCCAGTAGTTGCCGTAAAGGGTGCTGCCACTTGAGATATGGGCACCAGTCCTTGCATGCCTCACATATGAATCGATTGTTATGGCTTACTGTGTCTCAATGTAGTGCTTGCAAAAGTGTGCAGAATAGGCACTAAGGACCAGCAGATGCAGGTGCCTGTTGCAAGCATCTGCTGGTGAACTCTGAATGCACACAGTACTATATCGAGGAACCACGAGGGGCCTGGGAGTTTCTGAACAAGCCTGAGACTTTGCGTACCCTGGAAGCAGCCCTGCAGCGCCTGTCAGGCAAAAAAGCTGTTGGCCAAGGTAGCGTGCCACGACAAGCGTCCCGCCTTTGATGCTCACTGTGCACGTGGAAGGTGAGTCTATATCGGAGTGCAAAAAAGAGGCCTTTTCCAGTCTTCAGGCTTCTTGAGTCAATTTCGTGCTGGTTGTGCAATGAGGATATCACTCTGCTTGCACAAGAAGTGGATTGCATACTGCTGTCACATGTGAACTGCTGTCACATATCAACCTAATGAGAAAATGCAGGTTATCACTTCAGCCTTATGCAGACATAGATAGTGCTCAGTGCTAAAGAGCAGCATGCAGCTGGTGCATGTGACTCAGCTTCCAGAGCTACTGCCGCTTATGGTTTTTAGGATATTAATAGAATTGTATCATAGATGAACTCATAATTGTATCATAGATGAACTCATAATTGTATCATAATTGAACTCATAATGTTAGTGGGAGCTGTAAGGGAAACAGTCGAGCAATTTGAAACACCTGTGCTCCTGTTCTTGCTGGTGTGCCTCGATAGAGAGTTTGTAGCTGATGGTGGTGCTGCTTCTGCTTGCAAGATTGCCCCTGAGTGTGAGAGGGGCCGCAGATTTGGTTGCAGACAGACATGGATCTGAGTCAATGCTGTGGTTAGCCCAAATGCGGCCTGTGGTGCCACAGTAAGCACTGTTTAACCTTGATAGTCATTGGTCGCATCACTTGGGCTTTGGGGACTGCTTATTGATTCTTGATGCAGATTGGTGCAGACATAAGTAGGTCTAAGGAAGATGCTTGAAGAAACAAGCAGTGCTACTGCAGGCTTTGTCAGCAGAAGCGTCATAGGCATGTGCATACAAAGTGACCAGGACAGTGCTGTGCTGATATACAAAAGTAAAGCAGAGTAGAACTCAGCGAGGAGCTGTCTAAATTATCATTGCAGCCTCATACAACACGCTTGACGCGGAGAATGCAAATGCTCGAATTTTATCTCGTGTGCTGGCAGGAATTTCAGGCCTCCTAGATTGATAGGGCTAGCAAGCAGCACCTTGACATTTGGGTTCCGTATCAAATCAAATGGTCTTGATCAAGGCCAGCGTTTATGTAGATGTAGCCCGGTACTATAATTTTATATGAAAGTTGGCATTTGACCATCTCGCAATCTAAGTGTCTGGTAGATAGCAGGGAGTACGTCATTGGAAATTTTGCAAAAGGTCTCCCATTTGTCCCATGCTTTTTTGCAAGGAAGAAGGATGATGACATGCTCCAATCAACTGCATAGCATAATGGCCTCAGCTGCTTACAGGTACTCAATGTTTGCAATATCTGCCATACAACAAAATGAGTTTATTTTTCAATTCTGAACTAACTATGTGGCTCTTTGCAGGTTGGTCAAGATGAGAAAAGCCTTCTTGTCAGGGTTGTTACTTATGAGCATGTAGGTCCTCTTGAACATAAAGTAGTGGACATGCTATTGTATGCACTCCTGTAGCTTTTGCTCAAATTCCTACTTTAAGAAGTGTTTGGGATGTTCTCAGTGTATCATACATATTGCACACTTTCCTGCTAAAGTCTATACCCATAAACATTTAAGGCATAAGCTCTGTGGAAGTGTTTAACTTGTGGAGAACTGTAGTATTCAGCAGCTGCTCTTAACAGCTACCAGTTTCTAATTTTTGTGATTATTGTATTGCTGCCTTAAGCTGACGTGGCAATTCTAGTCGTGTACTTTTTGGCCTAGGATCTCAGGTGAAGATCTGATGTACATCTCTATCTTAGAAATGATCTGAGTGCAATTGCTCTCCTGTAATCCTCAGTTGCCTATGACACCACCCAGGAAGTTTGGGACTTATACATGACGTTCAGGGCCCCTGCCCAAGGGGCAGTCCTCTCTATCCCCTACTAATACTACTTTAGTAAAGTACGCGCTCAGAGCCTGGATGGCAATGTATGAGGGTAATATTTGTGTTTTGACCGACAAAGTTACAAGTCAGGGCTTAACCCCAGCCTGATTGTTAGGCTGATTGGCTTGTTGCTGGTCTTTGCCAGCCCAAAAATAGTCCATCATGGACTATTATGATGATGTCATTATGATTATGTCCGAGATGAAATGGCAAAGTTTGTTGTGCCGCTGAGCAGTGAGCTGAGAAAGGTTAGGTTCATAGCTGTACTACAGCACGGGTAGTACCCGTGCGCTGAGAGAGGAAATCAAATAGAGTCTGACTAGGTAAGGCATGCAAAATATAAGGGGCCTCCACAAAAAGAGGACCGACAGAAAAAAGGAACGAGTGCTTCTTCCTGAGAGAATACACAAACAAGTCTTGACAGTGAAGAAGAACATGCATCTCATTTTGAACGGCAGCACAGGAACACTTCAAGTTGTCACTGTGGCCCTTTCCATTGCGCCAGATAGAGGATTCCACTGCAAGTGCATGCAAACGAAACCTGCTCACATTCCTAATTACATGCTTAGGGAGGTCAAGGTGTAGATAGTGAGGTGGAATCAGGGGGTCAACCCCATTCCGCACACGAGTGCGTGAATCAGCTTGAAGATCTGCTAGGGGATCTCCCTAGATCCCTTTTAGGAGGGGACAGGCAAGCCAAAAATGAAAAGTCACCAGTTTGTTGTCGCTTTCCAGAGGGTTCATGTCAGCAATGTCCCTCCACACTTTCCTCATCCTTTACCTCAGGTCAGCAGTGAATTATGAGTAACAAATAGGGTGCCCTTGCAAGAAAGCTTGTGTATGTGTCACAGACTTGTAATCCCTCAAAGGTGCGCAAAACGCCCGAAGCCCAAGACCCAACACCTGACCGACAAAGGAAACAAACATATCATATCATATATGTTGCGTTTGAGAGGACAATTATGCCCTCAACGAGATAACCCTGTTGGCAGTAATCAGGGAAGAGGCACACTATACCAATACTACATCCAGTACAGGCACCATACAGTCCAACATGAACACAATCCATTCCTCCAGAAAAATCATGGAAAAAATGAAAAATGTGCCTTTTTGAGTAATTGGACTGCACGACTCATCTCAATCTTAATCATCTGAACTGCAGTCCAGAACTGAGGCTCGTCGTATCCCCCTTGAACTAGGCAAGCACTTCAAGCATCTCAGGCTGCAAGTTGTTGGATCGTGGCAAAGTGGCAAAGTTGTTGGGATTATATAATTCTATGGATCAAAGTGATGGGCTTCTGTCCTTACTAATGGCACTTTGGGGGTTTACAAGGGGTTTTACGAGGAAAGGCCTCCAGTCAAAATGTGCAACTGCTAGCCTGCTCATAAAAAGCAACAAGTGCATGAAGGAAGAAAAACAGCTTATTGTTGTTCTGGCTCAGAGAAGCAGACACATAATGGTAACCTGTGGTAGGAAACAGAGACGCACAAGTCCTGCATATAGAGAGAGCATGTGCGGATGGGTGCAGTAGTAAAGGACGTGCTGCTCATCTTGTACGTCATTAGCATTGCACATTGCACTTTTATTCTTTCTTTCTTCGTTGCTTCAACAGCAAACGCTCCACTTACCATCAATGGTGCGCCCTCCCTACCAGGAGGGCCCTGGTCACACATTCGCCATACACCCTTCCTTAATACGTGCTTCTTGATCTTCCTCGCAACGTTACTCGCAGCGTAGCTTGCTTCAGACTTTGTGCCAACACTCTACAAATTGAAACAGTGACCTGGACTCACAATACCTTCCCTACTTGTGACTTGTGTAATGCTCATGATGTACAGGATGAGCAATACGTCCTTTTCCATTGCACCCATCCACACATGGTCTCTCTCTGAAGGACTTATGCTTCCCTATTTTCTTCCGCAGGCTCAAACAATGTGTCTGCTTTTCTGGGCCAGGAAGAAAATAAGCTATATTTCTTCCTTCATGCACTGATAGATTTTTATGAGCAGGCTAGCAGTCGCACTCCTTGACTGAAGGCCTTTTTCTTGTAACCCCTTGTAACCCCTTTGTTGCTTCCAGCATATCTAAGGAAGAGAATTGTAGGCATGAACTATTTCCATCGACTTGCTGCTGCAGCACTGCTAAACCTCGGCACATCAAGCTGGCGAGCTAGCAACATGAATGATCACCCAATATTTGCATTTGCTCTGGCAGATTCAGCCCACTAAGCTCAGAATCTTGGGTTTAAATGGCAGCAAAAAAGCACTTCATCACGTCTTGTTGCTTCTCGTCAGAAGGAGTGTAAAAAGCTCTTTTAAAATTTGCAAGGGTCAGTGCAAAGTTCAACTTTGCCGTGTGTTTACACGCTGATAAACAAAAAAATGAAAGTGCTTGTCATGCTTGTTGAAACAAAGTCTTACATTCTAATAGATCTTAATTGTACACTTAACAATGTAAAGTGAGATTAGCTCCACAGGTAAAAGGCCTAAAATGGTAATAAGGGAGGACTATATCAGGGTTTGACAGTAGGGCTAACAGAGTCGTGGCTGATCAATACAAGCCAGAAAATCAAAAATTGGTATCAAGGCACTGGTAAGAAGGACATGACATGGGTGCAGCTTCGGAAGCAAATTGGTTCAACCAACCAGCTCCACGATTCCTATCATGCAGACTAAGACATCTCTGCCATGGTCCCTGGCATGCACACTTCGGCATCTGCAAAAATGCTGCACGACCTATTCGGCCTCTAATGAGTCAGCACATGATGACATATAAAGACTCCTTAAAGCTCAGGTCCTACAATTTACTGGGCATCCCGCCTGCAACTACCAGAGTCTCTCCAGTCACGTAAGACGCGTCGGATGAAGCCAAAAATGCCACTGCTGCGGCCATGTCTCCTGGGGTGCCCAGGCGTTTGAGGTGCGTTGCCTCAGCTTGCTCCTTTGCCTGTAATCATTTTTTGTCCGAAAAAAGTCAATGTATGAAGAGACTTACATCTGGAAAGGTGGTTTCAAGTCTGCAATTACTCCATCTTGTCAAAAAAACAGGACTACGTCATAAAGATGCGACGTGCTTTGTGCGCATTGGGAAATATAATGAACTCGACTTGGGCTAGATACTAGTTGAGAACCGCTTGGTTGACCATGCTTTTGCAGAGTCTGTGATATAAGATACACAGCTATCTTCAGCAGACTTCTCCAAGTTTTGTCTCCACATGCACACCAAACAAGCAATTTGATAACATTGGCCTTTTGCACAATCTCTTTCATGATAGCCTTTCCCCCATCCATCAAAAACCAGAACCTTCTATCCTTGTAGCAAAGAAGGCGAAATTTAATGGGAACAGCATTGGAGCACTCCCTGAAGAAATTCTAACTCGATTCAGAAGTATGTGTGTGCTCTAACTGCATGATGAGGAGGATTTTCATGGTACCAAACAATTGAGGCCTTTTCCTTGATTTTGAAAGGTTTTAAAGCCTTTCATTTATCGAAATATTCTATGGTCAAAGCTGCCTGAGTTACATAGATAGTACGTGTCAGGAGTAAGTGTCAGGCCTGAACTGGTAAGGAATGATATGCCTCATGAAGCCTGAACTAGCTAACTACCTGTTATATATGTCTGCACAAACACATGCCAACACTTTTCACTTCATATACTCATGCCTCTGACCAAATTCTTAAGGCAACCAAAGTCGCCTGAGTACAGGCCATCTTGACACTAACCTTATGCATACTTAGGGATACAAGAGCAGCCTTGCAGAAAACATTTAGGCTGAATAATCAGGTTTATCTTTCATATTATCCATAATCTCACACATACACGCACACCAGTTGCTCGCTGGCATGCATGCACAAGCAGCCAAAGAGGGATTACCATTTACATACCAGTTCTGGGCTTTGCGTAAGGTAGGCAGACAGCTTTGTGGGCACAATGCCGGGGGCTACCCCGTTCACTGCAATGCCCGCAGCAACAGCAGAATGAGTTACAAACAAAAAGGATTGACAATTTGAGGAGCAGATGCTATGGGTGAGAGCAAAGACAACAAATCCAGCAACACTTGAATAGGCAGCTCGACGACACACTTACACTCTCTGAGTCCTAGAATCCAACTTTCATTTCTTGATTGTCTATAAAGTAAAACTAGACACACCTAGCCATGGTCTGATGCAAGAGACCATGCTGCTTATGAACTGTACCACAATGTTTTTCTGAGGTGCTCCAGCTGCAGGAAAGTACACCGCAGACGCGCATCCCCATGGATACATGCACTCTTTGTGCAGGACATGTGTCCTTGTGCACTCATGTGAGGGCACCAGCATGTCATGCACAAAAGTGCAAGTTTCCTTGTGCACCTACATGAGGGCACCAACATGTCATGCACAAGAGTGCACGTGTCCTCGTGCACAAATGTGAGGGCACCGGCATGCATGACAAGATGCGCGCACTTGAAGCAGGCGCACCTCTGATGCCATGGCTGGGTCCAAGCTCTGCGGCCAAGCCTTTGACAAGGCCAAGCAACGCTGTCTTAGACACAGCATACATGCCGATGGGCAGGGGCGGGCTGCGCACAACCAGCGAGCAGGGAGCATGAACGAGAAATGAGCAGTCATGAGCTGCATTCATTCTATAACAGGGCAGGAGGAGTGCAGCCTGTGGCTGAGGAGCGGTCAGCGGTGGGTTGTGGCCCATGGCTGGGTTGATGCAAGAGCAGTAGGGCAAGGGTTGTTCACGCGTTGATGCAGCAGCATGTTGGCTGTCAGCCCCTGGGCGCATGATGGCTGTCAGCCCCTGCACGCCCTGGCTGCACACACAGCAATCGTTCATCTGCCAGCCGATTATGCAGTTGTGGACTCCCGGTAAGGATGCATTTCGGTTGAGGCCCGGTGGCTGTGCCTCCTCATGGGGAATCAAGCACAGCATCTCTACCTACAGCAGCAGGCACTGACCAGGCCGAGCTGATCATCAAGGTGCAGCAATAGAGCATTCTGTTGGTTGTCGTATGCTGGGGCTGGACATGGTGATGAAGCACCGGACACGCTGCATAGGTATGCAGCAAACCATGCCCACCTACTTGTAAGCGGTGACCGAGCTGATCATGGTGATGGAGCCCCCTTGTGACATGTGGGGCAGCGCCTCCTGCGCCCAAATCCACAAGTCCGCGCAGCTTGTGCAGTGCAAGGCTGGAATGTGAGGGGCGTGGCTTGAAGGGAGAATGTACCTGCTGTGCAATTTGTTTGCCGTGCATATGGGTCGTGTGCACGCCAGCGTGCGCAATTGGGCAGGGCTCCGTGACTGCTGTTGATGGGTACCACATTGCCAGTCACCACTCGCTGCACACATTCTTGGGGATCTGCTTGTATTTGTCACTTGATCAAAGTCAGCTGCAAGATCAAAGCACACTACAACGCAGAAGCAAAAAGGAAGTCCAGCATGGGCTTTATAAGACCCTGACGGAATGTGCATGTCCACAAATCGGACCCCTGCACAGTGGCAGGTCTGAGATACAGAGCACATATTTATGAACATTTGATGGCCCATCTTCATTTTTGTCCCCATCGCCACCACCACTGGTAACGGCTGCTTCCACCCACATTAACAAGAAGCACCGCTGACTTGATGTTGATGTCTAGAATTTTGTCAATGGCATGCTCTGGCGTCTCTGAGATGGGCGCTGCAGCAGGAGATACAGCTGCATTGGAGACAAGGCAGTCTATCTTGCCAAAAGCCTGCAGGCGCAGCATACGGCAACAGTGGGCATCCTGGCACCACATGCTGAGCGATGGTTTCTACCCACGTGTTGTGCAGTATGTAGCAGACTATTGCGCATGCTGGTGAGCACACTGGCACTGATGAGCGCCAAGCTAGGTGTCTAAAATCATGGAAATGTGGGGACGAGCGACTTGCCGAGAAGCTCACTTGTGGTCAAGAGGAACATGGACTTACGCTGAAATACAGACATCATACTTGCGAACAGGAAATATGGGCTCTAATTCTTACAGTAAGCTTTGGTGCCTGAGACTTGAAGTTGAGGCAACACAGGGTTAAGTCAATACAGGCTCAAGCCGTGAATGAATTGGTCCTGTGCTTACATGGAGACATTCAGTACCTTGGCTGGGCATCTAACGCACGCACGCACACGCACATGCACGGACACACGCACGCACACATACACACACAGCATGTGGCACCCAGGCTAGGGCAACTCACCTGGACCGCATTTTCTATAAAACGCCTGCGCTGCTCTACGTTTCCCACGTGGCAAGCGCAGCCTGCCACGCTCTGCAGTCCTTTGGCCCTGAACTCAGCCAACGTTTCATCTACACTGCCCTGCTTCCTGTCCATGCACATTAAAGGGGGAGAGTTGCCATGTGTTCAGTGTGGTGCACACAGCCCATCAGTAAAGATATTCTGGACGGCACGAGTGGCAGAGGCTGGCATGAATACATTTATCAGATCTCTACCTTGAGCATATGTACACGCTGGCGCCTTCCTGCGCTAAGCGCTCGGCTATTGCTTTTCCAATCCCAGCTGTTGCAGCTGTCACCAAGGCCACCTGCTCTCCAATGCAGGGGCCTGTGTTGGATCAACTTTGAAGTGGATGTCAGAATTTTTAGGAGGGCAGACGCACTTACCTTGCCGTTGAATCTACGTGGATTGCTCATGCTCGGTGAATTTGATCAAAACACAAAATTTACAAAATATATCACGTGAATCGGATTCTTCAGAGTTTGCTAACTTTAGTTACCTTCCGTTTCAAAATGGCTGCCTTGGCACGCCTAGATTCTTCCTCACGCCATCCACCAGAGCTGTTGATCAAGGCGGAAAGCCACAAGTTTGATTGTGGTCAGTCAACAGTGACATGCCAGCTTCCTTTCTTCTGGAGAAAGAATTCCCTCTGTCTCTGCAGCCTGGCTTGTAGATGAGAGCATTCTTTTGTTTAAAAGCGCTTACTCAAGATGTGTCTGCTCTGATAAACGACATGTCTATTTGGTTTCCGCAGGTGCCATTTACACATTACGCCTGGTCAGCAAAGGTTTGAGTATCATCGCTGGGCTCCAAGGCTGCTGCAACTTAACAGACCTCAACCTCAGCGGTAATAGTATTTCCAAGTGAGAAGTTTCAGGGGTTCTGCAACACTATTCTAAGAGGGCTTCATTATTCTCATGCAACTTCTTCACACTGCTGTACACAAGCAGGATAGAGGGCTTAGAAGCCCTTGAGCGACTGCAACGTCTTGACTTGTCCAGCAACCAAATCACAGAGGTGAGCTTGAATTTGTCAAAGTTTCTAACCCCTCCAAGCAGCTTAATAGAGGGGTGGCAGGCATGTGCTGCTTCCACTTATCCATCGTGACCGCTTTGCCATGCTCGTAAATACAGATCGCAGGTATATGGCACTGCTCACAGCTGGAAGTGCTGCAGCTTCAAGACAACACTTTGGCAGACATGCGATCAGTCCACCTCAAGGAATTGAGGAACCTTCCAACACTGAGAGCCTTATATTTACAGGTCTGGAGCATGCAAGAATTGTGCACAGAGCCTGCCTGAAGCGAAAGCGAACGGTGAACTGTGGATGACTGCTTTCATCACTCTTTCTCTGGGCATGCGCCCCGCCCATGCTTGGCTGGATTGCATGTTGAGCAAGATATGTGCATTGTGCAGTTGCGCTCACACGGACATCTGTACCAATGCATGCAGGATATTGATCGGACTCGCCAAAATGCATGCTGTAGACAGCCAGGCTACAAAGCAGCAATCCTCCAGGCACTGCCAGCATTGAAGATCCTAGATGGTGAAAGGTGGGTTCCTGGTGCTTGCTGGTGGCCAAAGAAATGTTATTTAGTTCTACACGTGCAACAAGCTATGGCTAACTCTAAGGCTTACTTGCTTTTCTTGTGAAGACTCATGGTCTTGTCCAAAAGCTGACGGCAAACATTGCCTTGTCATGATAGATGCCACACCAGTCTGGAAAAAGCTTTTTGTCGCCAGCCCATCTATTGGACACTAAATGCAGGAGTCCGCACTCCACAAACTATGCGGAGCTTGCAGCAGAGATGGAAGATCTGAAGAATAACCCTGAACCACCAAAGCAGCTTAAAATGCCAGCAGTAGCCTCTTTCCTGGATGCAGCCCAACTGGAACTAGGGCCACCGCATAAGGACCACGATTTTGAGCGTGCTGGTGCAAAGCTGGTGTGTGAATTTACTGCACCGCTGGGGGTGGCAAAGGGGGCCTGTTAAGCGACATGTAGCAGCCATTTTTTACATCTATTGTCAAAGGCGTCTTTATATGCACAGCCTCTTTTTATCCCGAACCCAGAACACAGTATGTTTTGGGTTTCTCATTCAAGTTGCACTGGGCACTGGTGCTGCCCATTCTAATTGCTCGTGCTTTCAGGTGACATCTGTAGATGAGTGTCATGCGCTCAGTAGCGTGCTCCAGAGAGAAGTGATGAAATGTCAACAGATCGTGCAGGTAAGAGCATCAGCAGGAGGCAGGTAACTCCTTGATATGCAGTCAAGATTGTGCCCTGCTAGCTGCAAACGCAGTAGCCCCCCACTGGTGGCACGTAACTGGTGATGCAATAGAAGTACTATCCTGATAGTAGAGGCAGGCAGGCAATAGAACTCCAAGTGTGCGTTTGATTGTTATGGTGCACTCTGCAGGATAAATCTGGCAAGAGCGCTGACGAGAGGAAAGGGTGAGAAGAAGTGGTTTCCATAAGTAGGGGATGGAAATGAATTAAATAATGATGAAAAAGTGTGCGTGTGATCCCATGGCATGCATTTAACGTATTGGCTAGCCTCCACTGATTCTTCAGCCATATTTAAGCCATGCTTTTTGGACTGTATTCTTGCCTCGAGTCCATCTCTTGAGAACACGTGATACCATCATGGTGTGAAAATTATTTTTGGAATGAATTGATTTCCTTGTCTCTTTGCGCTGAAGACAAGAAGAGAGGCGTAGTCTTTCTTCAAAAGGTGGGGGCTCAGTATTTACTTAGGAAGACTACACAAAACAATCACTGTCTTCAAATCCAGGAAATGAAAATAAGCACGCTCAGCCAGCGGTTCATTTTTTGTAGTAAGTAAGTTTGCAACCCAATTAGGTGTCACTCGTGTCTGGAATTTAAGGCACACATATGGGCAGGTTAAAAATTGGGACCCAGGCATACCGTTGAAAAGTCACAAATACTGCTACTTTGCATCTTGACAAAAGCCCTCTAATGAGGGGTTGACAGGAATCTACAAAACTTAAACTTTGTAGGTCAATCAGAGCACATGACATTTCTGTCACGTCAGATTTATGCAGTGCCAGATTTATGCTGCATTGTGAGCCTGAGGTTGGTTGAGTTAGTTGGAGGAGTATTTGATCCCTTGCTCAGTTCAGCGATAGCTGTATTTGAGCACGTCAAAGACGAACTCGCAGTAATACCTTGTTTGCTCCTAGCGACCTTGTAACA
>LKMJ01003101.1_pt1 | contig 15434 bp, 15 predicted proteins | sample 643391 | NCBI WGS metagenome assembly LKMJ01 (sample SAMN04112250, study PRJNA286221) | soda lake metagenome | biome: soda lake; feature: Kulunda Steppe; material: water; isolation source: sample PL-Br10 brine of Picturesque Lake | place: Russia: Kulunda steppe | collected 2010-07
CGTTATCGGTAAGTAGGACGTTCTCCGCCTTTAGGGCTGCCCAGTAGAGGGTATTTGGCAGCTTTTCAGTGGTGACTTTGTCGTGGATTGGAGGAATCTAGGACACCCCTCAATTCGAGTTAACTACCAAACTCCGCCGACGATCCACAGTCAAAAAAATCGGTTGATACGACGGCCCTCGGCGGTACCGATGACACTCCTCGCGATACCAATCATCAGCGTATCCCAGTCCGGGGCCGTGATCATTCCACCCAAGTTCGACGAAAATGCCTCCCGGACGCACCAACTCCATCAACTTCCTCCGCGCCGGCCCTCGTTTTGTGTCGTGCATTCCGTCATAATGCTCCCGTGCCTGCTCTTGATCGAACGGCGGATCGTAAACAATCGAGTTGAACGAGTCGGGCTCGAAGTGCTGGTCTATCTCCATCACGTCGACGTGCATATCCGCTTCCATCTCTGGATTCAAGTCGTTGCGGACGATTTCGCCGTCGTGTTCCAACTCGGTCTTTCCTGCGCACGCGTTCAACGTCCTTCCTTCGATGGCATCCTCCACAACATCCCGCACCATCCTCGTCGAGAACGTCCACGGCCCGATGTACGTCGGACTTCCATCGGGTTCGCGGCCTCCCACGTTGTGGACGTACAACGGATAGTCGACTTGCGGCTGCGCCTCTCCTGTCTCCGGGCGCTTGTCCGCGTTGGGATCGCGGTAAACCGAGGGAGCGGAACCTCTGCCCGCTTCCTTCTCCAACACGTTCAGATCCGTGAGGGCTTCGAGGCGGCGATAAACGGTTTGGCGCGATGGAGGCTCATCCATCTCCTCTCTCACGCCCGAGACCGTCACGGATGCCTGTCGCGCCAGAACCACCAGAACCGAGCGCCAAACCCGGTCTCCAGTCGTAACTTCCGACATATTGTGTTGTGATAATGTTGCACAATGTGAATTATTCGATGTTGTTTTCTCTTCAAATCACTCGAATACTGTGACCGTCGAAGTGGATTGGTGAAAGTATCAAATCTGTTAGTGACTGCCGAGATGGTCAGAGGGCACACCCCTTTAAGTAACCACGTCAGACTTGTCAGGCGCAGCATGGAGCCGAAACGCAAGCAGAAAAGCCGACAGCAAGGAGAAGAGCACGACAGCCAAACTAAGCAGCAATCCGACGTCTCCCACAACCGGGGTGATGTCTATGCCGGATAGCGAGACCGACGAAGAGGTCTTCGTTGTGGTTTACGCCAAGCACGGGGCTCTGCAAAAGACCGAGGTGTACTCCGACTCGGAACCCGCCCTGCACCGCTACGCCGAACTTGCAAGCGACAACCCGCACGAGAGGCCGATGCTGAGCGCCAACATTCCCATCCGCGACGAGATGCCGAACGGAGGTGATGGCGATGGTGGTTAGGGACGACAGCGGATTCGGCGAACGCCTCGACATCGACGAGTTCGACGGTCTGGCAGAGCTGGTAGATGACGTCGAGACGGCGCTCGAAGAAGCTGAACGGAACGGCGAGGACATCAAGTGGCTCAAAGTTCGCCCGCCCATCATCGCCATCGACTTCACAAGGAACACGCCGCTAGACGAAATCGTAGAGTTCTTCGACGAATACCTCATCGAAGTCATCCCGGAAGACGAGTTCAACGCGATACTCCTCGACTTCAAAATCTTCGGCCGCGCCATCGAAATCTACCCACGGGACTACCCATACAAGGAGAAAGAGATACCGAGTATGACCGACGATAACGGAGGTGATGGCGATGGTGGTTAGGGACGACTCCGATGTGGGAGAACACCCGAAAGACGAAGCCGAGATGGCCGCGAGGAGCGTCGAAGTCGTCACTGCTCACGGCGAGGTCGTGAAGGCCTCGCCCGACACCAACGAGGATTTGTTCTGGGCGGCTCGCAGTGGCGGCGGCAACTTCGGCGTCGTCACCAGCTTTGAATTCGAGCTGTACGATGTCGGCCCGCTCGTGCAGGGTCTTGGCATCTTCTATCCCCACGACGCAGCCAAAGACGTGTTTGAGACGCACCGCGAAGTCCTCGCCGATGCGCCGAAGAACTGACGACTATTTTGCTCGACGCCCACGTCCCCGGTCTGCCGCCGATGCCGGACGAACTGATCGGCGAGGACGCCGTCTGCATCCTTGGCTGCTATGCGGGCGATCCCGAGGAGGGCGAAAAAGTGATCGAACCGCTCCGTACCGTCACCGAACCGTTGATTGATATGAGCGACGTGATGCCCTACGAGATGCTCCACGACCTCGGCATCCAGATGTACCCGTGGGGTCGCAAGTACACCCACCGCTCGGTGTTCGTCGATGAGATGACCGACGAGATCCACGACATCATCTTCGAGCGGAAAGGAGAGGCACCGACGCCGATGGCGGCTATTGGGGTCTGGCCGCTCGGTGGCAACGTCGGTCACGGCCCCGAGGCGGCGTTCGCGTGGGACGACAAGCAGTACATTATCACCATTGAGGGCAACTGGGAGGACTACGAGAACCAGCCGACTCTCGACTGGGCTGCCGAGACCGAACACCAGCTCCGTCGTGCTGGCGCCGAAGGCGGGTACGCAGGCTTCAACGGCGTTGATGAACGAGATTGGGAAGACTGGTCGAAGCAGGTTTATGGCGACAACTACGGCCGCCTCGCCGCGGTGAAGTCGGAGTACGACCCGGACAACGTCTTCAGCCGCAACGTCAATATCGATCCGTCCGATAGTTGAACGAACACATATCGACAAACGAAGCAGAATCTCTCGATTCGGACTCCTCTGAGGTCTCTTTTCGTGTCGGCTATTCGTGATACTACGGAATGAAGAGTTGCATTTTTACTGGTTGCTTACATACAGTTCGAGACAACGTATGTCGGTTGACACGATTCTTGTCGTCGGTGGCACCGGGAATCAAGGACAGGCCGTTATCGAACAGCTCAACCATATCGATACCGATTACGAGATCCTCGCGTTGACGCGAGACGCGTCGACCGATCACGCGCAGGCAACCGCCGAACTTGGCGCGGAGCTCGTGGAGGGCGATCTTGGGGATCCCGAGACACTCCAGCCACACCTCAACCGGGCGGACAAGGTGTGGGCAACGATCAACTTCTGGGCAGTGGGCTACGACGCTCACATTGAACTGGGCGAGAACCTCGCAGCAGCCATCGAGGAAGTTGACGGTCTTGAACACGTCGTGTACAGCGGTGCTGGCGATCAGCAGAAAGAGACAGATGTTCCGCATATCGACTCGCACGGTGTCGTTTCAGAGAGACTTAGCGAAACCGGAGTACCCTACACCGCGCTGAAGCCGGTGTACTTCATGGAGAATTGGGAAACCATCGGTGTCGAAGACGGCGTGCTGGCGTTCCCTCTCGACGAGGAAACCCACCATTACCAGACAACGTATCGCGACACCGCTCGGGCCTCTGCGGTTGCCCTCGACGACACGGAAGAGTTCGCCGGCAGCGAGTACACTATCGCCAGCGATCTCTTGAGCTTGAAGGAGACGGTAGACATCATCAGCGATGTGACCAGCGAATCTGTCGAGCCGTATTACGTTCCGTTGGATGAGGCTGAGGAAGAATTCGGCGAGGAGTTCGCAATCATGTGTGATCACTTCATTAACGAAGGCGGGCACACGTCGTTCACGGCGAACATTCGTCGTGTCGAACGGGAGTTCGGCTTCACACCTCAGACCTTCGAAGAGTACCTGCGTGAGAATGGTTGGGAAGGTGGTAAAGAGGAACCGTCCCATATACCGGGCTGGGTAAAAGCGATGCAGTAGTAATTACAACCACAGTAGCTGCAACGTAATCGTGGTTGGTGTGAGGTTTCGAGTCGAACCGCTTGACGGATGAATAGAAAGGTGTCCAGCGGTGATTCTACCTGAATGCCCAAGTTAAGTTGAGAGCCGCCGTCGGATCCTCCACGAGCCGCAAGCCCGCTCCCGCGAATGGGGGCACGCGTCTCGTGTAACCGACACCACGTAAAGGCTGCTCAGCCGTCTGACGCCGGCGCTTATTCCCTTCAACTCGAGACGGCAGCGTATGAAACGTCCGGAGTACGATACCGTCGATGAGGCCCGTCGCGGATTGACCGGTCGCGGCATCCCCGGCGACGACGTCGAACGTCTCTTCGATGCGCTCGTTCCAGAGGTCGACAAGGTCGTCGACCGTTACGACGTGGATCTCGAAGAAGTCACAAACGGGATCCGCATCGGCGCTGCGAGCAACATCGCTCTGATGATCGACGAGGAGACGTGGAGGCCGCCGCGGATTGCGGTGATTCACACCCCCGATTATGACGAGTCCTCGTCGAGCACGTCCAGAATCAACTAGCGCGTGTACAGGTTGTGTCGCCAGTCGTACGCGACTTCACGCCGTTTCTCTCGCTCGTCTACCTCCCTCTCCTCGTCGATCGACTCCCGAAGTTCCTCAGACGTTTCAACGCCGTACTCGTCCCTCCATTCGTCTTTCTCATCTGAGATGCGTTCCAGTTCCTCACGCAGCTCGTCAGCGGGTACCTCAGCGAGCCGTTCCCGCTGCTCGTCCTCATCAGCGTCGGGAAAATCAATCCGGGTCAGCACGCGTGTCTACGCCGAGGAATGTGAAAAGAGCCGGCTGGCGGTTCGACACCCCACCACGTCCGGATAAACCGTAGAGGACACCCCACCTCTTGAACGAAAATCACGATATCTGAAGTACCACGCGGCGTGACTTGAGGCGCGTGAAAGGACAAAGAGAACCCGACATCACCATCGAGACCGACAACCGACTCATCCTCGTAGAAGCTAAGTCACAGAGAGGGACTTAAAGAACCGCGTCGAGATCGTAAACGAATGTCGAACAGCGACCGCAGACGCAAATCCCCTGCTCCGAGGTGGAAAGTTTCCTCCTCACGTTGGATTGTTGCTAACCGTCTACGAGAAGAACGCGACAACCGCACGCACGACGTCACGCACCGACCAACACACCACCGCGTCCAGTGCTTTACGAAGGCTCGTTGCTCGACTCCTCGTCAACAGCCGCCCCTCGCCGAAACTTCCGCGTGGTAAGAACTATCGTGATGGGATCCGCATCTTGAGAGGCGTCGGCTGTTTGTCCGTGCAGGGACAATCTGCAGGGTCACGTTCGTTTTCCGGCACGCGTTCGTCAGCGCGTGCGAGATTTTGGCACATCACACGAGAAGGCTGCCCCCTGTGACTTCTCCAACGAGGTGGACGTAATCGATGTGGGGTCAAAGTGTTTGCTTAGACGGGGTTGGATTCCCGGACGCCGTACACTTTGTACACGTCCGAATCCCCTTTGTTGGATGTTTCTGGATTGTACAGGATGACGGCTTTGGCTTCATACCATTCGTCGTGCATTACCTGTGCTTGTATGTTTACTTGCTCAAAAACGACTCATCGAGATCGTTCTGATCGTCGTACACCTCGGTATTGAGTGGATGAGGATTGAGCGTCTCTGGTGCCCGCTGTCTCAAAGTGCTCTCTTCCGCCTCTGCCATTACTGCGATTCATTTGGCGTGGTAATGACAATCCCTTCGTTCTCAACAGTTACGTTTCTCAGATTGATATAATACGAAGTTGCTGAAACCCCCTGAGAAGAAAGGGTTAAACTGGGCACTGACACACGTGTTGGTGAAGGGTGAATAAAGCCTCTAACTACGTTCAAACGACAAAAGAGCAGTCGGCAGTTCGCAAGTTCGTCGCCGATCACGGCTGTCCCGTCAACCGCAAAGACATTGAACACCTCACGATTGCTGGCCGTTCAGTGGCCGTCGCCAAAGACCTGACCGAGGCCGAGCGCGAGCTGGTCGCCGAGGCGATCCGGGATACCAAGCCAGTCACAAAGGCCTGTTTCGGTAACTCATTCGAACTGTGTAAGTACGACGAGCGGTTCAAATACACCGAGGGATTTGCCTCCCTCGACGGATTCGACGTTGGTGGCTTCGAGCACGCATGGTGTATGCTCGATAGCGAGAAACTGGTGGATGTGACAACAACGTTCGATAATTATTACGGCGTCATTCTCGCTGACCACACGATTCGACGCTATACTAATGAGGAGAACCGTTACTACGGAGTCATCGGCAACCACCGTAATCGGTTCGAATTCCTTCGAGAGCAGGGGTACATGGAAGCGTAGCCACGTCCGAGCGACTGATTTCCCCGGTACTCAGCCTCCAGCTTTGGCTGGGATCGCGGATACGCCGCAGTTGGCGAGGGGTCACCATATCAACTAAGTGCTGTGGATGGCTTCTCACAAGATATGACTCTTCGCACCGACGGGGGAAGTACTAATCTCCCGTCGCTCGATTCGACATTTTCTCAGGACGAGGTGTCGATGGCGCTTACAAGATGTGGTCTTCTTGTCGAAAAGGCAGAGAAGCTCGCCCAGCTTTACGCACGACATCGTGACTGGACAGTCGTTGAAGAGAAGTGGCTCAACGAACGGTTCGATGAGCGAAGCACGCGAGGAAGCTCTCAGACTATTTACCGCGTTCTCAGCTCCCGCTTCAACACCGCTGGCAAGAGTCTCCCAGCTATCTCTCGCCTGCCTTCAGTTTTCGAGCAGTGTGAGACCTCCCGGGACAAGGCACAGGTTCTGTACTTCTATCTGATCGAAGACGACCCGCTCGTGAAATACGTCGTCCATCGCTATGTCCAGCGGCTTCAGGGCTCTGGTGTTGATGGTCTCGATTTCGAACAAGAAACCGTGGAACGCCTTCTGAACGAATTCCACTACGATGACGGCAGTGAATATGACTACGCGGAGTCGACGACGCGTCGATGGGGCGAAGGGCTCCGCTCAGTGATGCGCGAGATAGACGTCCTCGAGACTCAGCAGGCGCTACAGGGTCGGGTTCCCAATATCGGAACGATACCGCTACTGGTTGCTTCAGGCTACTCGTGGGAGGCCCACGGAGACGATTGGCTCTCTCAGCCCACGGGCTGGCTCTATCTCTTCCAGCCGGAGCAGTACTGGGAGTCGTTGGCCGAACGTCTCAGCAAGCATCCGAGTTGGGAGGCGAGCGGCATTCACGGCGAATTGCGGCTTCAACCAACCGAAGAGACGTACGGGTGGGCTGACCAAGTGGAGGGAGACGAATGACTCGCGAAGAGTGGTTCAAAGCCGATGTCGGCGCTGACTTCGAGGAGTCCGTCCGTATCGATCGCGAGGACAACGGTCGCGACCATCGGTTGGAGTCGATCGACACATACCACGTCACGGATGAAGCCGAGAGCTTCATGCGCGATTTCTTCTCCCGTCTTCTCGGGCGGTCGGAGGATATGCGCTCCGGTGCGAATTACTGGCTCTATGGCTACTACGGCAGCGGGAAGAGCCACCTCCTCAGCGTTCTCCGGGGATTGATGGACAGCGAATGGCTTCGTCGGCAGGATACCACTTGGGCACAACTGACCGACGGACGCTCGCTGTCGACGCTGGAGACGACGTGGGAATCGATCCACGACGAGTACGAGGTCATTCCGATCTCGGTGAACCTGCTCAAGTATCAGGGGCAGAAAGAGCGCAGCTTCAGCGAGATCGTACTTCGATCCGCCCACACGTCGGAGCAACTCACCGGCGTCGAAGGCGGGTTCTCCTCACAACTCGACGTTGCGTACTTCGAGGACTGGTATCGAACGACCGACGCGTGGCCCGAGCGGACGGAACGCGCTAGATCGGCACTTGAAGGAACTATCGGCGATCCGGCCAAGTATGACTGGCAGGACGTCCAGCAGTACAGTGCCCTCGCCAACGTGGTGTTGTCGGCGCTCTTCGAGGAACAAACCGGAACGGGGGATGGGCTGGACGATCTGACACCGTCAGAACTCGATCCAGAGGCGATGGTCGAGCGGCTCGAGGATTTGCGAAGCGAGCGCGAGGCCGAACTTAATCGCCCGATGAAACTCGTGCTCTTGCTCGACGAAGTGAGTCTCTTCATCGGGACAGACTTCGACCGTCTCACCGAGTTACAGACGCTCGCTGAGAGCGTCGACGAGATCGGTGACGGCAACATCCAGTTGGTGGCGACGGCGCAGGCCAAGATCGAAGACGTCCAGCCGCAGTTCGCTGCTCGTGGTGCCGACTTCAGCATTGTAAAGGATCGGTTCCCCCATCGGTTCGGACTTCCGAGCAGACACGTCGGAGAAATCTCGACGCAGCGGCTGTTGCAGAAGACGGAGTTTGGCAGAAAAGAGGTGGAACGCGTTCTCGACCGAACTAGTAACGATCCGGAGACGCTGCTCGTGTACTCCGGCATCGAGGGGAACACCGAACCACCACTTGACGGTATCGATCGCGAGCAGCTGCTCGACTTCTATCCGTTCCTTCCGTATCAACCATCCCTGTTCCTCGAAATTCTCTCGAACCTTCGACAGGAGGCACGGGATCCGGCCAAGTCGATCTTCTCAGGGACGGCTCGTGCGATACTCGCGCTGGTTCACGGACTCCTGCAGGAGTGGGCGACGAATGACGGGGAGACGCACGCGATCTCGCTGGTCGACTTCTACGACCTCATAGAACCCGAACTGGAGGACATCACACCACAGGACGTCGAGGTCATCGAGGAAATCGAGGAGCAACACGAAGCAGGTCGGTTAGACGCGGTCGATGTGGACGTCGCGAAGGCCGTGTTGTTGCTTCAGCACGTCCCCGAGACGATCCCAATGTCCGAACGGAACCTCGCCGTCGCCGTGCTGAGCGACCTCGATGGCCCGACGCTATTCCAGATGGAAAATCGGGTCGAGGAGTCGCTCCAACGACTTCGGAAGTTCATTCGACCAACGCACGATGAAACAGGGGCGAGGTACGAGTTCGCCACGCAAGAAGAGCGAGAGATCATCGAAGCAGCGGAAGAGAATCTCGCTGACCCCGATTGGGACAGTATCATCAGAGCCGTCGATCGCTACCTCTGGGGAGACATCATTCGTGACCTCTCGCTCCCGTCATCGGCGGAGTACGGTGACACCGGGGAGCAGTACCCCACTCGCTACGAGTTCTTCGTCGACGACATCGCTCTCGAGACGACGGTTGATGCCGAAGATGCGCTCGACGTCGAGGTCGCTATCGAGGGACTGACGCCGACTACAGCGGACGGCGATCACGACGACGATCCCCTCGAATGGATCGTCGACACGAACGGGATGGACGACCTTCGCGACACGCTCGTCGAATGGTGGTCGCTGAGAGCTGCGGTCGGCGACCACGGGCTTCCGCAGTCCGTGGAGCGCGATCTCTCGGATCGAGCAGCTCGCGTGCGGAGCAAAGTCGTCGAGGCGCTCAAAAGCGGCACGTTCACTGTCAAGGATCGGACGGACATTCGTGGCCTGACTACGGCGGTCGAAGCGTTCGTAGCGGTTCGCTATCCCGACGATTTTCATCCGACAATGCTGCAGGTCGGAGCGGATCACCTTCGGGAGCTCCAGAGCCTCACGGCACAAGACCCACTTCCCGAATGGGCGAGACAGATCGAGGTCGCCACCGAGGATCCGGGGACACACGGCGGATCGATACAGAACAACGTCCGGGCGTTCACAGGACGGCAGCTGAAGCGGAGTGATGGGAGCCTCGCGATGGCGACGATTCTCGACGGGATCGTCGGTGAAAGGCCCATCTACGAGGAGGCACGGCCCGCCCTTTGTGCCATCATTTGGGGACTCTGCCGAAAGGGAGACTTCCTGCCCGTAGACGAGTCGGAAAATTCACTCGAATTGGATAGCGTCCTCGATCTCGACAGTTTGACAACGACGCGTCTGAAGATCGCCGAGGGAACTGGCGTCCGAGACGCACTCGAAAACGGTGGCTTCCTCGAATCCACGGAAACCCTTCCCGACGGCATCGTTCGACTACAGAACGCCAACGAATCGCTCACAGGTCGGCTCGACAGTCTCATCGAGGACGTCGAGTTGGTCGCAGGGAGCGACATCCAAACGCAAGCTATCCGCGACTTGCTTAGTGCATTCGCCGATGCCCTCGAGAGCCAGAAGCGAGACGCAATTGACCGCCGAGAAGCAGTGAAATCCGGTGACACCAACTGGAAGCAGACGGTCGAAGAGACGAACGGCGCCCGAGAGTGGTACGAGGACGCCACGGAAGTGTGGAACTTGCGTTTCTCGGCTCTCACCCAACTCGACGCGCAACTCGTGATCGTGCAACAATCATTCGACTGGCTGACGGACGACTGTGAGACCGCTGAGAAGCAGCTTTGCGAGAGTATCGAGGACTACGACGGCGAGTGGTGGACACACGACGGGTGGGATAGATTCAACGACGCCAGAACGGCTTCACCCTCACTAGACGACGCTGTCGAAGACGCGTGGGAGGTACATCGACAATCGACCGGCTTGGACGAACTTGTCTCTGAACTTGACGGACATCCGTGGATCCAGCAGTCGAGCGACTTCGAATCGAATGTCCGGCCTGCATTCGAGAGCGAGTTTATCACCCCGCTCCGTCGAATCGCATCGTGGTACGAGGATGTCTCCGAGGCCGTGACCACCATCGTCGGAGCCACCACGAGTACGGATGCCGACGGCTTCATTCGGGCCGCAAACACGTTGATAGACACTGAACCGCTTCGCGTCGTCGCCGGCGACATCGACGAACTGCGAACGACCTTCGACGAACTCGAACGCATCGTCGGTGAGCGAACTCCATCGGAAGTCACTGCGATCGGCGTTGTTCCCTCTGATCGGGAGTCGCTCGATAGCGAACTCGAACGGTTGGCGGAGAGACACGATCTCAGTATCGAGCGGACGGAGACGGGGGTGATCGTTCGATGACGAGCGATCGACCGCTGCAGGACTTCACGGAGCGCCTCGCGGACTTCGCAGATGGACGTCGGGGCATTCGGAACCCGTTCGTGATCGTGCCCGTGCAGCCGAAGTACGAGCGACGCATCGCAAACCGGCTCACGGAATGGGCGGAGGATCCCCACCAAACCGAAGGATTCCCCGAAGACGGAACGGTTCAACTCCTCCGTCTCGATGAACTGCTCGTCCAAACCGACGTGTTCGACCTTGCGGTCGACCTCGGAGCGCGGGCCGAACCCGCGACGATCACAGACACGATGCAAGACCAGCTTGCCGAGGAACTCGTCGCCGTCATGGTCGAGGAGATCGACTCGCCAGACCAGCAGCGACACGTGGTGGTCTTGACCCACCTCGGGAGCCTGTACCCGTTCACGAGAGCGTCGGAACTCCTCGACGAACTCGACCGCCGCAACGTCCAATCGACGATCGGCATTCCCTTCCCGGGTGATATCGTGGGCGGAAAATTGAGCTTCTTCGGCGAGGAATCGCGCAACTACTATCCGGCCCATCAGATCGACGGCCGCATCGAGGGGGTGCATCTCCAATGAGCGACACACGTATTCACGACATCTTCCAGCAGTCACCGACTCGGGAACTTGAAGAAGTCCAGAAGGTCAACGCCAGAGAGCGGACGGTAAACGACGTCCGCGAATTCTACGAGACCGACAGCGCACGGAACGTCCTCACCACGCTGGGCAACCTCGTCGACAAGTATCCCCACGAGGAGCCGCGGTTCCTCTACATCTCGGCGACGTTCGGGTCGGGGAAGACGCACTTGCTCAAGCTCGCTGGCTTCGCCGCGGATACCGAGTCGGAGTACGCCGACCTCGGTGAGGAACTGGCGAATCGATGGCCGGGCTTTCAGTCGTTCCGCCAGAGCATCGCCGATTCTCACGTCGACCGCCTGAAGCCGGTCTTCCTCAATCTCCTCAACCGCGACGCATCACAGGAGCCGCCGCTCCCGTATCTCATCTACGAGGCGATCGGCCGCGAACTCGGGTATCCGACTGACCCGAACTGGCTGTTGGAGTGGGCGTGGCAGCTCGATATGAACCACGGCGACTGCTGGACGCAACTACAGGAAATCGAGCACGATGGAAAGACGTTCGACGAAGTGTACGATGAGCGAGCGTCGCTACGGAGTTGGCTCTACGAGGCCGTTCCGACCCTCGAAGAGTCGCCGTTCTCCTCACCCGAGGACGTGAAACGATCGATCGATGAGGCCGTCACAGAAGTCGATCCCGACGAATTCGATCCGGAGGAACTCGTCGATCGAATCGAAGCAGCGCAAGCGTATCTGAGCACGCCTGATACGGAGACCGAGTTACTGATCGGTCTCGACGAGGTGGCGCTGTTCATCGGCGACGGACGACATCGTTACCGGGAGTTCCAAGACACGATGGAGGCGCTGACGAAATTGGGAGTCGCGCCGAATCCGCCGATCATCGGCACCGGCCAGTATCCGATCGAGAGCATCCACGGCGAGTTCGAGGATACCGACGTCACCGACCAACCGTGGTTCGGAGCACAGGAACCCCTCGAAGGGGCCGATACGGAGATAATCGTCCGGAAGCGGTGGTTGCAGAAGGACGCTGACGGCCAGCGTGCTGTTGAATCGGCTCTTGCGGAGGTTCCCGACCTGACGCTCGATTCGTACGTGGGTATCGCCGACGCCGATCCGGATTCCATCGAATCGTATCCGTTCCGGGAGTACGACCTTGGTCTGTTGCGCAATGTGATCCAGCAGTTGATGCCGCGAGGCCGAGTCACCGAAGAGGAGTACGTGCAGGGGCGGGCGTTGCTTATCCTCGTTCGCTCGCTGTTCACTCGGTTCGAGTGGGGTGAGAAGTCCGTCGGTGATCTCGTCACGTGGGACGAGCTGTACGATCTGCTCATCGCAGAGACGACGTACGTGCCACTCTGGGTGCAAGAGATGGTCGATAACAAGCTCATCCCCTCCGCTAACGGTGACGAGGATGCACTCACGGTGCGAGTCGCGAAGGCGTTGTACCTGCTGAATCAGGTGCGCTCGGACGTCCCGTCGACGCCCGAAAACCTCGCTCGGTTGATGATCGGCTCGACGGATGCATCCGTGACATCCACGCTCGACGATGTCGAGACGGCGCTGGCAGACCTCGTCGAGGACAGGAAGGTGCTGACCGAGACGAACGATCGCGGCGACGAGGAGTACCTGTTGGTGTCCGAAGAGCAGGAGGACATCCTGACCCGGGCGAAGACGCGTGCCCAGCAGATTTCCTCACACCGGCTCTCGGCCAAGTTAGAGACGTACTTGCAGGACGGAGGCGATCATCTGCTCTCGGAGGGGAGCAGACACGAGGTGGACTTCGAGGCCGAGCGCAGAGTGCCCCTCCGATTCAATTACTCCGTACTCGACCCCATCGAGCGGGCTCCCACACCAGAGTTCGACGCCATCCGCGTTCGACTCGTCGCAGACCGCCCCGACACGGTCGCCGAACAGGTAGACTCGTGGCAGTCCACCAACAATGACCGGGAAGGCGGCGAGCACGTCCTCGTCGCCGTCGACGTTGCGGAGTCGTTGGTCGAGCGGCTGCGGGACGTGATGGGGATGCAGGAAGTACTCTCCGAGGAAACGGAGACGTATCCGGACTTGGAGGCTGACCATCGTGACGAACAGCGGGCACTCGAATCGACAGTACGCGAGCAGCTCAACGATGCCGATATATACGTCCTGACAGGCGGTTCTCGGGGGCGCTACGAGGACGTGTTCGAGCAGGTCGTGACCGGGCAGGTACAATCCGTGTTCGGCGGGACGCGTCACGTTCTGTCGGGCGGGATTACCGAAGTCGACGACGCGAAGAAGATGGCACAGTTCTTCCGTGGCGTCGGTGACTGGCCGCTGTCGAGCGAGGACGCCATCACGCTCGGCGTCGACACGGAGCGGGCGGAACTCGCTGACGGATGGTGTCAGCAGTTCCTCGACGAGTACGAGACACAGCAGTCGGTTCGCGGCGAGAATCTGCTCGCGGAGACCGTTCAGCGAGGTGGAAAATACCGAGGGACGCCCCGAGAGTCGATCTCGGCGCTGTTGATCACGCTCGCCGCAGCCAACGAGATTGCCATTCGTCGCAACGACGAGTACGTCACCGAGCCGGCAGCGATCGGCCGAGCAGTCAGGAACAAGACGAATCTGGTCGACGTGCAGATACGGTTCGAGTCAGTCGGCGATCCTGAGCAGATTCGGCGTATCACGGAGTCGATCATCGACGGCCCGATCTCCGGGAGTGACCCGGATGCGTGGCTCTCGGAACTGCAAGCGTGGGTTGACGAGAACAGCGTGCTCGTGAAACGCGTCTTCCGTGGCGTCAGCAGAGAGTTCGGTGACCGGGCTACACTCGACAAACTGGAGGACGCACTCGAACCGGCGCTCGGCGGCGAGTCTCTCGAAGCGGACAACTTCGGTACGGACGAGATCGAAACGCAAGCCGCCCGGTTCGACCGAGCCACGGAGCTATTCCGAACGGAAAGCAGTGAGGAGTCTCTCTGGGAACGGTTCACCGATACGACGACCGAAATGCAGCGACTGCATCCCGGCGCGGATGTCACGGCGGAGATGCAGCGAATCGTCGACGGTGACGAGATACCCGATGCCGACCAACTGCGAGCAACGCTCGATGATGCAGACGCTCACAGGCGTCGGGTCGTTCGTGAGCAGCACGAACGCCTCACCGGCGAGACGCCTGAGGATGATGATCCGGCCGAGATTGTCTCCAGCCTTGCGACGTGGCTGTTCGCACACGACGGGAGCAGCAAGGAGACCGCCGATAGTGTCGCCGTCGAGTTTGAGGGCGTGACGATCGACGACCTGTACGACCTCTTCGAGACGGCGTGGGATGGGGATTCGTTCTCCGAGGCAGAACTCGTTGATCCAGCAGTCGTCCAGCAGACCGAGCGATACGCCAGCGCGCGGCGACTTCTCGAAGGCGGGGGGCAGAACGGAAGCCTCTGGTCACAGCTCCGGGATGCCGCGAAGCGGCTCGAAGACGAGTATCCGAACCACCCGATCACGGACGACGTGACGGAAATGCTTGCTCGATCACAGCCGCCGTCCGTCGACGAAGTGCAGCGACTGATCGAGGAAGCCGAGGATCCGTTCGAGGTCGACGAGCGACTGGAAGAACTGGCTGAGGAACTACAGGCAGAGTATCCCGATCACGAAATCACCCTCGCAGTCGTCGATGCGGTTGAGAGGGACACTCCGCCGAGCGACGAACGCACTGGAGAACTGATTGAGGAGGCCGAGCGATTACTCGAAGGCGTGGACGAACAGTTGCAACGGATTCAGGAGACGATAGACGATCTCGAAGACGGTTCCGTCGTCCTGATCAAATAGCGAATCTCGTTGCGAAAATACGAAGTTATTTATGTTCAGTTCGTACTAATGCAACACTGTGTACACCGAAGCGGAACTCCGGGTGCTCGCGGCACTCGATAGCGGGTCTACCATCTCCGACATCGCGGACGAACTCGATCGGAGCGTGAACTACGTCTCCGAGCTCGTCGAGAGGGCGGAAGCGAAAGGACTCGTCCACACCCATCGATCTGGGAAGACGAAGCGAGTGCAGCGATCGGACGCGAAGGC
>LKMJ01003102.1_pt1 | contig 15434 bp, 10 predicted proteins | sample 643391 | NCBI WGS metagenome assembly LKMJ01 (sample SAMN04112250, study PRJNA286221) | soda lake metagenome | biome: soda lake; feature: Kulunda Steppe; material: water; isolation source: sample PL-Br10 brine of Picturesque Lake | place: Russia: Kulunda steppe | collected 2010-07
CCCCAGAGGGGCCGACGAGTGCGACGAACTCCCCCTGCTCGATCGAGAACGAAATCCCGTGTAGTACCGGCTCCGAGTCGTAGGCGAACTCGACGTCTTCGAACGCCACTTCCCGTACCGGGCCGGAAACCGCCTCGGACGCCAGATTGGGGCCTGTCGTTCGATAGGGGCCGTCCTCGGTCATCGGATCGGGCTCCTGGTGGGCTTCGAGTTCGTGAATGAACTGGCGGGTCCGGACGAAGTTCGGGAGGCTTCCGTTGACCTGATAGATCAGTGCGTTCAGGCTGTTTATCTGCGGAGCGAGACGGTACACCGCGAAAATGAACACGCCGAGTCCGCCCAGCGAGAGCGCGGAGAACGTGAGCGCGAAGTAGATGAGCACGATTACGAGCAGTACCGAGAGCAGCCGATACCCGCTCTCGATTGCGGCCTGGTTCCGACCGTGCGTAATCGTCGACGACGTGTACTGCTCGACGCCTGCACGGAAATCGCGGTATATCTCTTCGGAGAGGCCAAACAGTTTCACGTCCCTGATGCCCTGTGTCCCGGCCTGTGCGGTCGTTTGAATCCGTTCGTGGGCGTTTGCGATTCGGTCACCGAGCGTGTATCCCGACTCGGGGACCCACCGCACGAGCACGACGATACCGAGAAACGCGGCTGTCATCACGACTGTCAGCGTCGGTGCCAGATAAAACGCGATAGCGAGATACATCAGGATGAGCAGCCCTTGCTGGAACATCTCTACGACCCCGCCGATGACCGGCTCGGCGTAGTAGGTCCGCGTAACGAGGGTGTTCAGAAGGTCGTCCGACCCGCGCTCCTCGATATGTGACAGCCTCGTGTTGAGCGTCCGGTCGAACGCCTCGTTTTGCAGGTCCCTGATGTAGGTCGTCTGGAGAGAGACGATGAGCCAGCTAACCAGAAAGCCCATCGTAATCCGAGCGGTCATCATCGTCGCGACACCGAGAATGATGAACTCCAGCGTGAACGGGATTCCGAGAAACTCGTAGGCAGCAATAAACGCCTCCATCAACTGGTTCGACTCCTCGCCAGTCGTTCCATTCGAGCGGGCCTGCTCGATGATCGGAAGGAGAAAACTGACGCTGATTCCCTCGAGCAGCGTGGTCAGGAAACTCAGAACGACGATTACCGCGGTGAGCGCTGGCCGGTAGGTTGTCACAGCGACGAACCCGCGCAGTTTCTCCTGCAATGAAACGTCCTCGTTCTCACTCATCGCTCTGTCTCATCGCTCGTTGCTCGTTGGCATCCATCGTCTCGGTCCTCACACGCGGCATCCACTCGTGGCGATTCCCCGGGAACTCCTCGCTACCCGACAGCAAAACACCACCTACCGTAATGCGACAGCAGACGAACATTGTTATATTCGTCTTATCGGGCGACTCACCGGCACGGTCGATGCTTGCGGACATCGGGTTGCGGTCACTGCAAACTCGCCCCTGGTTTTCGATACACTTCGACCGCTCCTGCCCGGTCGACCTGTTCGAACGAGGAGTCATCGAGATCCTGCTTCGCTCGTTCGATATCGTCCACGCTGTGAGACGGCGCGTCGGGGTGGAACTCGACAATCAAAAGCTCACAGCGGGATTCAAGCACGTCCAGTTCGTTCTCGATGAGGTCGAGTTCGCTGCCCTCGATATCGACGACGACGGAAACCTGTGACAGGTCGTATCGGTCCAGAATCGTTTCGATATCAACGGTTTCGACCGAGACGAACGTTTCTTCGCCCTCCGGATTTCGGACGTGCCCAGTCCAGAAATCGTCCGGGACGTGAAAATCGACCGGACCGTCCTGGGTCGAGTACGCTGCGTTCACGAGCTCGTAGCTGCCGCTGTTGAGTTCGCGGTTGCGTTCGATGAGCGAAACGAGACGCTCGTTTGCCTCGACAGAGACCTGTGTCCGGGAGTCCTCGAGCAGTTCGTCGATGTAACAGGAGAGATAGCCGATTCCAGCGCCCAGTTCGACGACATCCAGGTCGCCGTCGAGATGCTCGTTGACCAGTGCTGCCTCCTCGTGCTCGTAGTACCCACGACAGAGCAAGCGCTTGATCCAGGGGGTGATGAGTTCGTCGTCGATATCGAGCGTAACGCTGCCGTACGCTATCTGGTCCCGGCCCAAACAGCTCTCCTCCCCTGGCTGGTCCGCGCTGATACTTTCGATGTCGTACTTCAGATGATAGATCGGCCGGAGGAGACTGAGAGAGAGCAGTCTGAGATTGGGCCGTTGCACGTCAGACAGGACACTTTCGGCCGCTCGCACGAGCATGGGGGGTGTTCGTGTCAGGAGGTCCCCGATTCGTCTGGGAGGATGTCTCCCTCTGCCCGTGCTCACCGAATCGTAGTGATACGCCCAGGCAGTATGCAGAACGTCTTGCCAGGTGTCAGTGCGGAGATGCGTCGTGTTAACGTCGGGTGTATAGTAGACCTGGTACCCGGCTGCAATGAGCCGTTCGAGGAGGTCGATATCGTCGAACGCCCGGTGGTACTGCTCGTCCCAGCCCCCGACGGCCTGCAAGGCTTCTGTCCGAGCGAGAGTGTTCGATCCGTTGATCGGCTTGTTAAACATCGGCTCGCCGGGGAAATTTGGCGGGAGATGGGTGTCTCGCCACTGGTCTGCAGTCGTTGTCACTTCCTCCTCGAACCTTCCCTGGACGAGATCCACGTCGTGGGTTGTACAGGCGTCACAGAGCGTTCCAAGCCAGTCGGGTTCGACGACGATGTCCGCATCGATCTTCGCCATTCCCGCCGTCTCCGTCCGGAGCAACGCCGTGTTCAGTGTCGCACCGAGTCCCCTGTTCTGTTCGTGTTCGACAAGTTCCACACCGTCGTGTCTGCGGATGAGCTGTGTCGTTCCGTCGGTACTGCCGTCGTCGATGCAAAGAACCCGCGACGGAGAGGTATCGAGATTGTCGATAGCTGTGAGCGTCTGTGGGAGCGTCTCGACGACGTTGTAACACGGGACGACTAACGTGACCTCCTCCGGCTCCATGCGCCAAGGATTACCAACAGCGTCAATAGTTATATCATCCTTATCGCCTGTGGCTGCTGGGAGATGACGACAGCCCGTTGCTGAGTATGCCGTCCACGACACTGCCACCTAATCGCTGATTACCTCATGTCGGCGACACGACCGCTCAGTCGCTGATCACGCCGTCGACGATACCACGAAGAAACCCCCGAACGTGGGTGATCGATTTCTCGTCACCGCTGAGTGCAGCAGCGACGTGCTTCCAGAGCGGTTCGGGGTGATACTCCTTCCAGAACAGTAAACGCAGAATGGACTGGAAATAGTTCTCAGAGAAGTTCTGTCGACGGAAATAGAGGGCGTTCCGGGCGTGCCAGTACCAGTAATCGCTGTCGTCGCCTGACTCCTGCACGTGGTACACGAGGGCGTCAGGATGGTACAGAATCGTCTCTCCGTGCTGTTTTAGCCTCGCCATCACGTCAGTTTCCTCGAACAGCGGGTAACCACGGTATCCCGTATCGAACCCGCCGATAGACCGCAGCGTCTCCACGTCGAAGGACATGTTCGCCCCCTGAATAAAGTCGGTACGAACTGGATGGGGCGGTATCCACTTCCGGCTGGCGTTGGCCGTCTCGCCGTATCGGTTGATGTGGTTCTGGTTTGTCGATGCGGTCTCGATTTCGACAGTCGGTGTGAGCGACTCGTCGACCGCAAGCGCCGGACCGCCGACTGCGGCGACGTCGTTTTCGAACCCCTGGCAGATGGCCTCCAGCCAGACGCTGGTAGCGACCGTATCGTCGTCGAGAAAGCTGATAATGTCGGTGGTCGTTCGCTCGATTGCCACGTTCCGGCCGGCCGGCAGATTCCTGTCCTCTCGACTGTGCCAGCACAGCTTCATCCCCGAGTGTTCGAACTGCTGTTCGTGGCTCGTCACGACCGCCCGTGTTCGCTCGTCCGTTCCGTTGTCGACGACGATGACAGTCTCGGGAAGTCGAGTCTGACTGCGGAGACTGTTCAAGAGCTGGTCGAGGTAGGTGGGGCGGTTGTAGGTGACAATCGCGACTGTAACATCCATACCGGATAGTGCCTGTGTTTGCGAATTACGATAAAAGTAATATCATAGTTATCTATCGGATCTGCTACTGGAACTGTGGTAAGTTGGCGTTATCCGAATGTGACCCCTTCAATCTATTTTTGCCCAAAATTATTTATAATATTTTGAAATATATTGCTTATGGATAATGTCGCGAGGGATGTCATAGAGTTCGTTCACAATACGATTGCTCGGGTCGTTGGCATCGTATTCGTGCTGGTCGGGCTTATCATGGTCAACGCAGCGTTCGTCCCGACCGACCTGGAGACCGGGTTCGTGTTGTTCCTCGGTGGATTCTGTGTCGTGTTGGGTGGCTACGCAGCGCTCAATCCCGAGAACGTTTCGGTCGGAAAATCCAGTTCGAGCACGCACGACGACGAGAACAGGCGATATAGGTGACACGCGACGAGAACGGACGACACAGATAACTCCTCGATTAACAGAGCACGCTCTCGTCAGCACTTCCTTCGTCCCACATCGCTTCGAGTTCGCTGCGGTCCTGGTACTCGCTGCCGAACGTCTGGTTCGCCATGTGCTCGTAATCGTCGAACGGCTCGCCCGTCGAGAACGTCACTTCGTCGAAGGGATGGTTGTAGTTCATGACGCTGTCGTACTCGTCTGCCGGGACCTCCCACGAATCGACCCCGACGTAGGCGTCACCACCGATACCCAGCGTGTGGCCGAGTTCGTGTGCGATGGTCCCCGCCTGCTCGATTTCGCTTGCCTCCCGCCAGATACGACCGTCGACGACCGCGAAGCTGTTGATCTCCCCGATCTCCATGAGTGCCTGTGTCGGAGCGAACCCTCGTACACCGCCCGCGACGAGCCCGTCAGTCAACAGCAGGTACTGGAATCCCATGCCCGAGATGTTGCGCTTTTCGGCCGCTCGGCTCGAAATGTCGTCGGACTCGACGTCGTCACCGACACCAGTCGGGATGTCGACCATGTCATCGAAACGAACGATGTCGTCCTGTGCGGTATCACAGATGTGAAACTGCACGTTTATCGGGCCGATGTCCTCGGATGGCTCCTCCTCGAAGGTCTCCTGTATTGCCGTTATCTGTTCGTCAGATGGCGGTTGGGTTCCCTCGGCGGCATCGACTTCGACGAAGATATTCGGCGAGTCAGGACTGACGTCCAGTCCCAGATCCTGCATCGGTCCCCACAGGAGGTGGTCTTCGTAGCCGTCACCGCTGGTATCGGTCATCTCGGGATCGGTTCCGAACTCGACTTCCATCCCGTTGAGCAGCCGGTTCGACGCGTTGTTCTCTAGTTTCCAGCGCTGTCGGTCGGTCACCGTTCCGTTCGCAATCTCCTCGTCGAGCAATCCGAGCTGTTGTGCCTGCGCCCAGTACTCGTAGTCGTGCCCTCTGTACTCGCGGAGTTCGATGAGACGATCGAGATACGCGATTTCGGCGTCTCCGTACCCGTCCTGGGCAAGCGTTTCGGCCACGTCAGCGATATCCGGATCCTCCGCAGCAGGGTCGAGCGCGAGTTCGCGCTCCATCGCGTTGAGCAGTCCGTCACCGGCATCGTCCCTGATAGCGTCGAGGTCGTCCGCAGTCGGCCCATCCGCCGCTACGTCGTCGACGAGTTCAAGATACTGTGCCTGCTGGTACGTCGCCTCCTCCTCGACAACGACGGCGTACCGTTCGAGATACGCGAGGCCGCGGTCGGTAAACGCATCGTCTCCCAGGCTCTGTGCGACAGCCACGAGTTCCTCCCGGTCCTGGCTGGTGTCCAGGTCAAGCCGGGCCGCTATCCCGTTGAGGAGTCCATCACCCGCGTCATCTTCGAGCGCGTGACGGTCCTCGGCCGTGAGCGTGCCCTCAGTGAGTTCAGCCAGCAAGCCAAGTTCTGTTGCCTGCTCCCACTCGAACGGATCCAGTTCGGCGAGTCGCTGGAGAACTGCGAGTTCGCGTTCGTCGTATCCGCCCTCCCGGTACTGGTGAGCAACCTCGACAACTCGGTCGTCGGGCTCAGCGGGGTCCAGTCCGAGCGCCGCCGCCTCACCGTCGAGGAGGCCGTCACCAGCCGTGTCGTCGAGATCACCATCGAGAACACTCGCTGTGAACAGGTCGGGCGATGCCAGGACGAGTTCCAGTGATTCGAGCACGTCGTCATCGAGCTGTTCGTTCGCCGTGACCGACTCCACCACCGCAGCGCGTGTGTCGAGGTCATCGACGGTCTCGAGCAGGTCGAGGAACTGCTCGCCGTCGTCGGTGAGTTCCCCACCCTCGTCAGTGACGAGCGATTCGAAAGATGCTGCCGTCTCGTTGTCGGCGGATTCCGTCACCCCTTCGTACACGTCCGGATACGCCTCCGACGGGGGCACCTCCGTATCGTCACCGCCCAACCCGGCACAGCCAGCGAAAACGAGCAGACAGACAACGGCAAAGAGAGCGACCGTGTGTCTCGTTTTTGCACTCACCCATCTGTCACTCATAAGAGAAGTGATTGAGCTTACGAGTATACTCAGTTCAATGTGTCGGTACATCTGCAACTGTCTCGGTGTTCGAACAGGGAGCTACGAGTACTCGAACTAGTTGATTCACCAACGGTTTTTTACTATCTACAGTTGATGTACAGGGTAATGGACAGACCATCCGACTGGCATCCAGATATCACACTGGAACAGCGCTCGGATGAACAGGGGCAAGCGGAAATCAGCGAGCATCTAACAAGGCTACAGCGTCTTCTCGATGCTGCAGTAGATGGAATAGTGGTACTCGATGGGGAGTGTACCATCCAGTTCGCTAGCGAGGCGGTACAGTCCAGTCTCGGCTACGACGGGGCGTGGCTCACTGGCCGCCCAATCGGAGCGATGCTCGCCAGCGAAACCGGGAACACGACATTCGACGTCGAGACGACAGCGGAGTTTCGGGCGGTACTGTCGGCGGAGTCTTCACTCGCCGTTGCACTGGAAGCCGCGGACGGGACCGTCGTTCCGGTCACGCTCACGACAAGTCCACTCGACTCCGGGGGTGTCGTCTGCCTGATTACTGACGGTCTCACAGACGAGGTCGATCAGCAACAGCCAGTTGCGGGCGAAAACAGCCAGCAACAGTATCGAACAGTCGTCCAGACCATCGCAGACCCGATCTACGTTCTCGACGAGACAGGCGAGATTCAACAGGTCAACGACGCAATGGTCGAGTACACGGGATACGAGCGCGAGAAGTTACTCGACCGGTCAGTGGATGAGATTATGTCCGCACAGGAAGAGCAGACGGTAACAGAGACGCTGCGGACGATGGTCCACTCCGGCGAACACGAGGCCAAGACGGTCGAAGCGACACTGGTGACCAGCGACGGTGAGTTACTGCTCACCGAAGCCAGAATCTCGGCGCTGACCGACGAGGAGGGGAGATACGCCGGCGCTGTCGGCGTACTCCGGGATATCGGGGACCGCAAGGAACGCGAGCGTGACCTGGAGTTGCTCAAAGAGGTCCTGACTCGCGTCTTTCGACACAACATTCGAAACGAACTCATGATCATCCAGGGCCACGCCGAGATGGCGACCGACGACGAGGAGCGTCTACAGTCACACCTGGATACGATACTCGACACCTCACAGCGGTTGCTCGACCACAGCGAGAAGGCCCGTCTCATCGAGCGAGTTATCGAGACCGACGAACTGCACGATATCAATCTGACCGGCGAAGTCGACACCGTCATCGAGCGACTCCGCAACGAGCATCCCGAGGCGACGATAGCCGTCGACGTTCCAGACGAAACGACGGTCGTGGCCCACCCGGACATCGGGAGCGCAATCACAGAGTTGGTCGAAAACGCTGTCATCCACGCGGAGGGCGATCCGACCGTCGACCTTTGGGCCGAGGAACACGAGACGTTCCAGACACTCTACGTCCAGGACAGATCCGGCGGGCTCTCCGAACACGAACTCGACGTGCTCCGGAGCGGGAGTGAGAGTCGGTTCGAACACAGCAGCGGCGTGGGACTGTGGCTGGTCCGGTGGCTCGTCGAGTACTCCGAGGCAACGTTGCTCGTTCACCGGACCACTGACGGGACGTTGATGGGTATCCGGTTTTATAGATCGACCAAATCTGACGACGAACGGACCAGGATCGACGTCAACTCCCCAGTCGCGCGCGTCCCTGCTCGAATCCGGGAGTTCGACCATCCGGCCGGTGACAGCGTCGTCGGACGAACAGACGAACTCCACGAACTCGAAAATCACTACGACGCGACGAAGCGCACCGGCGGACACGCGGTGTTCATCAGCGGCGACGTCGGCGCCGGGAAGACCACTCTCGTCAACGAGTTCCAGACGCGCCTGACCGACAGCGACGATCCGCCAGTGGTTGCGACGGGGAGTTGCGTCCGGGACGTGACACCACCGTATCACGGCATCCGGCAAGTTCTCACGTCGCTGTCTCTCGACGCCGACCAACAGGAGTTGCTCGCAGATGTCGCAAGCGGGGTCGACGACGACCCCGAGACCGTAAAGCACCGACGACAGGCACTGTTCGCCGACATCGCGGCGAAAATCCGCGAGATCGCCACAGAACAGCCAGTCGTCCTGGTTCTCGAAGACGTACACTGGGCTGATACGACGACTATCGACCTGCTCGAGTACCTGTTAGAGGAGGTGGGTCGCTGGGCGCGTCCCGTCCTGTTTGTCGGAACGTATCGCCACAGCGAGATAGACGACCAGCACCCGCTTACAGCAGTGCTGTCCCACGCCGACGAGAGCGGTCGCGAGCAGGTGCTCGAGCTATCACCACTCGAACACGGTGACGTGGCGATGGTACTGGAGGATATCCTCGGCGTCGAGAAGTTACCCGAGGATTTCGTCGACGCCGTCCAGACGCAGACAGGTGGATCACCGCTGTTCGTCGACGCAATCGGCCAGCAGCTCGCAGACCAGCTGGGACCGGAGCTGGTCGCCACAGAGCTGCCCGCAGATCCAGCCGAAGTTACGCTTCCGGACACCGTCGAGACGGTGGTTACTGACCGGCGGGACAAACTCGACGAGGCGGCGCTCTCGGTACTGGAGCTTGGTGCAGTTGTCGGGAACCGGGTGCCTCTCGATCTCCTGCTAGCGGCGAGTACACGCCCGACGGCAGTACTCCTCGACCACGTCGAAGAGCTCGTCGACGCTGGCCTCTGGGAGCGACGGGACGGGACGATACAGTTCGTTCACGGGGTGGTGCGCGAGCAAGCACTGCAAGCGATCGACGAGAGTCGCCGGAAAGCGCTGCACGAGCGCGTCGCGACGGAAATCGAGACAGTGTACAGCGAGTCGCTTGCGGACCACTACGGCCAGCTCGCGAAGCACTACCAGAAAGCAGGCATACTCGAGAAGGCGCTTAGCTACTACCAGCGGGCGGGCGACCAGTCGATGGAGCTGTACGCCCACGAACGCGCCCGCCAGCAGTACTGCACGGGTCGAGCGCTCGCCGAGGCGATCGGCGACGACACGGCACTGCTGGCGCTAACTGAGAAGGTCGTCGACGTGTCGCTGGCCATCGGCGAGTACGAGGACGTCTCCGAGCATCTCGAGTTCCTTCGCGGACACGTCGGTCCCGACGCGACCGACAGACGCCAGCAGATCGCGTTACTGGAGGCCAAACACGCGAGGCTACAAAGCGAGTTCGATGCCGCAATCGAGGCGGCGACGGCTGGCATCGAGATCGACCGGACGCCGTCGGAGACACTCTGTCGGCTGCTGGGCCAGAAAGGAACCGCAGAGCGACAACAGAGCAAGTACGAGGAGGCCAGAGAGACGGCACAGAAGCAACGGGAGATGGCAACCGAAATCGGCAACACGGCGATGGAAGGAGACGGGTACCGGAAGCTGGGTGTGATCGCGAAAAACGAGGGCGAGTACGAGATGGCCGCTGGCTACCAGAAGCAGGCGCTGGAGCGGTTCGAGGCAGTCGGTGACAGAAAGCGCATCGCCAACGTCCGGACACATCTCGGTGTCATCGCAGATATGCAGGGCGAATACGACGAGGCGATACATCACTATCAGCAAGCAAAGGAGATGTTCGAGGAGATGAGCCTCAGACAGAACCGGGCGTACGCCGAGACGAACCTGGGAGCAGTCGCGTTCGAGCGTGGCCGGTACGACCGCGCATACGACGCCTACACTGACGCACTGACGACGTTCACGGAACTAGGAGATACCCACGCACTCGGGATAACCCGGATGAACCTCGGTGAATTGACGCGGGAGCGAGGCGAGTTCGACCGGGCACGGGAGTACTATCAGGAGGCGCTTGCAGAACTTGAGGACGTCGGCGATACGCGCTCTGTTGCGATGGTCCGGGCAGGCCTGGGGCGGACGGCAACGGCCCAGGGAAATTACACACACGCCAAAGCGGAACTCGAAGCCGCCTACTCGGTGTACGAGGAGACCGATAACGAGGCCGACATCGGCCGCGTGCTTACCGCACTCGGGACAGTCGCTCGAAAGCGAAAGAACACCGACCGGGCAAGAGAATACTTCGAGGACGCACTGGCAGCATACGAGGCGATCGGTGACGACCACCGGATTGCGAGACCTCATCTCGAACTCGCTCGTCTCGACCGGCAGGAAGGAGTCATCGAACAGGCAATCGACCGCGTCGAACGAGCAGGAGAGATAGCCTCCGAAAACGAAGACAACGACCTCGCCGCCGATTGCTACGTCGAGCGTGGCTGTCTCGCCCGTCACCGCGAAGCAGTCGACAGGGCCCACGAACACTTCGACGACGCGCTCGCACTGTACGAGAAGATGGGTGACGAACACGGTGTCGCAACAGTCCGCCTTCAGCAGGGGAAGCTTGCACGCACCGAACTGCAGTACAACGAGGCCCAGACCCTGTTCGAGCGGGCCTTCCAGACGTTCGAGACCATCGAGGCCCTAGACGATGCCCTCCGAACACTCGAAAAACTCGTCGAGACGTGTCGCGAACTGGACCAGCACGACCGGGCACACCAGTGGTGTCAGCAGGCACAGGAACTGCTGGTCGAGGGACCTGATGGGCTACAACCGCTCCACGAGGAGTGGATTACACGCCAGGTCAGCGAACTCGAAAACGCCGGCGACGAGACGCTCGATTAGCGCCGAAGACGTAGAATCGGGAGACGAAAGCACAGACTAACGGTCAGCTATGACTCGGTAGGAACACAATAAGAAAGACCGTTGTATCCCGAACACTACCGGAACACTATGTGGCCGATGGGACATATCGCAATCGGGTATCTGCTGTACGCAGGGTGGACTCGGCTTCGCCACGAGGAGATACCGGCCGCCGGTCCGGCTATCGTGGTCGTCTTCGCCAGCCTCTTTCCCGACATCGTCGACAAACCGCTGGCGTGGTATCTCGGGGTGCTTCCGACCGGGCGAACGCTCGCACACTCGCTTCTCTTTTTGCTCCCCCTGTGTCTCGGAGTCTACCTGCTCGCACGCACGCGCGATAAGGAAGAGTACGGGATTGCATTCGCTATCGGCGCGCTTTCGCATTCGCTCGTCGATGCTCTCCCGGTGTTGTGGAGCGACACTGCGAGCGCGTCGTTCCTGCTGTGGCCGTACTGGTCCGTCGAACCCTACGAGGGAACGGCTCCGAGTCCACTCGAACTGCTGCAGGCGTCGCTCACACAACCGTACTTCCTGACCGAGTTCGTCCTGCTCGGTCTGACACTGATACTCTGGCACAGGCACGGCTATCCGGGACTCTCTTTCGTTCGTCGGCTACTCGGGAACGATTCGACCGAGACGGACACCGACGTCGATCGTTGAATCATTTCTGTCGGCCTGCCTGTACGTTCTATATATGTCTACGTTTCACTTACCGAATATCTATATATTTAATAGTACAGTATTTATGCAACTGCTGATTATGGAGAGACAATGGAGGAGTCCTCCTCGAGACACGACCTGACACGCCGAGGATTCCTGGCCACGGGGGTGGCTGGTATGGCATCGTTTGCGGGCTGTATCGTCCACGGCGAGGACAGCGGCCTCCGTGGGACAGTGTCGATGGACGGGAGCAACACCGTGTTGCCTCACGGCTCGGCCGTCGCCGAGGAGTTTCTCTGGCGGAACAACCGCGTCACCATTCCGGTCGTGGGATCGGGCACGGGCGCAGGATTCCAGAAGTTCTGTGAGGGGACGACCGACATCCAGAACGCGAGTCGGTCGATTCTCGACTCCGAAGAAGAGCTCTGTACGGCAAACGGCGTCGATTACATCGAGCTCGAAGCGCTCCGTGACGGGATTGCCATCTTCGCACACCCGGACAACTACTGGTGTGACAGCCTGACCGTCGAGCAGTTGCGCGACATCTGGGGGCCGGACACCGACGTCGAGACGTGGGGGGATCTCGACCCCGACTGGCCCGACGAGGAGATCGCGCTGTACGGTCGTGACCCCGGCTCCGGCACGTTCGACTCCTACACGAAGCGACTGATGGGAGAGATCGGTGCGATTCGGGACGACTACTCCGCGAGCGCCGACACGAACGTCATCGTCCGTGGCGTCAGCGGCAACCCCCACGCGCTCGGGTGGGGCGGTGCGGGCTACTACTACGAGAACACTGACGATCTGAAGCTCATCGGCATTCCAAACCCCGACAACGAGAGCGACGAGCCGGTCGTCCCGACGCGTGAAACCGTCGAATCCGGCGAGTACGCGCCACTCAGTCGGTCGATGTACGTCTACATCAACACGAACGAGCTCCATCGGGATGCCATGGCGGCGTTCGCACAGTTCTACTTCCAGGACATCGACGACGAGACTCACGCCGAGTCGGTCGAGGAGGGGTTCGTCGAACCGGACGAACAGCTGACGTGGACGCAGTGGGCCGCCCGCAAGGTCGGTTTCTACGCGGTTTCGGACGAGGTCGTCGAGGACAGCGCCGAGAAGCTGAGACTGGCGATGGAGGAACAGCGATGAACACCCACAGGAGAGATAGCAATGAGTAGCGTCGACATCACCGAGGGTGCGGTGACTGACCGGGCGACGAGCATCGCACGGGTCGTCTTCTTCTCGTGTGCGCTGGTCACGGTGTTGACGACCTTCGGTATCGTCGCCGTGTTGATCACCGGGGCGATACCCTTCTTCCGGGACGTATCGATTATCGAGTTTTTCACCGGCACAGACTGGTCGCCACTCATTCGTCCCCACAGCTTCGGCATTCTCCCGCTCATCTGGGGGACGATGATCATCGTGGTCGGGAGCGCGCTCATCGCCCTCCCGACCGGCGTGTTGACGGCCATCTACCTCTCGGAGTACGCCGACGAGGGGGTGCGCCGGATACTCAAGCCGACGCTTGAGATACTCGCCGGGATTCCGACGATCGTCTACGGCTTTTTCGCCATCTCGTTCATCACGCCACAGATTCAACGCGTCTTCCCCGAGACGGGGACGTTCAACGCGGCGGCGGGCGCGATCGTCGTCGCGGTGATGATCCTGCCGATGGTCTCCTCGCTCTCCGAGGACGCCATGTCGGCGGTCCCCGACCACCTGCGAAACGCGGGCTACGGACTGGGCGCGACGAAGTTCGAAGTGTCGACGAAGATCGTGCTTCCGGCCGCACTCTCGGGCATCCTGGCCTCGTTCGTCCTGGCCATCTCGCGGGCCATCGGCGAGACGATGGCCGTCACGCTCGCCGCCGGAATGAACCCCAACATCACGATCAACGTGTTAGAGGAGATCCAGACGATGACCGCCTACATGGTCCAGGTCGGCATCAGCGACGTCTCCGTCGATTCGATCCAGTACCAGTCGCTGTTCGCTGTCGGCCTCACGTTGTTCGTCATGACACTCGCAATGAACGTGTTTAGCCAGTGGATTCGAAGCCGCTACAGGGAGGAGTACGACTGATGGCGACCGACCAGCTCGACGGGTTCGAAGCCGACGAAAGCCTCGACAAGAAGCGCTTCTATGGCCGTATCTTCGTCGTCATCTGCTTTCTGTCGACGCTGTTTGGCGTCTTCGCGCTGGCGTTGCTCATCGGCGACGTCGTCTACGAGTCGTGGGGCTGGCTCGATCTCACCTTCCTCACGCACCCGCCCTCGTGGTTCCCCGAGAACTACGTGGGTGGCCGCGGTGCGGGTATCTACCCCGCGCTCGTGGGCTCTATCTTCCTCATCGCCCTCACGGCAGTGTTCACTGTCTTCCTCGGCGTCGGCGCGGCCATCTACCTAGAGGAGTACGCCCCGGACAGCCGGACGACCCGGTTCATCGAGGCGAACATCGCCAATCTCGCGGGCGTCCCCTCCATCGTCTACGGTCTGCTCGGACTGGCACTGTTCGTCCGCGCGTCGGGGCTGGGATCGGTGTTGCTCGCCGGTGCACTCACGCTGACGTTGCTCATCCTCCCCATCGTTATCGTCAGCGCACAGGAAGCGCTCCGGGCGGTGCCGGACTCACAGCGCCGGGCGGCCTACGGCGTCGGCGCGACGAAGTGGGAGGTGATCCGCGACGTCGTGTTGCCGTCGGCGATTCCGGGCATCATGACGGGGACGATCCTCTCGCTTGCACGCGCAATCGGCGAGACCGCTCCGCTCATCATGATCGGTGCGGCGACGACGATGTTCGCGCCGCCGCGGCTGTCGCCCGACGCGCTGTTCGAGCCCTTCGGTGCGATGCCGATGCAGATCTTCGAGTGGGCCTCCCAGCCCCAGGCGGAGTTCCAGCACATCGCCGCGGCCGGCAGCGTCGTGTTGCTGACGGTGCTCCTACTGATGAACGCGACGGCCATCTACATCCGCAACAGATACGAGCAAGAACTATGAGCCTCGAAGACACACAGACGGCAGAGACAGCATTGACAGGAGATACCGCCTCCGTAGCGGGCGAGAGCGACTACCGAAGTGAGACTGAAGAGACGGTCATCGAGTCCCGACACGTCGACGTCTGGTACGGCGATGCGCAGGCGCTCGACGACATCTCGATGGAGATTCCCGAACAGCAGGTGACGGCGCTCATCGGCCCCTCGGGCTGTGGTAAGTCGACGTTCCTTCGGTCGATCAACCGCATGAACGACCTCATCGACACCGCCCGCGTCGAAGGTGAGATCTTGCTCCGAGGCAAGAACATCTACGACGAGGACGTCGACCCCGTCGCGCTGCGCCGGGCTGTCGGGATGGTGTTCCAGGAACCCAACCCCTTCCCCAAGAGCATCTACGACAACGTCGCCTACGGCCTGCGTGTTCAGGGCAAAGACGACAACTTAGACGAGAAAGTCGAGGACGCCCTGCGCCGTGCCGCGCTGTGGGACGAGGTGAAAGACCAACTGAACTCCTCGGGACTCGACCTCTCCGGGGGCCAACAACAGCGTCTCTGTATCGCCCGCGCGATTGCGCCCGACCCCGAAGTCATCCTGATGGACGAACCGGCCTCGGC
>LKMJ01003103.1_pt1 | contig 15430 bp, 13 predicted proteins | sample 643391 | NCBI WGS metagenome assembly LKMJ01 (sample SAMN04112250, study PRJNA286221) | soda lake metagenome | biome: soda lake; feature: Kulunda Steppe; material: water; isolation source: sample PL-Br10 brine of Picturesque Lake | place: Russia: Kulunda steppe | collected 2010-07
CGGCGTACGGGATGGGCCTCGGCCTGTTCGCCTGCGCGGAGGAGTACCTTCGACAGGTTCCCGGCCGGCTCGTCGGCATCAGCCAGGACGCGACCGGTCACCGCGCGTACACGCTCACGCTGCAGACTCGCGAACAGCATATTCGACGCGAGCGCGCCACCTCGAACATCTGTACGAACCAAGCGTGGGTCGCGCTTCGAACCGCGATGACGGTTGCCTGGCTCGGCCCCGACGGCCTCGTCGACCTCGCGAACGACTGTGTCATCAACGCCCGTGACCTCGCGAAGAGACTGGACGACCTCACCGGGGTCAAAGCCCCGGTTCACGATCGCCATCACTTCCGTGAGTTCGTCGTTCGAACCGACCAGCCCGCCCGCGCGGTCGCTTCCGACCTCGAAACCGCCGGATTCGCGGTTCACGTCGTCGGTGACCACGAGCTACAGGTGTGCGTCACGGAGACGAACGAATCCGCGATCGACGGGTTCGTGGCAGCGTTCAGGGAGGCCGCCAGATGACGGATCAGCCGCTCATCTACGACCAGGCTCGATGGACAACGGACGACGAACGCTACGAACCGTTGTTGTCGGAAAAAAACACCGGGAAAACGGCTGTCGACTCACCGCTGCCCGACGATCTCACTCGCGATTCGCTCACGCTTCCGAAGCTCTCCGAACCCGAACTCGCGCGCCACTACACGCGGCTTTCGGAGATGAACTACGGCGTCGAATCCGGTCCGTTTCCGCTCGGTTCGTGCACAATGAAGTACAATCCGAAGTTCACGGAGGACGTCGCGGCGCTCCCCGCTGCATCGGTGCATCCCGATCGCTCGGAGCGAAGCGTTCAGGGAACGCTCGGGCTTCTCTATCGGCTGCAGGACTATCTCGGTCGAATCGGTGGAATGGATGCGGTGACGTTGCAGCCACCGGCAGGGGCGGCCGGTGAGTTCGCCGGGATTCTCATCGCGAAAGCGTACCACGAGGCCAACGGCGACGACCGAACCGAGGTCGTCATCCCCGATTCGGCGCATGGGACGAACTTCGCGTCGGCGGCACTCGCCGGCTACGACGTGGTGTCGATTCCGAGCGCCGAGGACGGCCGGGTCGACCTCGACGCCCTCGACGCCGTGCTCTCGACGGACACCGCAGCGTTGATGCTCACCAACCCGAACACGCTCGGGCTGTTCGAGCGCGATATCGTCGAAATCTCCGAGATGGTTCACGACGTCGGCGGGCTGCTCTACTACGACGGTGCGAACCTCAACGCGCTGCTCGGCCGCGGGCGACCGGGGGATATGGGCTTCGACATCATGCACTACAACGTCCACAAGACGTTCGCGACGCCGCACGGGGGCGGCGGCCCCGGTGCCGGCCCGGTCGGCGTCGTCTCCGACCTCGTCGAGTTCCTCCCGGATCCACACGTTCGTCGCATCGACGACCGGTTCGAACTGTACACGCCCGAGCAATCGGTCGGCAAGGTTCACGGGTATCAGGGTAACTGGCTCGTGCTGGTGAAGGCGTACGCGTACATCGCCCGCCTCGGTGACGAGGGGCTCGCGGACGCGGCCGCGAAGGCAGTGCTCAACGCGAACTATCTCGCCTCGCAGGTCGACTACGAGGTGCCGTTCGGCCCGTTCCACCACGAGTTCGTCGCGAGCGCCGGAGACCAGGACGCCGCGGACGTCGCGAAACGAATGCTCGACTACGGCGTCCATCCACCGACGACGAAGTGGCCGGAGATCGTCGGCGAGGCGCTGATGACCGAGCCGACAGAGATCGAGAGCAAACGCACACTCGATCAGTTGGCTGCGGCGTTCAATAGCGCTCGAAGCGACGACATCGAGACGCTCGAATCAGCCCCAGTTCGGACGGCCGCGCGGCGTATCGACCAAGTCTCGGCGGCCAGGAATCCACGGCTGTCGTGGCAGGCTCTCGACGAGTAACTGCACACTAATCGCCGTCGGTGTTCACATCTTTTCGGCCGAAAAACATGCGATGTCGGTGGCAGACGACCGCCAACCAGACGACGGCACACGCTCTCTGCTTTGACGTGTCGTTACCGACGGCAGTGTTCGCCCGCCTCTGCCGATTTTATATTGTGGTATGCGGTTTATGTCTCGTGGCTCAAGCGGTCGACGTGTTCGTTTTTAGCGATGAAACTCTCAGAAACAGGCGATTCGTGCGGAACTACTGGATACCGAGGTGGGTTTTATTCCGTCGATTAGACTACCGTTTTTCTTTATGTCGGATACTGCTCGGCGTCCCCGTCTCCTGACAGGATTCTCGTAGCCAATCGAAGGTTTCGAAGCCGTCTTTCGGTACGGTGTCTCGGTTTTTACCGAAAAGTGGTGCTGTTGAAAGTTCGGCGTCTGATAAAAATCGCACGCGACGTATAGACGATAGATACAGTAGAACGTTCCTCACGACGCCCTTACGAGATTCCTTTTATGTCCGTAGTTGAGTTATTAGTAGGAGAGCGGTCAAGCAGGCGGTATGACGCGAACCGTCCGGGAGGCGATTCCGTCCATTACGAACCTCGTATGGAATGAAACGCAAGGTCGAGTGCGAGCGCCTTGGCGGATTCTCGCTCCGTTACTGCTGATACTCGGCGTCGGCATCGTCGTGTCCACGATCCTGTTCGACCGGGTTTCTCCCCCGGTGCTCATTACGGCGATACAGGTGACGCTAGCGGTCACTGCGATTGCAGCGGTGGCAGTGACTACCCGGTACCTTGACCGGGGGCGAACCGTTTGGCAGTACGGATTTCGGGCTGAAAGGCGCTGGGGGATTGATTTGCTTGCCGGGTTCGGCCTCGCGGTTGTTGCTGTGGTGATTCCGTACGTAATCGGGATTGCTGTCGGGTGGTATGACATCTCAGCGACGTTCGCTGCCGGTCACGTGAGCTTCTGGGCGGGGATGGTGTTGGTTGTCGTCGCATACCTGGGGACGGGGGTCTGGGAGGAACTGTACTTCCGCGGGGTGTTCATGGCGAACGCTGCGGAGGGGCTCCGCCGCTGGCTGTCTCCAAAACGAATACTCATGATCGTGCTTGCCGTGCAAGCCGTGGTCTTCGGTGTCATTCACATTGCGCAATGGACGGTGCAGGCCCCGCATCCAGCGTTTGCCGTGACGTGGATCCTCTCTGGGCTCGTGTTCGGTGTGTTGTATCTGCTTAGTAACGACCTCGCGCTGCCGATCGGCGTACACGGGGCTGGGAACGCCGCGCAGGCCAGCCTGATTTCAACGACGGCCCCTGTGGATAGTGGGTGGGGTGTACTTGTACTCGTTGAGCCTGCCAGTGATGCGATCTTGCTCGGGCACGGCGGCGTGATGATGTTCGGTACAAATATGCTCATGTTGGTGTTCGGTATCGGGTGGTTGCGATACATTCGGGAGAAACCCCTTGAGTTGTGGGAACACCCGTCATTTTTCGTGGCTACGCAGGGACGTGAGTCTGGCTAACGAATCTGTCCGTTGAGAAGAAGTCGGAGGGGACTAGCGGGTTGACGGCTACCGGGAGCTGTGTGCATCCCGTTCCACCGGCGGTCGAGGTGCGAAAACGACTCGATACCTCACGCAGTGCTCGTGTTAATGCCGTTGATTTCCACGAACCCATACTCGCACTCCGCGCAGTGCCACTTCACTTTGGTTCCGAGGTGGAGTCGGGTGCTCGCCGCTTTGTAGAACTCGTCGCTTTCGCACCTCGGGCAGTCCTGTTTCAACGAGAGACTCATACTCGAATGTACGGCCGGGTGTAATTGTATGTTTCTGGTTCCGACGGGAATCCTTTCCGAACGGTCGATGTGGGTTGCCCGTCCGCCGACAATAAACCGTATGTCGAGATACGCAATCGGCGTTGTCGTCTCACGAGTGCGAGCCGGTTTTCGAATCAACAGCAAGGCTTTTCGACGCCGCTACCGTGTGTGTGAACAATGTTCAGTGACGAGCATCTCGATGAGATCCGCGCCCAGCGCAGCGAGTGGGAGGAGGAGACCCTCGCACCGTTTCTCGACCGAGGTGAGAGGAAAGAGCGATTCGCAACCGTCTCGAACCACGAGGTAGACCGGCTGTACACGCCCGAGGATATCGCCGACATCGAGTTCGACGCCGACCTCGGATTTCCGGGCGAGCCGCCGTACACACGCGGTGCGTACCCGACGATGTACCGCGGGCGGACGTGGACGATGCGGCAGTTCGCGGGCTTCGGGACGGCCGAAGAGACGAACGAGCGGTTTCATTACCTGATAGATGAGGGCCAGACCGGGCTGTCGACGGCGTTCGATATGCCCAGCCTGATGGGGCTCGACTCCGACCACCCGATGAGCGAGGGCGAAGTCGGGAAGGAAGGCGTCGCCGTCGACACGCTCCGCGACATGGAGATCCTCTTCGACGGCATCGACATCGGCGAGGTGTCGACGTCGTTCACGATTAACCCCTCCGCAGCCGTCATTTACGCGATGTATATCGCGCTGGCCGACGACCAGGGTATTCCACGCAAGCAGATTCGGGGGACGCTCCAAAACGACATGCTCAAAGAGTTCATCGCCCAGAAGGAGTGGGTCATTCCACCCGAGCCATCGCTCGACGTCGTGACCGACACCATCGAGTTCGCCGTCGCGGAGACGCCGAAGTTCTACCCCGTCTCCGTTTCCGGCTACCACATCCGTGAAGCAGGCTCGACGGCCGCACAGGAGGCCGCCTTCACGCTCGCAGACGGCTTCGCGTACGTCGAAGACTGCCTCGACCGCGGGCTCGACGTGGACGAGTTCGCCCCACTGCTCTCGTTTTTCTTCAATTCGCACAACTCTATCTTCGAGGAGATCGCGAAGTTCCGCGCCTCGCGCCGGCTGTACGCGCGTATCATGTCCGACTGGTACGGCGCTGACGCACCCGAGTCGAAGCGACTGAAGTTCCACACTCAGACGGCGGGCCAATCGCTCACCGCTCAGCAGCCGTTGAACAACATCGTTCGCACGACGATTCAGGCGCTGGCGGCCGTCATGGGCGGTACCCAGTCGTTGCACACGAACAGCTACGACGAAGCGCTTGCGTTGCCGAGCGAAGAAGCCGTTCGCGTCGCGCTCAGGACACAACAGATCATCGCCGAGGAGTCGGGCGCGGCCGATATCGTCGACCCGATGGGCGGCAGTTTCGCCATCGAGAAACTCACCGACGAGTTCGAAGCGGAGATCCTGGCGTACATAGAGGAAATCCGCGAGATGGGCGAGGGCTCGGTTCGCGACGGCGTCCTCACGGGTATCGAGGAGGGGTACTTCCACCGCGAAATCCAGGACGCGGCGTACGAGTATCAAAAACGCGTCGACGCCAGCGAAGAGGTCGTCGTCGGCGTCAATCGCTACACGATAGCGGAGGAAACCGACCCCGAAATCCTCAAAGTCGGCGATGACGTCCGCGACCGCCAACTCTCCCGACTGGAACGAGTGAAAGACGAACGCGACGGCGACGCCGTCGAGGAAACGCTCGCCGCACTTTCGGACGCCATCGAAAACGACGAAAACGTCATGGAGCCGATCATCGATGCGGTGAAAGCCTACGCCACGATGGGCGAGATTATGGAGGTCTTCGAAGACCACTACGGTTCCTACCAGGAGACGCTCGTCACCGCTTGATAACCGGTGTATGCCCTCTATTGGTCCGAACATCGAGTACCGACTCTACGCACCCGCAAATCTTCGGCCCGTCTGCCACGACCGGTGCGAAAAAGCTTCTATCGAGAACCGAAAGCGCCCCGAAATAGCGCAAAAACCGATGACGAAGACCACGATGTCTGCATTGGTGCACTGGATCCGCCTGGCTGCGCTACAAGGAGGTGTCGTGCGCAAGCCTGAACACGCTGGACTCTTCGCTGACGAAGAAAAGCCAACAGAGAACCGATCGCCACCGTCGAAACCGCTCGAGCCGAACTGGTGTCTCGCTAAATCTACCGCCGAATGAGACCAGGTGGCAACTCGCTCGATGGCGCGAAACGATGTCACACGCCCGGTCTACGGTGAACCGTTTCCTCTACAACTGTATAGAACTGTCTCACCGTGTATTTGTCTGTCGGATATGATTACTGGCCGGATGTTTCGCAAGCGTCCGTACGGGCCGCGCGGTCGGCGTGGCGTTCAGTCCGATTCGTCGCTGGTTCAGTTCGCAGGGGTCTCGCCGTCCGGTTTCGTCCGCCATTCCAAAACGACGCCGTCGTCTAGGCGGCACACGTCGGTCAGTTCGAGCCGCGGGAACTCCGAGACGAACCCGTCGCCGTCGGCGAGTGTCGGCGCGTTTCGGCCGCCGATGACGAGCGAGCCGACGTACACGGAGAGCGCATCGACCAGTCCCGCTTCGATGAGAGAGAAGATGACTTCACCGCCGCCTTCGACCATGAGTCGCGCGATACCTCGGGCTTCCAGCGCGTCGAGCGCGTCCGCGAGGTCGACACGCTTCGCTCCGGCGACGATGACGGTTCCGCCCGCCGTTTCGATTGCGGCCCGCCGCGTGTCGGGTGCAGCCTCCGTCGTCAGCACGTACGTCGTCGGGTCGTCGTCGAGAATAGCCGCATCGGGCGGTGTTCGACAGCGTGAGTCAACGACGACGCGAGCAGGGGGATTGGCGTCCGCTCCGTGTACCGACCGACGTCGTTGCCGGTCGTGACGAACCAGCGACGGGTCGTCCGCCAGAACGGTTCCGATACCGACGAGAATCGCGTTGCTTTCGGCGCGGAGTCTGTCGACTCTCGCGAAATCCTCCTCACCGCTTATCGAGACCTGTTCTCGCCGGCGCGAAGAAAGCTTCCCGTCCGCGCTCATCGCGGCGTTGACGAGTACGTGCATAGTCGCCAGTGCGAACGCCGACGGCAAAACGGTTCGTTATTCGGCCGCACACCGGTTCGGACCGAGTTCGAGCTCGATCGCCTCCTGTTCGCTTTCAGGCACGGCTTTTCCACGGTTGATATCGATGACACGTTCGTAGTTCGGCGGCTTCTGGGGCACGTTCTCGAGGATGTACTCGGCGAACCGTTCGCGGTCGTATTCGAGCACGTCGAGTCCCGTTCGAAGCTCGCCGACCGTTGTCGAAATCTGCGATCCCGGGTCGACGGTGTACTCGCCGTGTTCGGAGACGTGAAAATGACCCGGGAGAACGACGGTGTCGTCCGCGCTCGCCAGTATCGTCCCCTGGAGCGATTCGTACAGCAGCGACGCACCGCGTTCGGCGTCGGCGTCGCCGAACTGTAGCTCCGTTCGCCCGACACCGTCGACGAACACCGTATCACCCGTCAGCATCGCCTCGTGTCCAACCAGATAGCTCACCATCTCCGACGTGTGTCCCGGCGTGTACACCGCCTTGATATCGACCCCGCCGACGGTGACGACGTCGTTTCTACCGAGCGCTTCGAATTCGTAGCCGAGCCCGCGCTCTGCGGCGGCCGCGCCGAGATGGTACGGTACCCCCAGCTCTTCCGCGAGAGCTCGGCCACCGCTGAGGTGGTCGGCGTGAACGTGCGTGTCGAGCACTCGCTCGATCTCCCAGTCGCGCCGTTGGGCGGCGTCGACGAACTCCTCGGTGTAGCGTGTGGGGTCGACGACCGCTGCCGAACCGGTATCGGGGTCGGCAACGACGTAGCCGAGACAGCCTTTCGCTCGCCGCTGGAGCTGGACGACCGCGGCCGAACCAGGTGTCGCTATCTCGACGGCGTCGTACACGCCGCTCCAGGCCTCCATGCCGTCTTCGACGTATCGGACGTCGGTGAACCCGGCGTCGGAAAGCGTGTATGCGAGCGCATTCGACGACTTACCCAGCGCACAGATAGTGACGACGGGGTCGTCACGCTCGACACCCGTCGCGTCCGTGAACGCCGTCGGGTCGAACGCGTGGTTCGGCTTGTAAAAGTACTGCTCGGCCTCGGCGATCCGCCACTTCTCGAAGCTCTCCTCGTCACGGGTATCGATCAGTGTAAACGACTCGTCGGCGTCGAGCAACGCTTTCAGTCGATTCGCGGAGATACCAACCGGTGCGTGTTCGGTCGTCGTCGGCATACACGCGGAATCGGGCCGGGCCACCAAAAGCATACAGCCGGCGCCTGAGATTCCTCTCGGGAACGAACCCGAGGGATGGTTCGCTTACCGCCGTCGAAGCGCTGCGAACGGACGAAGCGGCAGCGGAACGTAGTCGTCGTGGGGGTCGTATCGCGCGAACACGAGGCTGTTCGTCATCACGGACACCGAGGAGGCGGCCATCGCCGCGCCGGCGAGTGCGGGGTTGAGCAGTCCGAGCGAAGCCACGGGAATAAGCGTCGCGTTGTAGGCGAACGCCCAAAAGAGGTTCTGCCACACTTTCGAAATCGTCGCCTGTGAAATACGTATCGCCTTCAGGACGTCTGCGGGATCCGAGCGCATCAACGTCACGTCGGCGGATTCGATGGCGACGTCGGTTCCGGAACCGATGGCGATGCCGATGTGTGCGGTCGTCAGCGCCGGCGCGTCGTTGACGCCGTCACCGACCATCATCGCGCGCGAGCCGTCGGCCTGAATCGCCTCGATGGCGTCGGCTTTCCCGTCTGGAAGCACCTCGGCGTGGACGTTCGACTCTGGGATTCCGACTGCGCTCGCGACGGCGTGAGCCGTCCGTTCGTTGTCACCCGTGAGCATGTACACGTCGTAGTCGCGTGCAGTTAGCGCGGCGACCGTCTCCACCGCGCTCTCGCGGACGGTATCCGCCGTCGCGACGACGCCGAGGAGTTCGCCGTCGAGCGCGACGAGCATCGCGGTGTTGCCGTCGCGTTCGAGTTCGAGCATCGTCTCCTCGGCCGGCGTCGTGTCGACGCCGTTGTCGGCCATGAGTTTTCGGTTACCGACGAGAACCTCGCCGTGGTCGGTCGTCGCTTCGACACCGTGGCCCGGGACGTTCTCGAACGTGTCGACCGCTACGAGTTCGAGGCCGCGTTCTCGGGCACCGTCGACGATTGCCTCAGCGAGCGGGTGTTCGGAGTCGGCTTCGGCGCTTGCGGCGACTTCGAGGACGAACGCCTCGTCGACGGCCGACTCGGCCACCACGCCGCCGTCGGTACGGGCGTGCCCACTGATGGGAACCACGTCGGTCAACTGCATCCGGCCTTCGGTGAGCGTTCCCGTCTTGTCGAAGACGACGGCATCGACCTCGCGAACCCGTTCGAGCACGTCGCCGCCTTTGAACAGGACGCCGTTTTTCGCGGAGATGGTCGACCCGACCATCGTCGCGGCTGGGGTCGCGAGTCCCAACGCGCAGGGACAGGCGATGAGTATTGCCGAGGCGAACACGATCATCGAGAACTCGAGGAGTGGAACGCCACCGACTATCGGCCCGCCGCCCACCTGTGACGGGGTGGGAAGCGCCTCGACGAGCGCGAACAGCTGTGCGGGGAAAAAGTACCACAGGACGGCCCAGACGACGGCGTTGACGATGACTGCGGGGACGAAGTACCCGGAGACCCGGTCGACGAGCCGCTGGATATCGGGCTGGCGAGACTGTGCCTCTTTCACCCGGCGGACGATCTGTTGGATCGCCGTGTCGGAACCGACGTTCGTCGCTTCGACCACGAGGACGCCGTTTTCGTTTATCGTCGAGCCGACGACCTCGTCGCCAGCCGATTTCTCGACCGGAACCGACTCGCCAGTGAGCATCGATTCGTCGACGGCCGACTGTCCATCGACGACGACGCCGTCGGTCGGGATCCGCTCACCCGGTCGAACTTTCAGACGATCGCCGACCCGAACCTCGGACAGCGGTACCGTCGTCTCCTCGCCGTCTCGAACGAGGGTCGCCTCGTCGGCTTCCATCCTGAGCAGCGAGCGAAGCGCGTCGGAAGCGCGTGCTTTCGAGCGCGCTTCGAGCCAGTTCCCGAGCGTAATGAACCAGAGGATGAACGCGACGGCCTCGAAGTAGAGGTCGCCGGTGATGAGTCCGAACACGACCGCCGTGCTGAACAGGTACCCAGCGCTCGTCCCGATGGCGACGAGCGTGTCCATGTTCGCCGTCCGGTTTCGGGCCGCGTTGAACGCGCCTTTGATGAACTCCCACCCGAGCGTCGCCATCAACACGGTGGCGAAGGCCAGTTCGATCAGCCCGAACTCGATGCCGAACAGTGCCATCGGCATCGGCAGCGGCGTGAACATCGCCGCCATCATGTAGATAAACGGGGCGGTGAGAACGGCCCCGCCGAGTACGAGGCGGCGCTGTTTTCGGAGCTCGCGCTCTGCGACCGTCTCGCCGTCAGCATCGGTCGAGGCGTCGGCGTCGCGAACCGGTTCGTAGCCCGCGGCTTCGACGGCATCGTACACCGATTCTCGCGAGAACGCTTCGGGATTGTACTCGACTGTCGCCTCGTCCGTCGCGTAGTTCACTGACGCGGTGATGACACCGGGAAGGCCCCGGAGTGCGCTCGCCACCGTCTCCGAGCAGGTCGAACAGTGCATCCCACCGACTTCGATTGTCGTCGTTGCTCGTTGCGGCTCGTATCCTGCGTTCTCTACGGCGTCGTACAGCGCTTCGAGCGTCACACGCTCGGGATCGTACTCCACGGTTCCTTCGTCCGTCGCGTAGTTCACCGACACGTCCTCGACGCCGTCGAGCGTTTTCAGTGAGTCCGCGACTGTCTCCGAGCAGGTCGAACAGTGCATCCCACCGATGGGGAGACGGACTCGTTGAGTCATACCTACCCTACGGGGGTACGGTTGAAGCCGTTTGCCCTTACTAATATGCTATCTTCTGTGGATTATACCTTCGAAACAATTCTCGAATACGAATTTGCCTTTGGAAACGTAATGGAAACAAGCAAAACACTGGCGTACGTAGCCAAGCGTATGACCGTTACCCTAACCGTAGATGGGATGGCGTGCGACGGCTGTGAGGCGAACGTCGAAACCGCGCTTGCCGACGTTTCAGGCGTCACGAGCGTTTCGGCAGATCACGAAGCCGCGACCGTCGCCGTCGAAGGCGACGTCGACGTCGACGCGCTCGTGGCCGCCGTCACCGAGGCGGGGTACGAGGCCCACTCGAAATAAGTACGTCTTCGACCCTCTCCCGCGCGAACCGCGGCGAAGACCCGAGTATCGCTTTCGATAGCTTCGGACGTTACGCTCCCGCTTCCAGGTCGTCGTACCGTTCTCGAAACCGCGTGAGACAAGAGCCACAGCAGAACTCGTAGCTCCGGTCGCCGATCTCGGCCGAAACGCCCTCGCTCGTGACGGTGTTACCGCACTCGGCGCACGTCAGGCCGAGCGTCGCATCCCCCAGTTCAGGGTGCCACTCGGCGGTGACGAGTGGCGACACGTCCACGTCATCGACGGCTCCGGTCTCGAACACGCCGGCGAAATGGTGGTCGATGTCACCGCTCGGAAGCGTTGCAACGACGAAAACGGTTCCATCGGCGGTCACGAAGACGTGTTCGACGCAGTCGATAGCTGACGCCGCCTCTCGAACCGCTGTCGTGTTCCCTGGCGTGCTTTCGAACGTCACTGCCAACCGTACGCCGTCTTGCAGTCGAGAGCGGTCGATTTCCGCGGTGAACCGACGAATGATACCGAGTTCACGGAGCCGGTCGATACGGTCTGAGACTGCCGGCGGCGAAAGCCCAACGTGTTCGGCGAGTTCGCTGTACGGCCGTCGTGCGTCGTCGAGGAGGAGCCGAAGAAGCTCGCGGTCGGTGTCATCGAGGTCTCGCATGCCACCCCATTGCGAACCGGTACACAAACCGCTGCCGGCTCAGATGACGGTTCGTGCGCCGCTTGGGCGAAGTTCTCCTCATTTAAATCTACTCAAATCTAACATGTTGTTCAAAATAGTTCCCTCCGACTGCAGCGGTTTGTAACAACTCTGTAAATGGGTAAACAACCTGATTTATAGTAAACATTATAACCGTGCACTTGTTTGTCACGGGGTGTGATGGCACGAGCCAGGACAACACGTCGACGAACCTTTTTGAAAACAGCCGGCGCGGGAGCCGCGCTCGCGACGCTGGCGGGCTGTATCGGTGGCAACGGAGACGATTCGCTCAGATACATTAGCCGTGGCGGAACGACGCAGGATGCCGAGCGGGAGCTCATGGAACAGTGGACGGAAGATTCGGGGATTTCTGTCGAACACCAGGAAGTCGCTGATGACACGGAGATGATGAACGTAATCGCCGAGAATCCTGGTGAAATCGATTTCACGAACCCGGCCCCCTGGGGTTTCACCCTGAACGAAGTCGAGTTCGACGGCGAGCTTCTCGCTGACATAGATCTCGGTGAGGTGCCGAGCTACGAGGACGTAATCTCCGACGCGTGGCTCGATCCACCGTTTACACACGACGGACTCGGGGGAAAAGGTACCATGTACTACATTTCGACGCAGGGACTCGCCTACAACACCGAAGAGGTGGATGAAATAACGTCCTGGCAGGACATCAAAGAATCAGACCTCGACGACCAGGTCACGCTGTTCGAAAGCGGCCCGGCGCGATTCGGCAACTCCGCGGCGACACTCGGTTACGACCCTGGGGAAGCCGCCGCAGATGATGCCATGTACGAAGAAGTAATCGAGGAGATACGAGACCAAGACGTAAACGTGTTCAACTACTGGACGACCGGCGATGAGTTCATGCGACTGCTCCGTGAGGAGCGAGCATACGTCGCCGAGGCGTGGGGCGGTCGCGTACAAGTTCTGCAGGATGACGGACATCCGGTCGAATACACCATCCCCGAAGAGGGATCGGTTACGTGGTCGAACGCCTTTGCGATTACTGAGGAGAGCGAGAACAAAGAGGCGGTGTACGATTTCCTCGAATGGTTCTACAGCGATATCGAAAATATAATTCAGGTGAACACGTCTCACAACTACCCGACTCCGGTCGAAGACCCACCGGAAGAAATCACTGCCCTCGCCGACTACGTGGAACATCCCGACGACCTCGCATGGATCGATTGGCAAGCGATCCTCCCACGTTTTGAAGATCTCGAGCAGGAACTCGCAGAGATTATGGCTTCCTAACAACACCAGTATATGCTTGAAATAAATGGGTTGACGAAGTATTACGGCGATCTGCTCGCCGTCGATAATCTGTCGTTCAGGATAGACCAGGGGGAGTTCGCAACCGTCCTTGGACCGAGTGGCTGTGGAAAAAGTACCACGTTACACGCCATCGCGGGTTTAATCGCTCCGACCGAAGGATCGATCGAACTCCGCGGAGTGGATGTGACTGAAACACCACCCAACGAACGCAACATTGGACTCGTGTTCCAACACTCGGCGCTGTTCCCGCACATGACGGTCGAAGAGAACCTTCGGTATGGCCTCCGTATGCAGGGTGTCGAGAAATCGGTGCACGATGAGCGGATTGAGCGATATCTCGAACTCGTCCAGATGCCTGCGTACGGAGACCACAAGCCAGACGAACTCAGCGGCGGCCAGCAGCGCCGAATTTCGCTGGCACGTGCGCTCGTGTACGAACCCGACATCCTGCTTTTGGACGAACCGCTGACCGGACTCGATCGCGTGCTCAGAGAGGACATGCGAAACGAGATCGACCAGATTCAGCGTGAGGTCGGCGTCACTACACTTCACGTAACCCACGACCAAGAAGAGGCACTCTCGATGTCCGACCGCGTAATCGTGATGAACGATGGGAAAAAAGAACAGGAAGGGACGCCAAGGGAACTCTATCAGGAGCCATCGACACGGTTCGTCGCCGATTTCATCGGGAAGTCGACTCGATTCGAGGGGAAAGTCTCAGCCACGGAACCGCTGACCATCGAATCTGGGGGACATCGCATACAAGGCCCGAAAGACGCTCCTGCCGAAGTTGGTGAAGATGTACTGGCGTACGTCCGCCCCGAGGCAATAGAGGTTCCGAACCCGGGAGCCAGTGAAGAGACGAACAGTCTCGTTGGGAAACTCATCCACACCGAATATCTCGGGAGCCACGTCGAAATCGAAGTCGAACTCGCGAACGGTGTCATCGTCACCACCCACGTAGACCCCCGCCGAGAGCTGACTACCGGTGATGAGGTGACGATCCGATTCAATCCGGAGGACGTGGTCGTACTATGAGATTCGGCATCGTCGAATTCCCGGATACACCCTCGTGGCTGCGAGGAAGAATTACCCCGCGTCACCTCGTCGGCTTCGGTCTGGCATGGCTGTTGTTTCTGTTCGTCGTTCCAGTCGGAATACTGCTTTTGGAGAGTTTGAACTTCGACGGCGGGGGCGGTCTCTTTGCGAACTACAGACGGGCGTTCAGCGGTGTCTGGATGATGACGCTCGCGCGGACGTTCTACTACGCGCTCTTGACGACCATCGCCTGTCTGGTTCTAGGCTACGCCTTCGCATACTACGTCGCATTTAAAACCGAACGAAGAATCGTCTTTTTGGCACTCGTCGCGATACCGCTGTGGGTCGCGATCATCATTCGATACTTCGGCGTTGCGTTGTTCTTTCTCCCGACTGGACCGTTCGTACAGGTCTTCGGAAGTGACTGGGGCGTACTGTTCAACACCCCGGGAGTGATTATCGGATTGACGAGTGCGTTGTTACCGTTCGCCATACTTCCGATATATAATTCACTCCGTTCGGTCGATGAAGAGATGATACACGCTTCGCGAGTTCTCGGTGCTTCACAGACCCGAACGGTTCGTGAAGTTATATTTCCCATGAGTCTTTCGGGCGTGGTCGCAGCAACGCTGTTCGTCTATATTCTCGCTGCGGGGTCGTTTCTCGCCCCCGCGATTCTCGGCGGCCCAGGGAACTTCATGATGGCGAACGTCATCGAGAGCCAATTCGGTATCAACACCGATTTCGCGGCGACGCTCGCGGTCGTGTTCACCGCTGCGCTCTTGATACTCATCATCGCGTTCAACAGGTACGTCAACATCGCGGAGGTGCTTGGTGATCTATGAGTAAACTCCGAGATTGGCTGTTCTTCCATCCTGTATTGCTCGTCGTCTACGCGCTTATGTTGATCCCGATTGTCATCGTCATCTTCACCTCGTTCACCGTTCAATCGGCCCCGACGCTGCCGCGCGACGGAGTAACGATAGAATGGTACATTACACTCGCAGAGAACCAGCGAATTCTCAACGCGCTCATAATCAGTACTGTCGTTGCGCTTTCTGCAGCGATTATGGCAGGTATCGTCGGAACGCTGACCGCGTTTGGTTTCGTCCGAAGCGAACTCCCGTTCAAAGAGTCGCTCGCAACGTTTCTACTGTTACCGCTGATGATCTCACCAGTCATTACAGGTGTCGCAATCCTTCGGTACGCGAGCACGTTGGGTTTCCCCCGCGGGTATCCTTCGATCGTCCTCGCGCACTCCGTCCTCGCGTTGCCGTACGTGTTTCTCATCGTCCGCTCTCAGCTCCTCACGTTCGATGACCGTCTCGAAGACGCCTCTCGGCTGATGGGTGCAAACCAGCTCGAAACCG
>LKMJ01003104.1_pt1 | contig 15430 bp, 10 predicted proteins | sample 643391 | NCBI WGS metagenome assembly LKMJ01 (sample SAMN04112250, study PRJNA286221) | soda lake metagenome | biome: soda lake; feature: Kulunda Steppe; material: water; isolation source: sample PL-Br10 brine of Picturesque Lake | place: Russia: Kulunda steppe | collected 2010-07
TAGGGGCAGGGGGGGTGGCAGGGGCAGAGGCTCGGGCACAAGAGAGGCTGTCTCTGAGCCAAGCAATCGAGGCAGGGGCAGGGGCAGGAGCAGAGGTAGGGGGAGGGGCAGAGAGAGGGGAAGGGGAAGAGGGGCTGAGCCAATCGAGGTGTCCTCGGAGTCAGAGGAGGACACGTCTGAAGAGGACACAGATATGCAAGAGTAGAGGCAGCTGCGATGCTGGGAGAGAGTGCCAAATTGAGAGAGTTTGCGAAAAACGTAATGATTGGAGGCGCCTCGCGGAAAAAAAACTCGCGGGAAAATTATTGAAATTATTTGGAGACCTCGCGTAAACTAGGATTCGCGATAACATAGGAGCGATAAGGTATCCTCAAGGGCAACAGGGATGATCCTCACAAAATCACACCAAAAGCACTTCTCTCCCATGCCGTTTTGTTTAAGGTTATCCTCATTCACAAGAATGGTCCTAGTATGAGCATATAACAAAAGGGAATTTACCTACCGGTAAGCGTCATTTTCATGGTGACGTGGACCAGGACTGGGCGGTGGGCACTACGTCCACGACATGTTTTAAGCACGACAATGACGCTAATCGCTCTTTGATGACCAAAATGTCGTCCGTGAAGGATCCGTGCTCGCCATGTCGGGTTCCAAGACACGTGGCGCACTGGCCACCATTCCACTACGACACCCGCATGCCACAGCCACCCCTGACGAGCTTCCCAGGGGGTCTACCCTCCACCCTACTGCACCACTCCCACACACAGCACCCCTCTTCCATAAGCAAGAGGCATGCCCCCCACCTGGCTGCGCCCCTCTGCCAGGGGCAGCTGCCCCACATGCCTCATTCAAAAGCTTGCCTAGACGCTCAACGGGACAGGCACAGCCAACATGCGGCCGACTCCCTCGACTATGGACCCTATCCGCACACGAGTATCGCACCCATGCACCGCCACGCCCTGCACCCATGCACCGAGCCGTCCACAGGCGCTGCGCGCCCCCCACCCCAGCAGTGCCAGGCTTTTGCCCCAACGCACCGCGCCAGCCATGGAGGAGGCGTCGCCACACACGTAGAAGTGGGCGCCCTGCTCATCAATCAACTTCCACACAAGGTCCGCTTCGGCGCGCAGGCGGTCCTGCACGTACACCTTCGTATCCTGCACGCACATGCCGGCCATGCATGGCACAGCAGGCTTGTGTGTCAGCAGACGCCCACACACGGCTGCTGCCACCATTGCGTGTGCAACTGACAGGCAACTGCAGGTCGCTAAAAATCTTATCCTGCTAAATGTTCATACAACAAACTGGCACAGAACTTGGCTAATCTACTTGTATACAAAACTATTACTAGCAACCATTCGCACCTCCCAACAAGATTTTGCAATCAGCGAGCGCGCAAGGGCACACCCGAGTGCAAAGCAGCAGCAAGAATCACAGCAAATACATGGAGGGTGTGTGCGCCGTGTGCAGGACGGCAGGGGCGCACCAAGATGGGGACCGGCGGGGCACACCATGCAGGACGGCGGGGCACACCATGCAGGACGCTGGTAAACACTAAGATGTGGGGTCGTGCATCCACCTCAATGATGCTCGTGCCGTGCAACGCAGGCGCGCAGCTTTGCTAGAACCCTCCAGGGGACAGTGCCAGCAATGATGCAGTGCTGCAGCGGCAGGCGGGAGAGCTCAACGGATCCACTGTCCATCTATTACATATGTATTGTAGGATCCATTGCCCTCAGGCCCATGCAGGAGCACGCGGGCCTGCCCACCCCGCGCGCAGCACAGCGAGCGCTGCGCATGCCGGCAAGCGCGCTGACGCACGCTACCCAACCAGCGCATGCACGTCAACGCAAGCGCACACCACTGCCCTTGCCTCCTCCATAGGTGCGCTGGTGCGCGCACGCGCACACACCATACCCACCTGTTCCCGAGAGAACGCATTGAACAGTGTGATCGCGCCCGACGCAGCCCATGCGTCTAGGTCCTTGCCGTACAGGTAGTCCTGGTCGCGGCGCCGACAGCCAAAAAAGAGTACCATCTGGCCCACCTCCTTCTGCTTGATCCCCCCGTTTCCTGCCGGGGTGTGCTGCTGCCCGTCGGCGTCTGTGTGCAAAGCAGCCCCGTGTACGGCGCCGCTGGCGTCGCTGCCGCTCAGTACCGTGCTGCCGACGCTGCTGCCCGCGCTGCTGCCCACCCCCACACTGTCCGCGTCGCTGCCTGTGCTGCCCAGCAGCCTGCGCCCGTGTGTGCGCGCGCACGCGTGTGTGTGTATGTGAGTGTGTGAGAGAGCAACTTGGTGCATACAAAGTGTGGGTGTGGGTGTGGGTGAGCATTTCTGTGTGTGCACATTCACAAAGGTGCGCATGCATTGCAGAGCAAGTGGCACAGCGGGAGCAGCCGGAGCAGCTGGCCGCACAACGCAGGGGGACCTGCTGCTATGCGCACCTGTGCAAGATGAAGGCGCGGAAAGGGGCGAGGCCAGTGCCTGGGCCAACCATGATGATTGGGGTGGCGGGGTCCGCTGGCAGTCGGAAGTCAGGGTTCTTGTGGATGTACGCGCGCACGCGGTCACCGGGCTGTGTGTGCGCAGGCGAGGGTGGGTGGGAGAAACGCCAGAGGATGCGTGCAAGCATGGGTGGGTGGAATGGAACGTCAAGGGGACGTGCAGGCAGGTATGGGCGGGTGGAAACACGTCAGAGGCTGTGCGCGTAGGCAGGGGTGGGTAGAATGCTAAGAGCAGACAAGGAGCCCGCGCAGACAAAAGGGTATAGGGTTTGTGCGACAGGAAATAATGGGGAACGCTTGGGAGAATGAGGAGCAAGCCTGCATTGACCAGACAGCTGACGGCTTGCAGGAAGGTGAGTCCTGCTGGCGCAGCCAAATCACCACAAAGGCCACACGTCAAACAATAAAGGAGCAATCAGAAACAAAAGCGACGCAGAATGTGGCGAGCAAGGGACTGCGGCCGCACTGTAGCACCAGCACGAGCAGCATCAGCATGAGCATCAGTGAATCAGTAGCAACAGTAGCGAGGGAACCCATATGTGTATGCGCCTTGATCGCGCGACTAGCTCTAAAAAAACATGGCGCAAGTAGCGTTAGCGGCGCAGCTGCGCTTCATCACCGCAAGGAATCTATGGGAGGTGCTTTCACACCGGCTGCACACTCAGCACAGGGTCAAGGCACACCACAAGGCTGCACACCCTGCGCAGGGTCGAGGCACAGCATATGGCTGCACACTCTGCGCAGGGTCAAGACACGGCTAAGGAAGCTGCACACCCAGCACAGAGTCAAGGCACAGCATCAGGCTGCACACCTTGCACGGGGTCATGGCACGGCAAAGGAAGCCGCACACCCAGCACAGAGTCAAGGCACAGCATCAGGCTGCACACCCTGCACGGGGTCAAGGCACGCCTGCAGCGGCGCCCGACGGCCTGTCTTACCTGCAGGCAGCTGGACACGTGGGCAGAAGCCACGCCCGCGCGCGGCTTGCCGAACGCCTCGTAGCGGACCTGGCAGGATGAGCAGAGGCAAGGGGCGATGGCGCTCAGCTCCAGCTTGCACGCGCGCACTGCCTGCCATGAGATGCCCCCTTTGTGAGTGTGTGATGCTCAAGTGCGTGTAGACACACACAGGGAAGGGCGTGGAGTGCTTGTGGGGGAGACAGGGTCTTCGCCATTAGAGCACCACAGGGCTGGAGACTTGCTGCACCTCTTGTTGCTTGCGCTGCTGCTCTAGGCCATGTCTCGCCCCCACCCCCACCTGAAGGCGTGTGCACAACGCACACCCACCTCCGCAATGGTCGCCTGCACGCGCCCATCACACTCCAGGGGAGATGACGAGATGGAGTACAGCCGGGGCTGCAGCGCCCGCAGCGCTCCCAGGAGCTGCAGTGTCAGCAGCGGCAGCGTGTGCATGTGTGTGTGTGTGCATGTGTGTGTGTGTGCATGCGCGTGCGTGTTCGTGCGTGCGTGTACACGTGTGCAAATCCATTTGCATGTTGTACGTTTGCGTGTGCGCGTGCGCGCTACACACCAGCGCACCAGCATTTTTACCCCCAGCAAGGCACACAAAGCTGCCTGCCGCTGGAGAAGACGCTGTGCCGTGATGCCGTGTGCGGCTGCAGTGCAAGCCCTGGCACCCCGCCCCACTCTTGCTGGTCTTGCTAGTTGCTGCTCGGCGCACAGCCTCAGGCGCCACACACCGCATCTCTGTGCAACACTGGCCCCATTCAGATGAAATGTGGCTGTGAACGAGAGCATCAGAGGTTATGCGCCAGCAGTGAACAGTGAGCGCGAGCTGCCGCCTGCTTTTCATTGCATCCCACAAACAAGCAGGCTCCCCAGCCAGCGCGTTTGCGTGGCCATTGGACAGCGTGTTTGTGTGGCCAGCGCGTTTGCGCGGCCATCGGACAGCTGTGTGCAAGCCATCCACCATGCCAGCCAAGAGCTGGGCTTAACAGGTGCATAGACACATACACATACACATACACATACACGCACATACCCCTACCTGAGAGATGGAGATGCGCGCCGAGGGGAAGGTGCGGAGCACGTCCACCACGTGCCGGCCTGTGTAGTCAAAGTAGGCATCGAGTGCGCCAGAGCCGCCGGCCAGCAGGCGGGCCAGTAAGGCGGCCTGCACCTCCTGCAAACAGGTGCACGCGTTCGCGTCGCTCTGAGCCTGGGCAGGTGACTACGTGCACTTGGCACCATTGCGCTTGCCTCAGTGTGTGTGCATGTGGGGTGTGTGCGTGTGTGCGCATGTGTGCGTGCGCGTACGTGCGCGCACGTGCACGGTCTGTGCGGGCATGACTGCTTTGTGTCTGTCCTATGGGTGTGTGCTTGTGTTCTCTTAAATGGCCGCGTGGATGGCTTGTGTCAACCATTTTTACGCAGCATGCGCCTAAATGGGGAGACACGATCCATGGCATGAACAGTCAGGGCTCACAGCAGGGGTAGGCAATGTACATGGCACGGCTCATGACTGGGAGAGTTGGGGTACATAGCAGGAACAGCCAGGCACACCCATCAGACAAACACGCCCGGTCACACGGGTGATGAGGGAAACTGCAGCTGGGGCCTCTGGTGGCAGTGCTCAGCTCACTCAACTGCAGCTAGGGCCTCTGGTGGCAGTGCTTAGCTCACTCAACTGCAGCTAGGGCCTCTGGTGGCAGTGCTCAGCTCACTCAACTGCAGCTAGGGCCTCTGGTGGCAGTGCTCAGCTCACTCAACTGCAGCTGGGGCCTCTGGTGGCAGTGCTCAGCTCACTCAACCACCCCCACCAACTCACTCCTGACAGGGCATCACGTGGGTGTCCGCCAGCGCAGCGCGCTTGCTTTCCAAGACAGTCATTACCCATCTGGCCCACGACCCCTTGCTGAATTGGCTTAGCACGTGTTCCTTAAACAACCCAAGCACAAGGCCAGCCCAGGCAGGACAACCACCCACAAGATTGCAACTGCATCGCACGTGAGTTACAAAGCTGAGAACTCCCACACCCGTGCATCCACACAACAGCACTCCAGCATACCACCCCCAGGAAGGACACACCGACACACACACGCGTGCACGCTCGCATTTGCACCCAGCCATCCATGCACACACGGGTGCACGCTAACCCCACACCCCCACCTCGTCGCCGCCGGATGCCTGCTCCTCAGAAACTTCCCGATGCTGAGCTGCGGCACCCTGCGCCTTGGTTCGCGCACCCTCGGGCAGCGCAGCCCACAGCGCGTGGAACAGCTCCGCCTTGGGCACCCTGCGCGCAGAAGCAAGCAGGCGCGCGCGGCAGCCGCATCAAACAAGTTGGTGGTGTATGGTCGCAATGCAAGCCCAACAGCTCTGCCTTTGGGACCCTGCGCGCACAAGCGGGCAGGCGCGCGCGGCAGCTGCATGCAACGAGCTAGTGGCGTACGGTCCCAATGCAAGCCTGCAAATTTGGGCACGGGCACCCTGTGTGAGACCAATAGCTTGACGCGCAAAAGGTCTGTTTTGACCAGAGCACAGATTCCTGTCCCGTCCTGCGGGCTGTGTTCCAGGCCTTGTAAACATTCCCAGGGCATGGAACATGGCCTGCTTCATGACAGTGGACGCCCGCAAGCAGACGCAAGCAGGCGCACACGAGGGGGCTTGCAAAGGTGCACCCGGGGGCAGCCTGGGCAGGAAAGGCAAGTGCGCAAGGCCAGGCGAGCGCGCAAGGCCAGGCCAGTGCCCAAGGCAGGGCGAGTGTGCAAGGCCCCTGTCCACAAGCCATTTCATATGGCACGGGATACTAGAGGAGGGGCCCATAAGGCAGGCGCGCCTGATGGCAGGAGTAAGAGGAAGGCATCAGGCAGGCACAGGCAGGCAGGCAGGCAGGTGAGCAGGGTGGCATTAGGCCTGGGAACGGTCTTGCATGCAGATGGGGCGCACCTGAGGTCGTAGCACTTGCGCATGGCCTCCCTCACTTGCATGGTCGGGCCCTGCAGGCGGAGCAGTCAAGGCGGCATGGAGGTGACCACGGCACAGGCTGCGCACACTGGCCCCCCCACCCCCTTGCGTGTACCTCTCCCCCACCCTCCTGCTCCTCCTAACCCAGATACATGGGCAGAGGCACGGGCCGTGTGCAGCCGCACGGCTGCACGCGGCACGCAGCCTGCGCGCGCTGCCCCCCTTGTGTGAAAGTGAACTTACGTGTACCCTGCCCCACCTTCCTGCTCCTCGTGACCCAGATACATGGGAGGAGGCACGCAGGCCGCTTGCAGGCGCTTGCCGGCGCGGCACGCAGCTTGCGCCCCCCTCACACACCTGCGGGCACCCGGCCTCGCCCTCCTCATCAGCATCCTCTGCAAAATGCCAGGAGGGCACGGGCACCGGCAGGCTGCCGTCCACGCCCACCACACGCAGGAGCTCATCCACCGCCTACGGGTCAGTGCGCGACGTGCATGAGCAATCAGAAGGGGGTGGGGAGGACGGCTGCGAGCTGAATTGCGCGCGCGTACACACCAGTCACTTATCTCGCGAATGCGCAGGTCATACAGGGCGCGGCGCTTTGAGCAAGGGGGGGGGAGGCACGCTGTCACCAGACCCGCACATGCACATGCACACATGTTTCCTGATACCAAAGTTTTGGGGGCCCTGGGTTAGATAAGGGCTGCACGCAGGTGTTCACGATGCTGCACAGGGCTGGTGTGTGTGCGTACGCTGAGGCCCTCATCCAACTGCATGGGCAGTTCGCACACCTCTGTGTCGTTGGGGGCAAACAGGCCCAGAGCGTCTCCCGGCGTGTAGTTGCCCAGGCCCGAGGCGGTGCCCACATCGAGCTCCACGCGCACAGTGACCTGCACGACCCACCCACACATGCGCGCACACAGCTGTGAGAGCCACAGCCCAGCAGCAGTCGCCCCAGCTGGCTGATCTCCGTAGAATGAAGGGGATGCGTTCCACTATTCCCAATACGTCCCTCTCAGGGGCCGCCGCCAGAATGGGGTGGTGGCACGCACACCAGACAGCCCACAGGAACGGTGCAGAGTGAGCAAGGGCGCTGATTGCATCCCAATACCAATCGAGGGACCGACCAAGGTCAGGAAGTTGAGCACAGCTGAGGGGATGAGCAGCTGCTCACCTTGTCATGCTTGTTGGTCACTCGGCAAAGGGGCTCCACGGCCACCACGCGCGCTGGGTAGGGCCTGGACTTGCCCCAGCGCTTCGCCTTCGGCTCCGCATGAGCTGCTGCCCCGCCACCAAGGGCTGCTGCCGCAGCTGCAGCAGCACGCGTGCACACGACCAGGGTTGTGGAAGACTTGCTAGTGCACACGCACGGCGCATGCGCGCACATTCACCCCTCTGCGGCACCCCTCTGCAAATCTGCACGCACAGAAACTGCCAGGGCTGCCGCGGCCCTGCAGCTCTTCAACACGCGGCTGGCGTGCACAAGCAGGGGACACACCTAAAGGACACAACTGGGAGGCAGGTGCGAGCATGATGCCCACAGGCCCGGGGCTGCTGCCCCGCATCAAGGTCACTGGCAGAGGCTGTGCTTGAAGTACAGGGAACCTGGAACACCTGACGCAGGCCTGGCCGCTTGCAGCACCGGGGATGCAGAAGAGAGTCAGCCGCCACGGCCAGGTTCAATGACATGAGCTGCAGCGGCCAATGGTTTTCACAGTGACCCTCTGCTGCCGCAGCCGCACCTTCTCCGACGGGCTGCAGGTCCAGGTGGCCCAACCCCGCCACGGCGGCGTCCATCCACGCATTCACGGCATCCCAGTCCTCCTTGTTCACATCCTGAGCGCATGGGCGCACAGCCCCATGCAACACTCGTATGTCATTGAGTTGTGACGGTGTTGCGTGTGTGTATGAGTGTGTGTGTGTATGTGTAAGTGTGCGTGTACAAATGTGTGTGTGCACGTATGCGCTTGCGTCAACAGGCCTCTGTGCGCAAGTCCCCCATTCGTCTCTCTAGGATGTATGGCATGCAGATGCACATGGGTGGGCTGCTTTGTTCAGCTGCACGGCCACGCACGAGACTCGCACATGCACGTGCACAAATTCGCACACACAATGTGTCCGCACGTACAAAATGTGGACTGAGAAAAAGCTTTTTGATCGTATGGGTTTAAGAGCATGACATCACAGTTATCAAGTGTCCGCACGTTCAAAATGTGGTCTAAGAAAGTGTTTTTTGATCGCATGGGGTAAGAGCATGACATCACAGTGCGGAAGTGCTGGATTGTCGCTCACCTGGCGGGTGCGGTGTCACCCCACCTCAACAAGAAGGTGCTCAGGTGTGCTCAGGCATCTGGGGATCGGCCCCCTGCCCGGCATGCCAGCGTATCTAGCAGGGAGGGTGTCAGCCCACCTCAACAGGAGGGTGCTGATGTGCAGTAAGACATCTGGGAACGGTCCCCTGCACTAAGCGCCAGCCTACCTGGCGGGGTGCAACACATTTGGCCCCAGCAGATGCCAGCGCAGCATCCAGCAGCTTCCCGCACCGGCAGAAATGCTGGTAGGACCTGCGTCACGCGCAGAGGTTAAAGCCATGCTGTGCTGAGCACACAAGACATGTGATTGCTGGGTTTTTGCGCTACACAGAGCAGAGTGAGCACACACACACACACACACACACACACACACACACACACAAACAAGGGCGCCATGGAGCACACGCGCAGTCGTATTTTTCCAGCGTGCCCCTCTTGCTCCCAAGCTTTTTCACTTGCTTCACCAACTACAGATCAACTGTGCACAATCCTCAGCAATGCTCATGGAAGGAGTCCTGTCTCAGTAACACCGCTGTAAAATGACAGTCTGTGCAGCAAGTTGTAGGGAGGTGGGGTGCTGCTGAGGTCCAAACAGCGCCGCAATCATAACACTTGGATTGTCATTGGAAACAGAGCCGGCACTTGCGCCAATGAGCTGGCCAGCTAGCTTCGTGTCCAGCCAGTCTAGCTTACCACAGGGCGAGCCCATTCCAACCAAGAGGCCTGATCGTTGCACGCATGAGCACAGGGCGCGCGCGAGGGCACACAAGCAGAGCCGACTTACTTGTCACCCAGCGCACACACGGAGAAGCTCAAGTGGGGGAGGGGGCCAGCCTTCCCTGCCATCAGCCACTCGCAAAAGTCGCGGGGCTCGGTGGGGGGCACCCCATCACCCTGCCAGCATGCATCAGGAGGCACGTGCCACAGTTGTGTTTCCCATCTTGGACACCGCAGGATGTCTCGACCCAGGCTGGCAGCAGTCTGCCACATGCCTGCCTGCGGGAAGCCTGGCTGACTGCCAGGCCTGACTTTATTGCCATGTTGTCAGGTGGCGTGGGCAAACATGGCGTGCTGAGCTGAGTGCTGGATGTGCTCCTTGCGGAAGCGGGTGCGGGCCACACATACAGGAGCAGATGCTGCAATGCCACAGGTAACTCAGCAGGCAGATGCCAAGCACAGCCACTCAGGCACCCTGACTGGCGCGGACAAGTTCATCTGCTGATGTGATGGATAGCTAAGCAGAGTGCGACAGGCAGCGGGCATGCAGCTTCACCGCCCAAGCTCCTCAAACCACATTCATCTGCTGCAGCTTGTGGAACAGCTGTGAGGCTGCCTGAGACATGATGTAGGCTCGTCGAGGGGGTTGGGGCAGCAGAGTAGAGCAGCATACACGGTCAGCACGTCCACACAGCTTTGTACTGACAACCACCACCGCTCACGACTGACCTCACGTCCTCAATGTCTTCCCATGTTCCTGTGTTCAAGACATGGGTATGTCAACACAGCCCACACCCACCTGAGTAGAGCAGGCAATGAACAGAGCCTGCTCACGCCCAAAGTCATAGCCACCTGGGTGCTCTGCCATGTCCTCCAGGACAGGCCTGCGAGGGGGAGGCAGGGAGGCGGTCGTGCTCAAATATTCCTGGCACAAGGTGAGCATGGAGCATGTGCACAAAAAACAGCGGTCAATGTGCAAGGCATGGGCTGGGCCTGCTCAAGCTGCTGGTTGCTTAGGACCTTCTCAGTCACTCAGGCTGCACGCGCACAACGTACCAGTACTTGTCCGCAGCCCTCAGCTTGTCACACAGCTTCTCCGCAATCTCCTTGGAAAAGCCAAACTCTGTGCCAAACATGACCAGCACGCGTGCCTGGTCCGGCCTCGGGCCTTGAGGTGCAGCGGGTGCCAGCTGCTGCTGTGAATTGACAGCCCTGGGCGCACTAGCACTGCTGCTGGGAATGGCAGCCTTAAGGAAGCTGTTGAAGTCTAATGGGTCTCTGTGGTCATCATCTTCCTCATCATCACTGCCCTCTGCACCGGGCTCCTCGACCCGCAGGAAAGTCTCAAAGGGGCCGCTGACTTTGCCCCGGTCCTGCGGGGACACCGCCCCCCCGCTTCCGCAGGCCCAGCTCCACCAGCCACTTCCACTCTGCTTCTTCTTTTTCTTCTTCCTCGTCCCATCCTCAGATGCGGAGGCGGGCAGGCCAGTAGGGTGGCCAGGCTCGCATACCAGGAAGCGATCAAAGTCGTTTGGGTGAGCCGGGCTGCCGGAGCTGCAGCCCAGCCAATAGGCCACGGCCAAAGGGACACCCAACGCCAATGCAACGTATTTGGCCCAATCCGGCACGTTTTGGACCACCCCCAGTTTCAGGCCCGCCCCATGCTCCCAGCGAGCCCGCATGGTAAAGGGAATCTTTATGTTTTAAAATTGCGTTTCCTGCTGACCGAAACACATTGTAACAGATTTCAATGGATGCAGATATTTTTGGCGGAAGTATTGTCACTACATCAGATGGATGCAGACGCCAGAGGTAAGGTAAGGTAAGATGTAGACATTTTTGCGGAATTAACATCATTGAGAGCAGATGCCATTGTCTGTCGCGTCTCATCGTTCGCGGCCAGGTGTTTGAATTTAACGCATTGCTCAGCTGTGGCACTCCTTCAGCTGTCCTCTGTCCCTGGCCATCTGAAGACTTGAGCACCACTGATAAGCTGCACCCTGCATTCAGAAGTTGAAGAGGTTGTAATTCGCCAAGAGCCAGCATGGAGCCATACAACTTCAAGCTGGCAATGCGCAAGCTGCGGCCGTAAGGAGGAGCCGCTAGGCCACCAGACTTCACAAGAAACATCAAAAGATTGAGTAGATCACAGATCAAGAGATTGTACTGCTGCCTTGTAGGTGCATGGATGCCTTTGTTGGCGCACTGACGCCTTGTTTGTTGGCGAGTTGGTTGAGCCGCAGGCCTCAGATCGGCGCTAGACATCTACCGTATTGGATGTGCAGTATTGGATGAGGGTGGATCCGAGTTGGACGACAATATGATGGCCCGGCAATGACTAGAAATGCACACTCCAACGTCAAGTGTTTGGAAATCCCAGGCAATAACCCTCCCTTGAGTGAGCTCACTAGTGCAGTTACTGCCAAGTACCACAAGCCACATAAGGTGTGCTCTCACTCACCCTTCCGTCATCCAAGGACTGGCACCTGCAGGCCCTTGCCTCTTCACATCCCACAAGTACACAAGGCTGACAGACTTTCCCTCCAAGCCGGTGTTGTTGCTAGTCACAGCAACCAGCTGCAAACAGGAAAAGAAACTAACTGATTGAGTTGCGGGTTTGTGTGAGGACCACATCTTCAATACTTCCTACAGCCTATTTTACATATTATACCCTGAAAAGAGAACCTATCTGGAGCTGCAGCCATTCGCATGCTCTCAGGCAGATAATGTTGCAGGGGTGCAGCCCTTCGACGGGGCAAGTGCTGCACACAAGTATTTGTGCAGTACATAAAGACCCTGCTTTGCACAACCCTTGGCATAGGCTCTTGGACAGGATCTAGGGCGTTGTCAAGCCTTAGAGGAATTATCCCAGTTCAATTATTAACAGGGTTGGCTCAAACGTATTTCATCACATTTTACACACTGCTAAAAATGTCTAAATTTTGAGAATCGAAAACCCCAATGCATCCCATATGGAAACGCCCCCCCAGCGTTTCCTGCGTGCTCAGCCTTGCTCAGCAGAGCACTCCCTTGCACTCCCTGGCGGCGGTGATGTGTTGCAAGCAGTTGCTACTGTATTCTTGTTGAGCAAGCGCTGCTCCCTTGCTCTGAGCATCGATGGGCCCAGCTGGGCAGGCTCTCATCTCATCCAGGACAGGCTGCAGGACTGCTTTATCTTCTGTGCACTTCACAACACAAGCTGAATTAATGTGCCTGAATTAATGTGCAGAAGTGCTTCCTAATGCAGGAGGTACCAGCTAAAAAGACAAGCTTGCAGTGCCTGTGCTTGTGACTTGTCTTTCAGCTCAATGATTTTGATACGAACCCACTCCTCCCCCTGCTTCTCAGCATTTTGAATATGAATATACATGTAAGAATGCATTGGGGTGGTAACAGGTAGCCAGGGAGGGGGCAATGGAGGGCCCACAGGCCCCAACTAACCTCCCCAACTTCAACCCTCAAAAATGACCCCCTAGATGGAGACAACTTGACGTAAAATACGCAAATTGTTTGTATCATAAGGACATCTGTCTGGGCAAATGGACGCACGACCCAACCCTGATGATCAAAACAAGCAGCAAAACCAACCCCAGAAATCCGCACCTCGAAGTACGCATCTTCTTTGTGCATACACCGCTTCAACACATTTGTATGTGTGTGGGCTAGTAATGGTCTGTACTGGGGACCCTGGCATGGCAAGGAAGGAGGGCAAGGAGAAATTGAGGCAGTAGACCTGGAGACTGTTGCACACAGGGCATGCAGCAGCCACATCCAGCCACAGAAACTGCAGGTATCTAACAAAGATGTCTCAATGCTTTACACAGTAATGCAAAGTATACTTGTTTACATTACAACATCGACCTGGCACACAAGCTTGCCAAGGAACAAGTGACAGCCTGATCAACGGCCTACCCAATATAGATCATGCTGCCGCCAAGAGTCGAGAGTGCTGTAGGCACACTCGCCAGTTCACAGATCTTGGCCTCATACTGGCATCATACTGAGACAAGGTGAAATGCTATTTGGGCAGCAGTATTTATGGGCTGAATTGGTTGGGCTGCTGATTGCCATTGCTCAATAACAATAAATTATGCAGGTTGGAAATTCCAGCAGCATTCCAAATTTATCCATGTTTAAATAATTCATGCACATTACCTCTAATAAGCGTGCAAAGTTCTCCAGAGGCCCCACTGCTTCTTTGTTCCTTGGGGCCGCAAACTCCCACACTCTTGCTACATCCTTTTTTTGCAGTGCGTCTAGCTGCGCCTGTGGATGCAAGGTGCAGAAAGTCAGACTAAATGCAGACAGCTTGGAAAACCAATCAGCCCAGCGACCCGGCCAGCAGTCAACCCTGATTCTGTACCTGGCATCCAAGCTTGCATTGGCTGTAAGCTGCGAGTATGATTAAAAAAGAGCTGCGTGGGGCAATGATCAACTTCAACGTGACCCAGGCCCGCACCTAGCGCCTAACAATTCCATGGATAATTGGGAAATTAATGTTTGCTGTACTGTTGTTCCACACCATCTTGAAATCACACACATTCCCCAACAGCGCAAAGGCAAACCATTATCACATACAGCTTAGGCGTGACACTTGTCCTACGGCCAGGGCCACGGCAGCTGTACACATCATGTTGGGGAAAGTGAGCTTGCCTGCTTGTTGCACAGAATATTTACCTGCACCACAAGCTCAGGCCCGACAGCAGGGCTCGGTGCCAAAGGTGTATCCTCCAATGTTGTCTCACAGGTCACTGACTGAAGCCTCCATACCTTCGAGATGCGTGGCGCACTCCGGTACCTGTGGGGAGTGTGACTTAAAATGCCAGTTGGCTATGCACCACTGCGATGGCTTAGCAGCACCGTTGAGATGACAGTTGCTGTTGAGCTGTGTCGAACTCCAGTAGAGGGACAGAGTTGTGTTGGACAAGACCTTAGACTCAGTGCTCTTGAATCAGAGCTGTGTTGATCGGTTGCATGGCAAGGCCGACAGCGGGATATGTGGAACCAATTAGTGTGGGACAGGGGGAAGGGGGGCGAAGGGAGCAGCATTGTAGTGAACAGGCCACAAGCTACTAGTTTTCTTGCACACCCCTGAAAGCTGGAGGCAGCACCAGCTTGGGGGAATTGAGAGCAGGCAAGTTCATCTACTAGAGTGTTACGCACAAGTCACAGCCTTTGATACTGTGAGTTAAGCACCCTCATGTGACCTTTTGCCTTGTCTTGTGTAACTGAGGAAGGCACGCAAGGGGAGCCAACTCACTGGTTCTGGAGTGTGTCTTGGCGCTCTAACAGGATCGTGACCACAGCCTCCTCCCCACAAGCACTTTGAGTGAGATACCTGCATTTGGCAAGCGCGCCGCAAACAGAGAAACACACCCCGTACTCAGATGCCTCCCTTGATGAGATCTCCAATGCACACTCATCATAGTCTAAGATAGCCTGTGCACACTAGTTGCTTTCTAAATTTTCTCAGGTATTGCCATATGGTGCCAGCCCCGATCAGAGATTTATGACATTTCAGTTCAGGCAGCTGCATTTCTGCTTATTCCAGGGTTCAGCATCTATATAGTGCGCCAGGCATGCACACCAGAGAAGCCATACAACCAAGACCCATCATGTTTCCGGCCACATGCTTTGATTTGCCTACGAGCCAGCTGGGTCACAAAGTCCAGGCACCTGTGTACGCTGCGGCCTGGGTTGACGAGCACGCTGCTAAGCGGCAAGGTGCTGGATGGCTGAGATAGCGCCAGCAGGCGATGCTCCATTGAATCAAACACCAGGCCTGTAGGGCATGCAGTCGGAGAAGAAATGGCATTATGGAACTGAGGTGTGTTTCAACCTCTGCGCTCTTGGCCAAGAATGGCGTGACTGAGGATCAGAATTGTTGAATGAGGCAAGCAAAAAGGCAGCCAAACGCCGGGCCTTGGATGAAGAAAGTCCATGGATGAAGATTCATCCAAGGCCTTTCCA
>LKMJ01003105.1_pt1 | contig 15429 bp, 18 predicted proteins | sample 643391 | NCBI WGS metagenome assembly LKMJ01 (sample SAMN04112250, study PRJNA286221) | soda lake metagenome | biome: soda lake; feature: Kulunda Steppe; material: water; isolation source: sample PL-Br10 brine of Picturesque Lake | place: Russia: Kulunda steppe | collected 2010-07
AGCAGCAGTACCCCCGGCAAGCGCTTAGTTACCACCACAATCACCATAACCTGTTGACATGGTGGAGTCAGCAGCGGCAGCAGCAGCAGCAGCAGCAGCAGCAGCAGTACCCCCGGCAAGCGCTTAGTTACCACCACAATCACCATAACCTGTTGACATGGTGGAGTCAGCAGCGGCAGCAGCAGCAGCAGCAGCAGCAGCAGCAGCAGCAGGAGAACCTCTGTTTTGTAGCACCGTGATGCCCCCAGGCCTTCCGGCTTGAGCGTCCTGGAGGCAGGGGTAGGCTGCTTTGCTCTAGAGAATCTGGGTTTGTCCAAACCTGGAGCCAAAGGAGGGGCTTGAGGGGATGACTGTGTGAATCGGGGTGGCCTGAGGGGAGGTGGTTTTGATCCTTTCTTGCTTTAGGAGAGCTTTATACCTAGCCTTCATTGCAAAGCTATGCCATGAAAGGTGTTCTTACTAAGTAGGCATTCTGAAGTTCTTAACAGGCGATTTTTAATGTATGCAGCTCTTTAAGATCACAGGTCTTGCTCAAGCTTTGTGCCTCATGTCTTCAACGGTTAAAAGCGGTCCTTGCTTACTAGATGATATGTTCTCTCTGGTGTTCATACCTTATTCCTTCTTAAACACAGCCTTTCTAAGTTAAGGTTTCAGAGACTTCAGCAAAGCTGGCCTCGTTTGGCAGGTACGGCAATGTAACCTCATTTTACCTTTCAGCTAAGACCTCTCTTGTTTCTGGAGCACTTTTGGGCACATAAATTTTATAATGTGTGTTTCCCAGACACTACCTTTCCTTTCTAGATTGAGGTTCAGATTGCAGGCCCTGCTGGGCCTGATAGACCTCGGCTAAGCTGCCCTTGACGGTGAAGCAGTCTGCGCCTAACTGGGCTGTACTACGTGGGTGTGACAAACAGTGCTTTGAGAAGGGGTTCCAGGTATGCAGTCAAGACATGTGCAGAGGTCCCATCCTTTGCCCTGTGCTTGCCCTTTGAGCGCCTTCTGGTTTGACTCTCTCTAAGTTTTGCTTTTCACAAAACCTCTACCTTTCTTTTCAAGTTTGCACCTCTTGCTTAAGAGTAGGAGACAATTAGTTAAGAGACTAGGAGACTGGTCCAGGTTGCAGTCCTTCTAGGTTTCAGCTAAGGTTCCCTCGTCTAGGTACAGCTATGTGATCCAACCTAACCTACGTGGGCGTGGGCACGAACCCCTGCAATTCAATTGGTTTAGAGCTGCCATAAAATTTTACATCGACTTGTTGTCCTCTTATAGTGCCACTCCTAAGCAGGTCCTTCGCGCAGACCTCAAGCTGGTGCCTCGGGCTAAGACATCTTGGGCTTCAGATATTTTGTGCGCCTTTGAGGGATTGCGAGGCTGTGGCGCATATACACAAGCTTTCTTGCAGGGGGCTCCCAATTTTTTACTCAGATCTTATTGCTGACCTCGAGGTTCAGGATGGGGAAAGTGTGGAGGGACATTTCTGACATGAACCCTCTGGAAAGCGACAACAAACTGGTGACTTATTGTTCTTGGTTTGCCTGTCCCCTCCTAGATCTTCAAGCTGATTTACACACTCGTATGCAGAATGGGGGTGACCCCGTGAGACCACCTCGCAATCTGTCACAGATATAACAGTGTACCTTAACCTCCCTAAGCATGTTATGAGGAGTATGAGCAGGATTCGTTTGCAAGCACATACTCTCGCGGTGGAATCCTCCATCTGGCGCAGTGGAAATGGCCACTGTGACAAGTGTTCCTGTGCTGCAGTGTAAAATGGGGAGCATGTTCTTTTTCACTGTCAAGACTTGTTTGTGTGCTCTCTCAGAAAGAAGTACTTGTTCATTTCTTCCCTTTCTGCCAGTCCTTTTCTGTGGAGGCCCCTTATATTTCGCACACCTTGCCAAGTCAGACCGTCTTTGATTTCCTTTCTCAACGGCACAACAAATTCTGCCACCTCATTTTGGACAGTATGGTTTTTGGCTCGGACAGTATAGTTTTTGGCTCGCAAAGACCAGCAACAAACCAATCAGCCTAACGACCAGGCTGGCGGTTAACCCTAACTTGTGACTTGTAAGGAGTCCTTGACCGACGGATACAGCTGCATGAACTTACCAATAAGGTGTACTTCCCACATGGATGGGCTCGGGCTGTAAATGACTGCAGGAGACCCTTTATCCTACACACCAAGTACCAGAGAGCGTTTTTTTGGATAGATCGTGTATGCGCTCACAAGATGTCCATGACATGCTGTGCAAGCCCAAAAACACGACCCAAACGCCCCTTGCAGTTGCGGCTTGGGAAACATACCTACGCGACCACTTCCATGCCCGCATAAAAAGCTGCCGAACCCCCTTATATGAGGCGGCTGCATGCTACGAGGGTAGCTGCCCTGAAAGCACACACGACATGGAGGTGCGGCCCCCGACTGGGCCTGTGGGCATTCCGCCTGCAGGCCCCCATATGGATGTGGCCCCTCCAAACATCTTGAATACACAGGTGGCTGCCCTGACAGCCCAGTCTGCACAGGTAGCTGCCCTGACAGCCCAGTCTGCACGGAAAGCTGGCCTGACAGCACAGCCTACACGGGGAGCTGCCCTGACAGCACGGCCCATGGGGGTAGATTTACGGATAGATGCTCGGATGGGACACCCTCTGGAGCAAGCTCAGAGCAGTTGCAAGGGCGTACAGGGCAGGATAAGCCAAGGAGTGGAATCACTGGTTGGGACAGTTCGGCAAGCTGCTCAGCATATGCGCACCCGTTGGGCAGGGCCACCAGGCTCCTCTGCTCATGACCTGGCCTTCCCTGTGGGCCGAGACAACCCTCTTCCTGAGGTCCAATTCTGGCAGAGGGCCCAACCTGGGTGGGTACCAGAGCCAAATGTATTCGAGATACCTGACGCAGACAAACTGCATGCCGTGAATTGTGATCACATTACTAGGATGAACATAAGAGCCTCCCCTGGTTTTGATCTCTTCTCTTCTCCTTTCGTTAAGCACGCTGTCAGGGTAGTTCTTGTGGAAGGGAGCAGGAAGCCCCAGCATGTCAATGTGTTGGCTCCCCACTTGGCACGGCTATTTGTGCTGATGATGGAGTCGGCTAGTATCCCTGCTTTTTGGAAGGAGGCTAGGCTTAGTCCGGAGACTGCGGAGCTCATAGAGGCGTGTGAGGGTCTATGTGCGTCTGATAGGTATACCAATTGCGTTTAGACTGCAATTCCCCTTCCACTACAAGACCTTGTGGTAGATTTGCGTGAGCGATTGCGTGCAGTATGGAGGGACTTGGATGGCACAGAAATGAGGACACACGCTCACAAACTGGCTACCTATCATGCATGGATGGCCTCGCCTCTCAAGCATCACGCGGGGCCCTCCCCATTTGCTGCCTAGATATCTACAGCTGGAACTGAGTAGGCATGTATTACCTCCTTCTTGGCAAATAATGCTTCACAACCGTGCAACCTTAGCGTGATTTCTTCCATCCAGCTGAGAATATAACAGCTATAGGGTCTTAGCTGGCCTGCCTGACTTGGCATTCCTGTCAAGTGGCAGGTGATGTCCCAAAGCTCCATCTGCTCCTGCCTCTGCTGTTTGGACAGTAGCACGCCATGCATGCAGACGTCGGTGGCTGATGTCCGATAACACAGACACGGCAAAGCTTGCAGACTGAAGCGCTAAAGCCTGGGCCCAGGCCCATGTGAGCTCCCATTTCCTGTGGTAATGGCAGGACGCACGAAAACAGGCCCATTTGAGCTCCCATCTCTTGTGGGAATGGCAGGATGCCCCCATCCAGGCCTATGTGAGCTCCCATCTCTTGTGGGAACGGCAGGACGCACCAAAACAGGTGCGGGCTTGGGGCGTGCTGCTCGTGTGTGATACGGCAGTAATCCCAAACTTGTGCATGATACACGCTTCCTGTCCAGTTTGCTTGCTTAAATATGTGTAGCCCTGTGTACCCAAGTCCCATCGTCTAGAGCATCGTGGTACAAACCACATGCTTACGGTCATTCCTGGCCCACAAGCATTTTCACACAGCCTTGGAAGAAGTGCATCCTTACCTGTGCAGGAAGTAGTACCCGAGGACCAGAAGAGCACGTCCACACAGGAGCACAGGGATGCGAGTCTGTGTAGGGTGGTCCAGGCAAAGCAGCATCTCTTTAGAAGAGGATGGGCAAAATGGATGTAAAATAGGCCCATAAGTCATATTCAAGATTATCCACAGACCAAATGGTTGGCCATAAATTAGGGGAGTTTTCTTTAAGTAGAGCTTACCGTGGTCATTCTAATGGTATCAGGGGCACCAAAGCATGTGCGAGGAGCAAAGAGAGCAGGCATGTTGTGCACTGATGTACATCCGTGGATATCAACACAGCTCAAAACCCTGGTGGAAGTTGCCACTTTGGCTCAGCAGAAGTTGCCCCATCCATCATTCCTGGCCTGCAGTTGCCACTTTGGCTCTGCAGGGTAGCCCCATCCATCATACCTGGCCTGCAGCGCACCTACCGGCTCCCACATAGAGCCCAAAGAGATGGCCGGGCCCCTTCCATCTGTCAATTTGTTCACCTTGTTTCTGGCCCTGGCATACAAACACAGATAACCTGCCTCATGGTCCCAGATTCTCTCTCACAACTCACCTGCTCCATGGTCCCAGACATGACTACTTCAAGCAGGATATCAAGCCTCAGGCGTTCAATAATTGAAAAGGAGGGAGGTTCGCACACCTGCAATTCAGCAAGCAGCAGTGTGGCCTTGTGGCTCCAACCATTGATGTTTGGGCTACATCTGCAAGGAGCACTTGTTCCCTGCCTAGCTCAAGCTCAAACAATGCACATCCTGCCCTCCATTGAAGCTGGCAGAAAGGGATGCTGCCCCTGCCCTCCAGCACTACTTGGGTGGCATGGAGTAGCTTGTTATTGTGCTAGCACTCAGACTCTGCCTGTCTCCATGTAATTGGGGCACTCATCACAAGAGGACAAGCTAAGTTATGTGCTGGGGCAGACACACACTGACACACAAAGCCGCGCACATGCGCCACTCGGCTCTGGATGCGCAGCTCACCAAGCCCAAACCAACGAGGGATGTCATCAAGAAACGGCCCAGCATGATGAAGGCCACCAGGGGTCCCACGCGCGCGGGAGTTGTGCAGAATGCAGCGGTAGCATAAGCGATGCCCATCAGCCACTTTGGGGACTCTAACAGAAGCACATGCCAGCCTTCAATGCAGGCTGACCTTACGCCGCTGATAAACAAGAACGCAAGCAAGCACCTGCAGCATGCAAACAGGGGCACATCAGGAAACGCTGGGCACTGTGCTTGCCTCTTTTTTCCCCGTAGAGAACAGCTTCCTTCTGTCTTATAGCAACCATCTGTTTTGTGAGTTTATGCCTATTTACACAGAAGGCATGTAAATGGATTTTGGAAATATATAATAAACCTCTCCCACCAACAATCCAAATCGTGGCTATTAGATTTCCAAATGTACATAGAAAGGAACTTGATGCTGCTGCAAGTGCCCTGCAAGATCAGAGAAGCTGCAAGTGCGTGGCACAAGGCCTGCCAAGGTTTACATCAGGTAGGATGCGTAAGCCACCTTGTCAGCCTGCCTAAGCACACGTACGCAACCCACCGGCTCCATGCACGCAGGATGGGGGCACTCTGAGCATTTGCCCAGGACCTGTAGCTGCCCTCATTGCTGTCAGACCTCCCACCGCACACCGCACGCCCTTGTGCCGCGTGCCCTGCGATTGCGCGCTCAAACATGGGCTGGGAGCAAAGCAGAGAGGCCAGCACGGCCTTGATGGCCATGGTCGTCCATTGGAGTGTGCCAGCAGGCGCGGACTGCGCAACTTCTGAGGTCAAGCTGCTTTCGCACAGGACAGCCCCCGTCTTTGCTGATCTGCCAGCAGCAGGTGTACCAAGTGGTCGTTGCTGCAGGTGGTGGGCAGCTACCTTGAATGCTGCAGCTGCTGCTGCAGTTGGCTCTGCTGTGCACACTTCCTGGCCCTCAGGGGTGGTATCAAATCCATCCACTGCACCTTGTACCCGGCCGCTGTCTACATGACTTTCCTGTTGCTGCTGCTGCTGCTGCTGCCCTTGTGGCTGCTGAGACCCAGCCTCTCCCTGTGCCAAGAGCTGAGACCCAGCCTCTCCCTGAGACCCAGCCTCTCCCTGTGCCAAGAGCTGACGGGTCCTCAAAGTGAGCTGGTCACCATGGCACTGGATTTGCAAGTTGCCACTTGCGCTCCTCGCCACTCCACCGAGGCCGTGCAGGTCAGACAGGCGTGCGGCATCCTTCAACACCGCAAAGCCCTCTGCAGTCAGCACATCCAATGGTGCTTACTGAAGACCAAAGCAGGTGAACCAGGCAATGTTTTCCTGTTCCAGGGGGTAGAAACAGGCTGTGGGCAAGGATGTCGTAAACCAATCAAGCATGGATTGCATGAAAGGACGCAACTCAGGTACTGCTGACTTGAAGAGGCATTGGGCATATTCCCCTGCTTTCTTGGAAAAAGAGTGTGCAGGTCTTCTGCAACCACGCCTAAACAAATAAGCAGGTGCCATCCAGACCTATCCAAAGTGCTATTTGCACGATAAAAAGCGCTCTACAACAGGCAAAATCCTGGTTTCTGTGAGTTCCTCTGCTACATAAAGCATGGACTCTCTCTGATTAGGGCCCACGTCTTGCTCATTTATGCAATCTAATTACACTGACCAACGTGCACATGTTTCTGCACTGTTGCATGCTGAGAACAGAGATACGCAAGCACAGCGTGCAAAAGTGGGCACACCTGCGGGATCGTCAAGCAGCAGCTGCAGCAGCTCCGTGCTCTCCTGCAACCCTCCGAGGATGTTGAAGGGTGTCAGACCCTGTGCAGCACCATTCAACGCACCTCCTAAGAAGCTTGAGCAGTGCCCTGCAACGAGCCACCTTCAGCCTCATGAACACAAGTGCGCAAGCAGGGAAGGCAGTCAAGTGCCAAACCCCAGCACACACACCTCAAGCTCCTCCCTCACCTGTGCATTGGGCTCGCCCCAACGCCACGTGAAGCCTGCAGAGGCGCCGCCGCCTGCGTTGCCCCACCGCCTGGCCCAACCCAGCGCCGCTTGCAGCATGGCCACTGGGCGGGGACTGAGCAGTCCCAAGTGCAGCATGCTGCCTAAGCTGTCCACAGCAACACGGCTCCCTTTTTCTGCCTGATCGATCAGGCCCGTGCAGCTGCTGCTTCTGCTGCCCGGGCTTGCAGGAGGAGCATGCATGAGCTGGGCAAAGGCTGCAGGGGGGACTGAGGGCAGTGCCAGCAGGCACTCCAGCAGCAGGGTAGCAAGGGAGGACAAACCCCAAAGCACCGCTTGGCGCAGCAGCCCCCTGCCCACACGCCATGCTGTGGCGCTGGCTTCAGGTCTGCGGGCTGCTGCTGCTGCCGCACGCGCAACCATAACCGAGTGCACATCAGAGTAGGCAGCAAGTGCACTGGCAGGCTGCTGGGCTAGTGGATCGTGGTGCTGTAGCCAGTGACCCAGGTCCGACACAAAGGCAGCCACATCCGCACAGCTGCCGCCCGGGCCCCAAGGCAGGGACTGCAGCTCAGCAGATGTGTCGGGCATGCTGCTGGGCAGAAGCAGCAAACTGCTGTGGGACAGCAGATGGTGGCCATGCCACAGCTCCAGGCACAGCAGGCGGGCGCTCCTCAGGGGCAGGACGGGGCTGGTGTCGGGAAGCAGGATGGTGACCTGAGATGCAAGCACGTCATGGAAACGCAGCGCAGTCGCACAAGCGTGTCTATGCCTGTGCTGGATGTGTATATTTGCCTGCGTTCAAGTCGAGGTTTGGGGTATCCTTCTCTGACACGTTATGAGATAGCCACTCATGGAGGGATGTGGCACGCTCCGGCAGGGCGACAGCTTGCCTCTGATGGATTCCTTAGCTTGCCCATGACAGATGCTATTGACACACTCAAGAGCTGGACCATGTGCGTTGCTAGTACTGACAACATCAATTTCTGTTGATGGTGGATCATGCTTGTCTTATAAGTAAGGCAACAAGCTATTGCAACTTCCTGCTACTTCACTGTGCATCACACCACGACAGCACCAGTGCACAAGCGCAAAACATGTGCCGTGAGGTCTCTCTCTACCTCAAGAAGTTCCTGCCCGTCTCCAATAGCAGAAGGCAGGTTCCCACAGCTAAGCTCTTGGCAGCGTCTGACCGCAGTCAGCTGGGTAGGCAAGTAGGCGGTGTCGGTGCAAGCGAGCACACGCAAGACAGGGGGCTGGGCACTGTTGCCGTCATTTCCAATACCAGCTTGTATGGCACTGCTGCCGCTACAGGCCTTCTGCTGTGGCTGCCAGCCCTTCAACTCAGCTCCACAGGGTGCCCAGATCCGAGCATGCACGGACACAAAGTTCCCTGCTGTAGCTGCTTTTGCCGTTCCCTCACATCCCCAGGCGTTTTCGAGGAGGCTGGCACTTGCTGTGCTGCTGTCAGTGACGCTGCTTACAGTGGGGTTGCTGCTGTCTACCAGGTCACTTCTACCCATGCCTTTACTGCTTGTAGAGTCACTGTGCGCCAGCCTGTCCTCCTCACAGCTGCAGGCGGGGCTTTGCAGCTGCTCAGGCGCTTCCAGCACAGCTGGAGGGTACTCTGGCAGCAGCAAGCTAGGGGCTGCAGGAGTGATGCGGCACTGAAAGAAGGGGGGCGAGGCAGGTGCGGAGCTCTGCACATCCCAAAACCCTTGCTCCGTGGCTCGGCAATGGTACACACGGCTATTCACCTGCAGAGAGTATTTACGCCCAACTTGACTGGCAAACAACAAGGCTAAAACATTAAGTCACCAACCTACGTAATGGTGATGTCTTTTGAAATGCTTGTAATCCTTGTCCCTTCCCAATCAGACAATATAGCCAACACAAGCTTCTGAAGAAACAGGATGCCTCTGAACAGCACATGCTTTCAATGTGGCAGGCAGACAAGGCAGTGCGCTTGTAGGATTGCTCAATGCTTTATCTGGCAATTGCTGCAGCCCTCAGCTCTCAACCGCGACAAGCAGGCCTGTATCAGTCGAAAACAATTTACTTCCGTCTTGCATCATCATGGCCTTTCTCAAAATATCTGGGCCATCTATGCACCAGCATGAAGTGTGTGATGCACAGGGCCATCCATCTCTTGAGGGAGTCATACAACCCACATCCTCACAAGTGACATGTCTGCGCATCAATGCATGCAGAGTGTTGCTGAAGCCCTTAAAGGAGTGAGAATGACGCTAGGGAAGTGAGAATGACAGGAAAACATCTCGTCCAAGTAAATTGAAATACTTGATACGCCTGTGGCCAAAGGCCCTAAGGCTCTTAGAGCTGCCAAGTCATTGCTGCTATTCACCTGGAGTGTGCAAACAGCCTCAGCAGACAGCTCTGCCTGCAGCCCAACCTCTTGCAGCCACTGCTGCGCTGCGCAAGCCATGCCATGACCCAACCCTCCCGCCTTGCTGCTGTCGGCCGGAACAGCCCATGACAGGGCGTGCCGCAGGTTGGCCACCACGAGGATGCACTCAGCACGCGTGAGTGCGCTCAGCAGTTGCAGCTCGGGGTCCCTGGTTGTGTGCAAGCGTTTCAGCAGGGAGTTCAGTCAAGCAGGATTAAGGAGGGAGCATCAGGCCTCAGTACTCAAGGCAGAAGGGCCACAGAGCTGTTGCAATATGGCAAAGTAGGTTGGTAGACTAGGTGGATCCAAAGAGCAAATTTGCTTTGGCCCTACTTGCACAATCATGGACACTGATTAGGAATGCTATGCACCTAGATATTTTGAGGCAGAATTCCAATCATTGTAGACGCTAAGCTAGGCGCTGTATCCAGTCTAAATGAGGATATAACATTTGCTGCTTGATGCATGAGCACTCCTCACCTGGATTGCAGTGCTGAACCAAGCTTGAGGAGGGAGTCAGAAGCCAAGCTCGAGGGTTCAAGGGCGCAAGGTATCTTCAGCGAAATCTACGCAGTTTTAATTGATACATTTGGGCAGTGTTAAGGCCAAAGCATTTGACATTTTTGATCAGTTGCGGAGCCATGAATATCAGGAGCAGGGAGGAGAAGATGCATGCCTAGATTTTAATGAGTGCTTATGCTATGATTTGTCATGATGTAGAGTTTGGGAGCAAGAGATGCACCAAGACAGCGCAAAGCCTATCTGATATTATCCTTCTATTCTTAGCATTCCCCAAGTTACCTTGCAGTGCTCGTAATGTGCAGTGTACTTGGGCCGCTCATCTTGCAAAAGACGCTGCAAGGACCTTAATTGCCGGAGGGTGCAACCGTTAGGGGGTTGAACAGTGATTCGGGGTGCTGTGCTACTTGCTTCACGGTGTGAATTGTACAGGCAAGCTTGCAATAGGGTCCCAGCTGCATCTGGTGCTCTGGAATCAGCCTCCTGCTGTTGTGGCAATGTGTCTTTGCCTCTTGAACGGGGGTAAGTGGTGGAGCAGGCACTGTGGCTGTGGCTGGGCAGCTGAGCAGTGTCTGATGCAGCTGCTCCATGGACACCATCTGATAATTCGGGGTGCAGCAAGGCCTTTTCAGTCTCAGCTGACGAGGCTGACTGCATGTGCCGCTGCACTAACTCCACATACATTTGCTGGTACTTCCAGCGTACGAGTAACTGGACGCCTACAGCCACACTCACAGGCTGCGAGCACAGAGAGCAAAGCACACATCAGCCACAACCCTGACAACAGCTGAATAAAGGACAAGCATGAAGGTTTTGACCACCTCCTTGCTCAGAGGCTGCAAGCACAAATAGCAAGCATTCAGTGTCACCTGAAGCACCACCTGGAGTGAGCTTAAATCACAAACCAAAAACATAAATAAAAAATCACAAATAGCAAGCATCCAGTGTCACCTGAAGCACCACCTGAAGTGAGCCTTAATCTAGTAAAGCCTGCTGCAGTGGGCCCATGCCCTACACAAAGTGCGAGCTTGCACGCATGGCCTCTGGGTTCGATCAATGCATGCAGTGTTCAGTGCACAATCGTACTTCTCACCATGATAGCCTGAAGCAAAGGATGTGCCCTCTTATCTCTTTTGTATACCAGCCAATAGCCAAAAGCACGTGCTCCTCCGCCAAGCACAGCCCATGAGGGACGGACCTGTTTGTTGTTGCCGAGGCAGGGAAGTGTGTACTCCATGCATACATGTCCAAGGTGTGCAACTTCCCAGATCATCCTAAGCAATGCTGGACAAATGGGTAACTCTAGACGCAAAAATGTCCGTGGCTGACAAGCTGTCAGACACTGTGCTGTCTCACAACTCTTCTCTGAGAGCCAAGAAAGCTCCTGAGATGTGCCTTGCGATCGGCATCTAGAGAGGCTGCAATCCAGGCAACATAGCTAGGGTAGATGTGCGTGCATGCACTAAAACTGCACAGGTGTCTAGAAAGCCATTTTAAGAAAAAACATTCAAGATGTGCCCAATTCCTGCAAAGAAGGTGGTAACTAATGTGTCATTTCTAGCCAACCCGGATCGGCAATCCCTGATCAATGATGATCGATTTGCGAGTCCTGGACCTTTTCAACTTCACAAACCACCACCAACACCTTATCACCAGTGTGGGTATCTTCTACCAACAAGTGACAGAATGCCCGTCAATGTGGCAAGGAGAAACCCAAGATAACAAAAGAGCAAGTATCAAGACAAATACTGCAAGCCATTAGTACCTGCTCGAATGGAGCCAGCAGACAAATCTCAACGACCTTTTCAATGTGCAAGGACATGTAATGGCGCAGGGTCGCTGTTGCAGGTACAAGGCCCAAGCCAATGGCAGTTGCCATAGTGCTACGCATAAGTGAGTGGCTGACAAAGGTGACCTGCAGGGAGGGGGGCGCAACAAAGAGTGACTTTGTTGCAAAACGGCAACCGGCCTCTCAGCCCATGTCAGGCCAGCGTCAACCGTGGATTCATGCACTAGGCATGCTGCGACGGGCTCTACATGCAAGTACTCGGTCCAGGTGGCTGTTATTTGGCGCTGCACTGTACTGCGCTGATCTGCACGGCACTGTACTGCACTGTTCTGCACGGCACTGTCAACAACCTAGGCTGCTTTGGGCTGCATCTGCGAGGTGGTGTGCTGAAAATTGAGGGAAGCGGACACCTGCGAAAACCTATTGCGTGGCGCTCATGATTACCATTGTCCCCCAGACAGCACTGCGCGCAGATGCTGAGAGCGCAGCAGGCACTCTTAACAAAATGATGATGGGACCCATAAAATCCCTCAGCTGCACTGCCGTCCACTCCTCTCAGCTACTTGTCCCTATACAACTCCTGCAATTGAGCAATTCAGCCCCCCTGAGGGGAAGAACAGCTTACATTTAACAATGATTCTATCATCCAGTTTACTGTCTGGTTGACCCCACCATTTGACCCCCCAAACGTGGCCAATTTGCTTTCCTGCCTCCATGCTTGCCCCACCGCGAGCCCCAACATATATGCATAACCATGTATCTATGTTGTAACGAGTCAGGCAGTGTGAACAAATGTGAGGTGAGGGCGTGGTGCGCATGCCATTGGCCATTCTGGCACTTCTTACACCTTTTTGGCAGGAAAATAGCACTTTCCTCAACTTGCTCCAATCCTGCTGCTTCCCAGGACTCAAGTTGCGCGTGCATGAAGGTTTGCTGCTGCAAAGTTGGGCCTGGGGGAGGAGTTGGAAGGCGTGTTCCGTGAGTGACCCTGTCACGACCGGATGTGGGTGCCAACACAGGAATTGCAATATCTCCGCAACCCCTGCATGCTTTCAAGCCGAACCAAGCCTGAGGGCCAATAAAAAATGATAAATTTTTGTAAGGAAGCCAATAGAGGGCGTGGATACGCAGTGGAGGGCCAAAATGTGCCCTGACATCTGCCTCTCCTGAGCGCACGACTCAGCAGCAGAGCCTCCCAAACCCAAATCCACACAGGAGATGCGGCCCACTTTTACATATGTGCTGGCATGTTAAGGTCGGAGTTTGGGGCTGTGTGTGAGGAACGGTGTGCGCTCTTCAACATTCTGTTTCCCTGGGGTTGGGTCATGCGTCCATTTGCCTAAACCAATGCGTGTACGATACGAACAATGCGCGTATTACGTTAATTCATCCGCATTGAGCTGAAAGACAAGTCCCATGCACCAGCACAAGTACTGCAAGCTCGTCTTTGTAGCTGGTACTTCCTGCATCATAAAGCACTTCCTGCACATTTTTCCAGATTGTGGGTTAGTGAAGTGCACAGGGGATGAAGCAGTCCTGGAGCCTGTCCTGGATGGGATGAGAGCCCGGGCTGGATGAGAGCCAGGGCCTGTCAATGCTCTGCAAGGCAGCAGCAGCGCAACGCCAGCTTGACAGCATTACAGCAGCAACTGCGCGCAACGCCTCGCCACCACCAAGGAGTGCTCCGCTGAGGCAGGCTGAGCCGGAACACAGGAAACACCCAGGAGGGGGCATCAGACGCGGAGGTTTTCCAATGCGCGAATTCTTATGAATGCTTAAAATGCGATAAAATACGCATGGTCCAACCCTGTGTTTCCCAAAACTGCCTCCCATCCACTGCACCAATTTCCTCCCAGCCAGGGATAACTTGGAGATTTGTGTGCAAGAGGCCAGCCAGTACTCTGATACAGTCCTGGAGCCCCCTGCCCAGCCCAGCCCACATACAGATCCCTCCCCACCTGCTTCATCAGGCGCGGAAAAAAAAGCCTGCTGGTGCATCTTTCAGGGGTTGCAGAGATGAATTAGTAAAATAGAGCGCGCGAAGTATAGCTTGGCAAGGGATGGGCCATTGGGGACAGCCTGTATGCAAGGAATTCGTACCAGAAACACCTGGCAGCAGAAATACCTGCCCTCAACAACAACAATGAGTCTCAGTGATAACCTGAACCTGCTCAGTTCAGCTTGCGATGCATGGAGGCAACATGGGCACAGGTTTGTACCTCAATTCAATCGTGAAGAGCAACGACACAAGGTCAGCATTTCCTTACCTCAGCAAGGTGTGGTCTTGAGAGCAGGATGGCTGTGCTGAGGTATGCCAGAAAGAAGACGCTCATCATGCAAATGTCTGCCATGGCATCCATGCTAGTTGCGCGCTTAGCCGTCCCCAGGAATGTTGTCAATAGGAACAGGCAGTGGAAAAGGGCCCACATGCGTCCAATAGAAGCAGTCTGTGCATGTGGAGGTGGTACCGCAAGAATTGCACGTCAGATACCTTGCAGATACCTCTAGGGCCTCAGGACCTCTAGACCAAGGCGTGACAATCACAAAAAGTCACACCATCCATGTTCAGGCACCATTCAAATGCCAATGCCAAGCACACATGACATCGCATGCGTCCCATTAACTCAAACTACAGGCACTGACACTCAAATGCTCGCACTTGGGAGGGCCCATGCCCGACCTGTCTCCTCAAGAGCCACGAAAAAAGGCTCAGAATGTGCGTCCTGCTCACCTGTACTGCGTACCATTGCTTAAAAGGCGTGATGGGTAAGCTACTGCTGCAAGGTGAGTGGTGCTCCTGAAGGACAGGTCCACGAGCAAGGCAGTGAGAGCCATTATGAGAGTATCGTGTCTGGAGTTTGCATGAGCTATCCATGTAAGTTCTTTCACACCGTGCCTTGCTTCTGATGTGTGCAAGTACATACCAGTCCTAGTGTTGCATGCAGATTTATGCCCACCTTGCTCTCCATGGCCTTCATTGAAGCGTAGCTGGGTACTTCACAGCATAAGCCTGTAATCCCCCTTTCCTATCGCCAAAATAATATAAATCGATCTCTACCCCAAACGACACGATGAATGTTTGTAGACCACCCCGCGTCGCCAATTTTTTACTCAAAATTCTTTGGTAGTTATGTGTAACAGCGCATCAATGTACTTTGGGGGCTCTTGGGCCCCTCTCCAAGGCCAATTGAAAACCCGAACCGCTCTGCTCCGGAGCAGGGATCGCAATCCTCCCAACAAGTAGTAAATATTGAGTTGAGCAAAAGATCAGCATGGAGGCAGCATAACTATGTAGGCAGCAGGGAAGTTCAGCCCGGCCAGGCCCCGGCAATTGACTGGCAATATTACCGTGGCAGAGGCGCGGACCAAAGCTGGTCAACCCTCCCGGATTGACCTGGTCCGAGTTTCACTGCTTCCGGGTTGACCTGGTCCGAGTTTCATTGCTTCCCCTTCCGGGCGTCCGGAGAGATCAAGATTTGATCGGGCTGCAATTTTTAGGCAATTATGACGAAGAAAGGGTGCGGGAGGTGGCCCATGCCCAACCTGTCTCCTCAGTTAGGCCTGACAGGTATTCCGGTCGGTTTGTCACGCCAGATAAGTGCAGTGCCAGATTTATGCTGCATTGTGACCTGGAGGTTGGTTGAGTCAGTTGGTAGAGTATTTGATCCCTTGCTCAGTTCAGCTATAGCTGTATTTGAGCACGTCAAAG
>LKMJ01003106.1_pt1 | contig 15426 bp, 14 predicted proteins | sample 643391 | NCBI WGS metagenome assembly LKMJ01 (sample SAMN04112250, study PRJNA286221) | soda lake metagenome | biome: soda lake; feature: Kulunda Steppe; material: water; isolation source: sample PL-Br10 brine of Picturesque Lake | place: Russia: Kulunda steppe | collected 2010-07
AGTTCAAGAATCTCCATTCGTTTCCCCGCCACTCCAGAGAACGTTAACCCGGCGTCCTCCAGTGACGTGATGTACTCTGGATTCACTTCGTACCTGTGGCGGTGACGCTCAACGCAGGAATCGTCACCGTAGAGTTCGTGGGCTATGGTTCCTGGTTCGATTTTGGTTTCGTGGGCGCCGAGGCGCATCGTTCCGCCCATATCGTTCAGTTCCTTTTGCTCGGGCAATATGTCGATTACTGGGTGTGGGGTGTCGTCGGAGACCTCCGCGGAATGAGCGTCTTCGAACCCCGCTGCGTGACGTGCGTACTCGACGACGGCCATTTGGAAGCCCAAACACAACCCGAGGAAAGGAACATCGTTCTCTCTGGCGTAGCGTGCGGTCGCAATCTTTCCGTCGAGTCCTCGGGAACCGAAGCCTCCAGGGACGATGATCCCGTCACTCTCCCCCAGAAGGACATCGGCGTTTTCTTCTCGGACATCCTCGGATGTGACCCACCGGATGTCCGTGTCCACTCCGAGTTCAAGCCCCGCGTGCTTGACCGATTCTCTGACGGAAAGGTAAGCGTCGTCCATCGGATACTTTCCGACAAGTGCGATTTCGACTTCGTCAGTGCAGTCTTCCTCGACCAATTGCCTCCATTCGGGTGTTCTTTCACTCGTTTCGATGCCCAGGTTGGTAGAGATATACTCGTCAACGCCTTCCTCCGCTAATTTCAGTGGAACGTGGTAAATGTCGTCGACATCCGGGTTGGAGAAGACGGCTTCCGTCGGCACGTCGCAGAACATCGCTATCTTCTCCTGGATTTCGGGTTGGAGGTGGTCAGAACAGCGCCCGACGATCGCATCCGGTTCAAGTCCCGTCGATCGAAGTTCCTTCACACTGTGTTGGGTGGGTTTCGTTTTCTGCTCACCGTTCGGAGCGTACGGGACGAGCGTGACGTGGATGTGGAAGTGGTCGTCGTCATCCTGTTCTTGCTCGAACTGGCGGAGGGCTTCGACGTACGGCATTCCTTCGATGTCGCCGATGGTGCCGCCGACTTCAACGATGCAAACATCGTAGCCGTCAGCGACCGTTCGGATCTGGTGCTTGATTTCGTCGGTGACGTGCGGAATGATCTGAACGGTCTTGCCCAGGTAGTCGCCCGCACGTTCGTTTTCGATGACGTTGCGGTAGACCTTCCCGGTCGTGATGTTGTTTTCGGCTGTGGCTTCGATGTCCAGGAACCGCTCGTAGTTCCCAAGATCCAGGTCAACTTCAGCTCCGTCGCGTAGGACATACACTTCACCGTGTTCGAACGGATTCATCGTCCCCGCGTCAACGTTCAGGTAGGGATCCACTTTCACGGCGGTCACGTCTAACCCCGAGTCTCGGAGCAACCGCCCGATTGAGGCTGCCGTAATCCCCTTACCGAGCCCCGACATCACACCACCGGTAACGAAGATGAACTTGTTTCCCACCTCCGGATCGTATTCGATATCCGACCTGTCTGTCATACTCGTTCCTGCGAGTGCCGTGGAGAAATGCTTTACCGGGACGGTCGGTACCGAGAAGAAATTCGTGAACTTGCTCTGTTACTCCTCGAGGTCGATGTCCGCGTCAATGTCCGTATCGACCGTTTCTTCGACTTCCTCAGCAATCTCGCTGGCTTCTTCAACGGCAACTTCAGCGTCTTCATCGATTTCGTTGAGGACATCGTCGATGCTGTCGAGGCCGAGCAACTCTCGTTCCTCGTCATCGAAGTCAAGGGCCTCCAAGCGGTCAAAGTCGCCAGAGACATCACTCCCGCTCATATGCTTACCGTAGCGTCCGACGAGTGACGTGAGTTCCTGTGGAAGGACGAACGTGGTAGACTCACTCTGTCCAATCTCTTCAAGAGAGTCAAGGCTCTTGTCGATGATCGCTCGTTCATCCATCGATTTCGACGCCTTTGCTCGAAGGATGGTCGAAAGAGAATCACCTTGTGCCTCGAGAATTTGACTCTGTTTTTCACCCTGCGCGCGGATGATGTTCGACTGCTTCTCACCTTCGGCTTTCTCGATGGCGGATTGGCGTTTACCTTGCGCTTCGAGGATCATTGCGCGGCGTTTGCGCTCCGCGGATGTCTGTTGCTCCATCGCCTCCTGAACATCTTTGCTTGGGTTGACTTCTCGGACTTCAACGCTCTCGACGCGGATCCCCCACTCGTCAGTGGGTTCGTCTAATTCCTCGCGAATCTTAGCGTTGATTTGCTGGCGTTTGTTGAGCGTGTCGTCCAGTTCCATATCACCCAGCACAGCACGAAGGGTAGTTTGCGCGAGGTTGGAGACGGCTTTCTTGTAGTTGTCCACTTCGAGGAACGCTTTCTTAGCGTCCATCACCTTGATGTAGATGACGGCATCAGCAGTCACCGGTGAGTTGTCACGGGTGATTGCTTCCTGTTGAGGAACATCGATTGTCTGCGTCCGCATATCGAAAGCTCGCGTCTCCGAAACGAACGGCCAGATGAAGTTGACGCCGGGTTCGAGAAGTTTCTGGTACTCACCGAACCGGGTGTACGCTTCCTTCTCATAGGCGTCGACGATTACGACGGAACTCTTGATTGCAGCGGCGGCGAACAGCAATAAGACGATTCCGAAGAGGGATGCGAATACCATTGCGTCACGGTTTGAGAGTGGGCGTCAAGTAAGGATTCTGTTTGCCCTACCTCGAAATGAAGCTCCCGTATCGATCTTTCAACACTGCGGCCAGCACTACTCCGATGCCGGTGAAGAGCATCACAACCAACCCCATCGTGGTTGTCTGCTGCGGTTCAATTGGTTCGCGATCGTCTGCGGATTCGAAGGTCACCTCGAACTCGTCGTTACTGACCCCTTCCCAAGAAACTGATTCATCCTGTTCTTCATCCATCTCTGGATGCGCTGAAGTCACCTCGTAACCGGTCGGCCCCACGATCATAACTTCGTCGTCGGTTTCGTATCCGCTGTTGAACGGTTCCTTAACCTGCACTTCTCCCCCGTTCACTTCGGCAAGTCCCTCCCACGTCACCGAAATAACGATAATTCCTTCATCACCGGCAGTCCACGAGGTCATTTCGGTATCTGTCACAGCCATCTCTCTATCAGTGTTCCCCTGGACATCTTCCGCGAGGCTTTTGACGTACTTTCGGTGTTCGTCCTTTGCCTTCTCGCTCGCATCTTCTTCTTGCATCTCCTCGAACTCCATCCGTTCACCGGCATCGTTGAGGTCGTATGTCGTCCGCACGATGAACTCTGTGTCGCCGTCTGCATCGAGTTCAAGGCACAGAACATCTTCGCCCGCGTCCATTCCGTCCCCAGGCATTTCTATGGAATTGGCGGTTGTACCATCTGACGACGCCGACCCACCCGTGACGAGTCCAACCGCGACTATCGAGAACGCAAGAAGAGCGATGATCCCCGCAATCGTCAGTTGGTCTCGCCGTGTCATCAAGAGGGCGTTTTGGGAGTCTGGTGTGGTCGTGTTATTTACTCGTCGCCGGCGTCATCGTCGTCTTCGCTGGATTCGTCATCGTCGTCATCACTGTCCTCGTCACCATCGTGTTCCTCATCTTCACTGGATTCGTCATCGTCGTCTTCGTCGCCGGCGTCATTTTCACCCTGTCCTTGTCCGGGATGGTCAGCATCATCCTGGCCTTGACCCTGTCCTGGATGGTCATCGTCATCGCCGAACACAGGGTGGGAATCACCGTGTGCAGGGTGTTCGTCACCGTGGACTGGGTGTTCGTCACCGTGCGGCGGGCCAATGAACTCCTGAGCGATTCCGCTGACCTCTTCACCCGTCATTTCATCGGCGTCTTCGTGCAATTCTTCTATTTCATCGCTATCAATTCCTCGGTCTTCGAGCGCGTGTTCAGGGATGTTTTCGGCGGCAGTGGTGGCACCCTTAGCTTTGCGCTCGTTGGTCTCTGCGTCTGCTTCGAGGGAACTCATCTTGGCTTCGTACTCACTTTCGTCAATCTCGCCCTCATCAAGTTTCTTTTCGAGTTCCTCGGCTCGCTCTTCTAACTCTTCGGTGTTTTCGCTGACTTCATCGACTCGTTCCGCGATCAGGTCAGCGCGTTCTTCGTCTGAATCAGCGTTCGCGATCGCCTGACCGAACGCTCGCTCGCCGAGATCTGCTTCGATTCCGTCGCCCTGGGCGGAAACGGCCTCACTCATCACGTGTCCAGGCGGGTGGTGGTCATCGAGTCCTGGTGGGTGGTCTTCTTCGTCTTCATCCACGTCGTCGTTCGCTGCGGAGTCCGCCACTGCAACGGCTCCTGCGGCGGGCATAGCAGCGGCCATACCCACGAACACGAACAACGTCGCAAGTAGCGTAATCGTACGTCGCATCTGTACCCAATCATTGACACTTTTCCAATATATACCCTGGTGAAAGTAGTGGCGTGTTGAACCCGGTTGGGTTCGTTTTCACCGATTTGCAACCGGTAACAGCGGATCCAACCGTCGGAACCCCGTCGGTGGAAACGGTCAAGGCCGCCACCGATACAAAGCAGAGTGATAGGAAGCGTGAGCGATCTACAGTTGGGCCTCTGGCTCCCTGACGATTGGGAGTCACTTCCGCCCGCCAATCTCACTGAAGAGATTGAGGGATCGACCCTCGATTTATTGTTAGTTCCTGAGAACCACGACGCCTGGAGTCGACGAGAGCGATGGAAAGATTTCGCAACCCGAACAGAAACGCCAATCTACGCCGGGTTCCTCGAGGAAAACGGGTTTCGTCGGGGTCTCCTGTACGATCCGTCGTCCGAACTTGAGCGGACATACACCAAACACGCTACGGCTGATCGGTTGGCATTCGAGGTAGATGAATGGGAACCAGAGGATGCACTCGAACCTATCGAGTTCCGCGGAACGACCGTGGGTACGACCATCTGCCACGACCACTACTTCTCTCCGTTGATGGGGATGCAATCGGTTCGCGGTGCTGATGTCTTGATCAACCTGAGTGCAAGTCCAGTCAAACGACGGAAGTGGGGTGAAGTTCTCCAAGCACGAGCGATTGAGAACTCGGCTTACACGTTCTGTACGATGCACGCTACCGAGGACGACGGCACTCGTCCTCAGAGCAATCAACCGCATGCGTTCGGTTTCGACCCGACAGGTGAACCTATTATGTTCACTGGATTGGCTTCCGGGAAAGAAGCACATCCGTTCGATACCGTTCCAGGAGACATCTACGTAACTTCTGTTGATGCCGGTTTGGCGTCGGATCCTGCACCTCCCTCTCGGGACTCGAATCCCCCTGAAATCGAACGCGTTCGAGTCAACGAAACACCATCTCCCATTACTGGAGAGACTGCTGTGACCGTTGAGTTTTCTGACGGCCAGTTAGACTTCGGTGACTCTACACCGGCAGTCGACACTGGTGAGTCTGCCAACGTGTCTGTCGACGGTTTCGATATCTCAGTCATTGGAATGACAGCGGAGGACATTTTCGTCCCGGAGGAAGCCCACCGCCGTTTGCTCCCACCGTCGTTCGATGGCGATGCAATCCTGTTCAACGTCGACGCAACCGGCGCATCGTCGGCGTACCTCCGCAACATCCTCGTACCCGTGGTTCGTGCGCGTTGCGTCGAGTGGTGTAGTCCGGTCATCGTTTCGACGGAGGGCGGAGCGACGGGGTTCCACCTGGCCAACACAGCGAAGGACACGCACCGAATCAACGGCCCGCGAATCGGAATTGAACTTTCGCGGGCGTGGGGCGCATCGTCGGCGTTGAAACCCGTTGACGGGAACCATGAACCTCTTGCGAGAGTGGCTAAGAAAACAGCTGAACATCGCTCTCCCAATCTGAACGCGCCAACTCGCGAGAAAACGACCTCAGACTGATCGCACTAGTCCTCGTCCTCTGATTCAGGCAGTTCCAGAACGTTCTCTCTGCCAAGGCGAAACCCATCAATCGTCCCTTCTTCACGCAACCCAGAGACGACACGGCTGGTTTTTGCGTCAGTCCAATCGAGTGCGCTTCGGAGTTCTTTTTGCTTCATACGACCGCCGTTTTCTTCGAGGGTGTTGACAACTCGTTCCTCGTTACTGAGGAGAGGTTCTTCGCCGCTGCTTTCTTCGCTTCCGGTTGTGTCTGTTGCATCGTCTCCGTTCGACGATTTGAACCGGTAGACGGCGAAAGCGCCCGCCGCGAGAATGAGGCCTCCGATTAGGGCGAACACCGGGAAAAGACCCATATCGTCTCCTTCGTCGGTTCCGTCCGATTCGGAGATCGAGACCATTGGCTCGTCGTTGAGGAATTGTCGTTCGCCATCCCACACTACGGCGTCTTCACGCACCTCATCCGGTGCGGGTTCGGCGTTCACCTCGCTGTCTTCGGGGTAGGATATGACCAACTGCGTGTCTTCGTCGAGGTAGAGTCCGTGCAACACGTCCCCGGCCTCGATTGTTCCGTCATCGTTGACCTGGGCGAAGTCTTTCCACTCAATTTGGTACTCGATCACCCCGTGTTGATGGGGGACGTCATGTTTCTCTGCGGTGACGGTAGCGTTGGATACTTCCATTTCCCGTTCGACGTTGGTGCTGTCAAGAAGGGTTTGTATGCGGTCTTCGTACGTTCCTTCGAACTCTTCGGGGTATTCCTCTATGTCGTATTGGAGGGTTTCGAAGGCTTCGCGTTCATCTTCTTCGTCGAGATCCACTCGGTAGATGGTTGTCCATTCAGCGTTCCCGTCTTCATCGATGTCGATCTGGATTACGGTTGTGTCCGCGTCATTTTCGGCGGCTCCAGCAGTGGCAGCGGTTGCCAGTCCGAGGCAGATTAAGAGGACGAGTAGACTGACGGTCAGTACTCTTCGCATCACTTCCAGTTTATTCCCGCCTGTGTTTCTAGTTTATGGACATCGTTTTATTGCATTCAAAGGTTCTAAGGCGAAATTCGTGACAACACCATTCTACCCTTGGCCTGTTCCTCCTTCGGAACAGGGCGTTGGGTTATTTGTCTAACCTTGCTTGAGACAGATTAATAAGCAGTAATCGATTATGTTCTAGTGAAGCAATTATGAGCGTTGCAAAACCTACCCCTGATCTAGCCGTTTGCCGGTACGATGTCGTCTTAGCTGCAATTCCGCTGATGTTCATCGGCGCATTTGCCATCACGACCGTACTCGGACTCTCGGTTATGATCGCATCCGTGACCGCATCCCTCCTTTCAATCGTGGCCGTAGCCGATGTCTTGTTCCGTAACCCGCCTCAGGCATCTGCGCGGATGGAACCCGATGGTTGAACCACGTTTCCCTCTCTTTCATTTAACCCGATTCCGCTATTGACCGCCAGCGGTTGCTGGTCGAACTGCGCAGGCATCGTTGAATCTGCCACGATAAAAACAATTCCGGCGGCTTTCGGAAAGTCTCACGGGCTAACTGTCGATTTAGGCGTTCTGGTAGGCTTCCAGAAGCTCGTGGTACCGGTTCCGAATCGTCACCTCACTCACGTCCGTGACGTTGCTGACCTCCTCCTGGGTGATCTCCTCGTTCGTGATGAGGGGAGCGGCGTAGACGGCGGCAGCAGCGAGACCGACCGGAGACTTACCGCTGTGAACAGCCTGCTCTTTTGCGGCGTTCAGCAGGTCTCGTGCGGTTCGCTCCGCTTCATCAGAGAGGTCGAGGTCGCTTGCGAATCTACCGACGTAACTGTTCGGATCCGCGGGTTGGACTTCCAGCTTCAGCTCTCGGACAATGTACCGGTACGTTCTGGTGAACTCCATTTCTTCGACGCGGCTCACCGTGACGACTTCATCGATGCTGCGTGGAGTCCCCGCCTGTCGCGCGGCGGCGTACAGGCTGGCGGTGGCGACGCCTTCGATGGAACGACCGGGGAGTAAGTCCTCCTCGAGCGCACGGCGGTAGATGACGCCGGCCGTCTCGCGGACGTCGTCCGGGAGACCGAGTGCGGATGACATCCGCTGCACTTCGCCGAGTGCCTGCTTCAGGTTCCGTTCTTTGCTGTCACGCGTTCGGAACCGCTCGTTCCACTTCCGGAGGCGCTGCATCTTTCGTTTCTTCCGCGCGGAAAGGCGGTTTCCGTAGGCGTCCTGATCTCGCCACCCGATGTTGGTAGAGAGGCCATCATCGTGGAGGGTTTTGGTGGTCGGTGCGCCGACGCGGGATTTTTTGTCTTTTTCGGCGCTGTCGAAGGCACGCCATTCCGGCCCGTGGTCGATTTCTCCCTCGTCAACCACAAGTCCGCACTCGTTACACAACGTTTCTGCGTGTTCTTCGTCGGTGACCAATTTGCCACCGCACTCGGGACACGACTCGCTCGTCTGGTCTTGCGCGCGGGTTTCGCTCATTCTGCTCGCAGTAGGCTGATGCCGGGGGTTAGCAATAAATGTTGGTTCGCGCCCGTTCTCACACGGATACAGTTGTGAATCGCCGCTCAGAAAATACGCGTTCACACGACCAGTGGTCGACTTAACGGCGTTCGGTAGATGTTCGCGACGCTTCGACGGCGGGTAATCGTCTCCTTGCTGCTCTCCGCAATTCCTCTTCTACGCCGGGCTACCGTCCTCGATGGAGTCGCCGTCCGTTTAGGGAACCGGGTCGCACTCGTCGAGTTTGTTTTTGACTTGCCGCAGTCCGCCGAAGGTGTTGTAGTACTGGTCGTAACTGTACGTGGAGTGGGCGTTGATTTCGTCGACGGTCGGCTCGTGCCCGAGGTCGTCTTTCACACGCCGGTAGTCGGCCAGCAACTCCTCTTCGGTGGGGCAGCGCGTCGAGGGCTTCAGTCCCGCGGCCTCGCGCACATCGTCCCAGGAGTCCCAATGGGCGTAGTAGGCGGAGTGGGAGTACTCACCGTACTCTTTCATATCGGTCGCCTTCGGCGGGCGGCCGAGTTCGTCAGCGAGTTGGCGAACTTCGTCGAGCATCTCCCGTCGAGGATCCTCGTCCTCTGTTGCCACCGCGACGCCCGCGGCTTCGTGGATCTCCTCGATGGTTCCCCATTTGTTTCGGAACGGTGTCAGCGAGTACGCTGCTTCCTCGATAATCTCCTCTTGTTTCGGCGGTCGGCCGAACTTGAGGGTGAGTCGCCGAATCTCCTTCGAGAGTTCTTCCTCGGGGAGGTTGCGGCATTCAGGGGACTGATGAGCGAACGCAGCGTCGAGTGCCGCGGGCCAGCTGTCGAAAACGGCCATAAACTCGCTCGCGGGGATGTTACTGAACTCAACCACCTCGTGGAGCCTCGGGTTCCGCGTGCCGCTTTCGCCCCCGTTGACCAGTGCCTGCTGCGCGATTTGCTCCTCGGTCTCGTAGATGGCGTACAGGAGGTCGATGATGGACTCTCGCCCTTCGTACTGCTCGGGGGAGAGGACATCCAGGGCGACAAGCCACTCGTCCCATCCTCCGTACTCGAACTCGACCCAGTCCATCAGGGTTTCCCAGGCGACTGGTGTGTCGGGGTGTTCGGCCCAATCAGTGGGGGTCGGGGGCCGATCGTCCAATTCGTCTGCGATGTCGCAGAGAATCTCTTCGTCTTGGGGGTGCCAGGTTTCGGTTTCTTCCGTCATGTGTGATGCTTCATGTGGTGAAAGGCCGGGGTTCCATATAAATATACTATAATCGTAGAGGTTGCATGCGGTGGTTGACAGCGTTCTGTTGGGCCTGATTAACCGATATAGCTCCTCTATACTGCGTTCTGACGACTTTCACGATTTCGTGAACTTCACGACGTTTTACCAAATCGCCCGCAGCGCCCGCTGCCAGGCGCTTTCTCACCTATTTCCGGTGAGTTTGAACCGACCTACTCCGGGGTAGCTGCCTTCATCCTGCGCTCTCACTGGCGGAATGTGGGGCAGTTGACGCGAAACGTTTGTGGGCGCGAAGGCGGTACACCTCCACGAGATGCCTCGCGGTAAGCTCCCGGGGGTGGAGCGCGACCAACCGGAACAGATTGTTCTGCACGTCGATATGGACTGCTTCTACGCGGCGTGTGAGCGCGTTCGTCGGCCGGAAATTCGTGATCGACCGGTCATCGTCGGTATGGGATACGAACCCGACACTGACTCTGGCGTCGTTGCGACGGCTAGTTACGAGGCGCGCGAGCGAGGGGTTGAAGCAGCGCAATCGATTGCTGAAGCCCTCGAACACCTTCCTCGTGACGACGATGGGGAGATGGGCGGTGTCTATCTCCCGGTTGATATGGAACACTACGAGACCATCAGCGACGAAGTGATGGAGTTGCTTGATCAGAGATCGGACGCCCTCCGCGTTGAGAGCATCGACGAAGCGTATCTTGATGTTACTTCGATGGTCGAATGGGAGGGTGTGGAGCAGTTTGTCGCCAATCTTCAATCGGACATCGTCAAAGAAGTTGGCGTTCCCGCATCGATTGGTGCCGCGCCGGCGATGAGCGTGGCTAAAATAGCCAGCGACTACGATAAACCAGAAGGGGTGACCATCGTTCCTCCGGACAGTGTTGAAGGGTTTCTGTATCCGTTGGATGTGTCTCTCCTCCACGGAGTTGGGCCGGTGACACAACGTGAATTGTCAGAGATGGGTATTGAAACTGTTGCAGACCTTGCAGAAACCCCTCCGTCGTCACTCAAGACTCGTTTCGGTGAACGTGGCGAACAGTTGTACCGACACGCATCCGGTCTTGACGATCGAACAGTCCGCGAACGAGAAGATCCGAAGAGTTTCTCTCGTGAGGCGGCCTTCAAGGACGACGCTGTTGAACACGAGACGAAACGGGCGACGGTCGCAGACCTGGCCGAAGATGTAGCCGCCAGGTTACGGCAAAAAGGTGCAGCATACCAGACTGTGACGTTGAAGATCGTACGCCCGCCCTACGATGTGAATACAGTGTCGCGATCGTTCGCTGGGCCGATAGACGGTGGCAATCTCCTTCGGGAGGCAGCCGTTGAGTTGTTCGACAGTGTTGACGTGGGAGCGATGAGAAAGATTGGCGTGAAGGCGTCGAGATTAACGTTCGAAGATGGAGAGCAAGCGACCCTCGGTGGTTGGGAGGAAACCATCAGTGCGTTCGATGCTTCAATACCAGCGATCCCCCGAGAGGAAGCCGCAGATGCCGGAACGCAGGCAACGCTCGGCGATTTCGACCTCGACGAGAAGGACGAAGGCGAACACTCATCGTGAATCGCTTCGGCTATTCCCTTATACCGCTTGATGAAGGTTGTCGAGGGTTGTTCGTCCCAGGGAGGGAGTCAAAATCAGTAGTCGTTTGCGTTTTCAATCCACGACTCAATTCGCCCTTCGGAGATTCCGGTCTCCTCGGCGACCTCTTCCGCATCCGCGTCCGCCAGGTCGGAGACGTTTTCGATGCCGGCAGACTCGAGGCGGTTCTCGTACACTTCACCAATCCCGGAAATTTCGGAGAGTGGTTCAGCGTCGGCGGTATCAGTTTCTTCTGTTTCTTCCTCTCCCTCGTCGTCAGTACCGTCTTCAATCTCGATTTCGGTTCCTCCACTTGCTTCCGTTCCGGACTCGCCGTCCGTCGCGTTCTCGAAGAGGCGTCGAACTGTGTCGATGACGCGATCTAGACTCATCAAGGCCTTGGTAGTGCATCTCTGTACTTGAGTCCCCCGATAGGGTGGAATGTAATGTCTCCTGACACTGCCTGCGCTGATTCCCGCTGTTGCAGCACTTATGCCGACCCGCCGGCTACCGTGTGTTGATGCTAGAATTAGGGCTACTCATCGCGGCAGTACTCGTTGTGCTGTTGGCGGTTGGGTACGGTGCGTATCGGTTCACGGACATCTCAAGCCGGTTCGGCGGCGACGAGGAGGAAGATGAAGAAGCAGGGCAGGGTGCTCTCGCCGCAGCCGCTGCGGCGGCCGCAGATGATGAGACATCCGCCGATTCGTCGGGTTCGGGAGACGGATCGTAACTTAGCAGCGCCCTTTCAGCAAACAACGTATTGATGTTTTCCGCCTGCTGAGAGGGGTTTCTCCTACGAGTCAACTTTCTCCAAATTCTTTTGGGTCTACATATATACCATAAGGACGATACAGATGACAATGGGGTTGGTGAAAATATGAAGCAAGCAATCACTGGTTCGGCGCCCTCGAAAGGGCGAGTCGAACCGCACGCAGGAGGCATAGCTGTTGAGGAATTAGAGGGTCGTCTCGTCCACGATACGGTTGAGAACGACTTACTCCTCGTCACCGGCACTTCCAGGACTTCGGTAAAGGTCAGGGATGTGGGTGACGAACAAACTGATACTGTGCCCGTGTACGGCGGTCATGGACTCCGAAGCGGTCGATACATCGTCAAGGATCTGTAGTGTCGACGCCCGTGTTTCCGCGGGGAGAACAGTTCGGAAGGGGTGGCAGTGACTTGCGGTTGGGGTGGCTTTTGCACTTTTGTCGTGTAAAGTGAGGTTTGAACTCGAGTTCGGTCTGCTGTTCGTTGAGTTGACGCGCACGACGAAAGAAGTGTTGAGAGTGAAAAGACGTTACTCGTTACTGATGGTTGTGGAACCGCAAGAAATGGCGGCGTCTCACGCTTCCGTTTCCGGTGGGGCGACGCTTACTCGATCGTGATCTCGTGACCGTCGCCACCGGACTCCTTCGGAAGGGTTACGGTGAGTACGCCGTTCTGGAATTCGGCCTCAACGCCCTCCTCTTCGACCTCTTCGGGGAGGTCGATGGCGCGGCTGGCCGTCTCGGTGTATCGCTCGCGTTTGATGTACGTTCCTTCCTGCTCTTCGTCGGTGTCCTCACGGTTGGCCGAGATGTGGAGCGTGGTGTCGGCGAGTTGGAGGCCGATGTCGTCTTTGTCGAAGCCCGGCATATCCGCTGTGACGATGTACTCACCGTCGCCGTCAAGGACGTCGACGGTGATTTCGCTGCCACCGAAGCGGTCGCCGAAGCGGGAGTCGAAGTCGGTGTCGACGTCGTCGAGCATCTCCTCGAGGTCGAAGTTCGGCCCGAAAGGGGAACCGGAACCAAACGGCGATCCGCCGAACGGCGATCCGCCGAAGGGGCCATCAGGGACTCGGTCGTCGTCACGCGACATGTCTTCCATCTCGTTCTGTAGCTGTTCGAGAAGGTCTCGAAGGTCGTCGAAGGGGTCTCGTCGGCTCATTATGCCTTCACCCCACCGTAGCGGTGTCGGACACTTAAACGTGGATATTGCGACCCCGCGAGCAGCAATCCCGCAGGGTGAGTAGTGTTAGTACGCGTACCGGATATTCCGATCCTCGTCTGAATCAGTATCCTCTTTCACGCGTTCAATTGCCTTCTCGAAGTCATCTGGAGTGACCCTATCTCGTTCAGCTCGAATAGCGCACATTCCGGCTTCAGTCACTGCGTGTTCAATATCGGCACCGCTGAACCCTTCGGCGTCGTCCGCAAGTGCGTCGAAGTCGACGCCGTCTCCGAGTTCCATTTCGCGCGTGTGGATGCGGAAAATCTGCTCACGCCCTTCCTCATCTGGCAGGTCAACCTTCACTCGACGGTCGAACCGTCCGGGGCGAAGGATGGCGTCGTCGAGCATATCGTATCGGTTCGTGGCTGCCATCACACGGATGTCACCACGGTCGTCGAAACCGTCCATACTCGACAGCAGTTGCATCAGCGTACGCTGCACTTCCTGGTCGCCGCTGGTCTTCGAGACGGTGCGTTTGGAAGCGATGGCGTCGATCTCGTCGATGAAGATGATTGCGGGAGCCTTCTCTTCGGCCAACTCGAACAGGTCGCGGACGAGTCGTGCGCCTTCGCCGATGAACTTGCGGACGAGTTCAGACCCGGCGAGGCGGATGAAAGTAACATCTGCTTCTCGTGCGACTGCCTTCGCGAGCATCGTCTTCCCGGTACCCGGCGGCCCGTGCAACAGGACACCAGATGGTGGGTCAATACCGACTTTTTGGAACACAGCGTGACTCTTTAGCGGCCGTTCAACCGCTTCGCGCACTTCGTTGAGTTCTTCGGCAAGTCCACCGATGTCCTCGTAACTCACGTCTGGGTTTTCATCCACTTGCATCGCTTGCGCACGTGCGTCTGCATCTCCTGACAAGAGGCTTTGGACGGAGTAGGAGTCGTCAACAGTGACTCGGTCGCCTGCCTGGAGTTCGCCTGCGTGTTTTTGGGAAATGGAGGTCATTACCTCCTGGTTGTTCCCATGTTGCTTGACAATAGCAGCGGGTGAGCGATCGCCGTCCTTGATCACTTCTTGGACAGTGGCAATGTACAAAGGCGGGCTTTGGAGCGCATCGTTGCGACGCTTGAGTTTGTCCATCTTCGAGTGCATCTTCTTGCGGTCGCGTTCCATCTGCTTCAGCTTCCGCTTCATCTGCTCATTTTGGACAGTCAACTTGCGATAGTGATCGCGCAACACCTGCAACCGCTCTTCGGCCGACATATTGGGATGTGTGTTCAAATCCGGCTTCTCTGGAATGGAGTTCGACATCCGTCGTGACCACTAGTAAACGGTGGCCCGTATTCTAACTTGTCGAGATAAGGGGTTGGGAAGTGGAGGTGGTGGAAATCCGCTTACCGGCAGTGTGAAACGACAAGACGGGCTTTCTCACCGTCGTTCACTGCGTCAAAAGACCACCCGTGGGCCTTGGCGATGTTCTCGGCGACGACCTGCGAGACGCTTGCGTCTCCTTCTATCGAATTTTTAGTGATGCCGTTGAACAAGTCGTGTCCATCGACCTCGATGTGGAACCCATCGGTGTCGGCTCCGATGCCGATGTTCGCGTCTTCGCCACCGTACGTGAGGGCGATGTCCAGGATGCATTCCAGCATTTCGACCAATCGGTCGCGGTCAGCGTTGATGTCGCCCATATCCTCATCGATGATGAGGGTCGCCTCCGGCGTTCGGACGGCTTCCCACGCCGATTCAATTTCTTCTGTCAGGTCGACGACCTCGCGTTGACCAATTGGTCGGCCGTGGCGACTCAATCGGATCGCTTCCTGGACGGAATCGTTGGTCTGTTCGATGCACTCAAGCAGTTCTTCCTCGTCGAGTTCCCCGTTGGAGATGCGGTTACGGATCACGTCCAGGGAGTGTCTGACCTCGCGGGAGAGCATACTTCCGATGACATCGGTTCGCTGTTCATATTTGCGCAGATCCTGCTCCAGATCCTGGACATCACTTACCCGCTTGGCTCGCTCGATTGCGCTCTCACCGAACCGTCCCAGCAGGTTCAGTAGCCCACCGAGGACGCCGTCGTTCATCGATGCTTCGGAAGCACCGACCGCGAGTAATCCGTGACGGCCGATGGGAGTGAACGCGGCGCGGTTCTCCTGCATTCCGTTTCGGTTAAGCGAGATCACCTTCGACTTTCCTTCTTCGAAGATGTCCATAAGGGATTCGTTGTCCTCGTTCGGAACGATACTGTCTACATCACCGATGTTTGCAGTGAGTTCGAGTTCGTCCTCTCTCACGTCGTACATCCAGACGCCAGCTGTCGAGAGGTCGAGGATGTTTTCCGC
>LKMJ01003107.1_pt1 | contig 15424 bp, 23 predicted proteins | sample 643391 | NCBI WGS metagenome assembly LKMJ01 (sample SAMN04112250, study PRJNA286221) | soda lake metagenome | biome: soda lake; feature: Kulunda Steppe; material: water; isolation source: sample PL-Br10 brine of Picturesque Lake | place: Russia: Kulunda steppe | collected 2010-07
ATGATACACGACCAGAGCAACAACTAGCAAGAGCAACTGAACAGCATAATGGATTGAAACACGCCCTTGCACAGCAATGCCACAAAGTAAGCCTACATGCCATCCTGATTGGAGTGATGGGAACCATCTATAAATGTCATACTGAACTACCCCTCAGTAAGCTTGGCCTAGACTAGTGTAGAGTAAGAAAACTTACTCTCGATCTAAACACTCATTCTATTCAATGCGCAACAAAGATCATAAATGCAAGTAGGAGGTTAAGAAACACCAAGGAAGGAACATATGGCTCTTTTCAGAACCCTCCCGACCCCCACTAATGACCATCTTCCTCGTTTGATGGTGGAGGTTTGCCTGGTGCTTGCACCAGATGTAAACTTCTTCCTTAAATCACGCAAACAGGGGTTACCATGTTAGCGTAGTCTTTTCTTTTCTTTTCTTTTCCAAGCGAGCAGAGGACCCTGAGGCACAAACTCCTACTTCACCTTTGTTGGGCTTAGGTGCTCGTAGCTGCCATTTGCAAATCATCCATGAAGCGCCAACCCAGCTTGCTGAACATGATGGCCAGCCTGGCTGCCCCCTACAGCTCTAAATGCTTCTCCCCTCATAGCAACAACATATGCTGAGCTCTGCAAGCTCTTTGGCGCACTCATGCGCAACTATACTACAGAGTAATACTCTGAGCAAGGGCTACTGGAGCCGTGGGCGCTGGTTTTGCCCTCTCAACTGCTAGCTGTGTGCTTCCCTGGATGACATACTGCAAAGATGATCCATACTGACTGCGACCCAAACATGTCCAACACTGTTGAGCCATGGCAATCAACAATCAAGGTATTTGAGCAAATAGTGTGTTGACTGGCTGTGGACAGGGACAGTGTACACCAAGAAGACAACAGGTTGCCTGCAATGAGACTGCGGAGTCTCTGATACCCTTATCCTTCCCTACAGCTTCTCTCTCTGTCCAGCCTGCGGACAAGCCAGGTTAGCGATGCATGTAGCTGCTGTCAGACGTACTCACACTGGACGGATGGACTGGACTGGACTAAATGGCGCAGCCAAGCCTGCTGCCCCCTGAGAACTTGAACTAGGTTTTTGCTCCCTGGAGTACATCTTACAAGGTCGATAGGAGCAAACAAGAAATTACTGTGAGTTTATCTTTGACGTTCTCAGATACAGCTATAGCTGAACTGACAACAGGATCAAATACTCCACCAATTGAATCAACTAACCTCCTGGCTACAATTTAGCATGAATCTGGCACTGCACTAATCTGGCGTGACAATATTTTGTCCAAACGAGCCAAAGCCTTTCTGAGTTCGATGATCAGCCGCAAAGCAATCAGCCTAACTGCAAGGCTGGCGGTTAACCTAACTTAGGTTGAACATGTGAACTTTCTAAATTCAACTGCCTCCTTTCCAGCCTGCCTCTTTCCCCGGCTGACGTGGATGTGGTGGCTGGGTGATGCCAAGGGCGGGGGTGCGTGCGCTCCGTGGTCCGACCAGGTCGAAGGTAGCACAACTTGCACACCAAGATGTGATTCGAACCACATTGTTGAAGTGCAGTGCCTGAGTCCACACTAAATAATCTGTTGACATCTCCTTACGTACCGTAAGGTTATGGCTTGGTGCGTAGCACACAAGGTAGACCATGCCCAAGCACCCAGCATGATACAACAGATACGGCCATTTCTGGGCATTTAAGATTGGAAAGGCATAGAATTTTTAGTGGCTGCTTGGCTCGTGTGGGGTAGGGTCGGATAGATGGCTTCTGAATACCTGCGGATCACAGACCATTGCAATGACTGCGAGGGCTCAAAACACAAACATATCCTTCGGCAACAATGGACCTAGCCCAACCATTGCTCATAAAAAAAGGAATTAGTTAAAAAGTAAGAAATGAAGCACAATTGTGCTGGAGAGACTGATGTATTGGATTGCCATTGCAATCACAGATTGCGTACGGCACAAGCACATGATCTTTGAACTAAGCCTTGATGCTAGATTGCAGCCAGGCTTATATGACTGAAAGAGAATGGCGTCAAATAATTGCCATCACAATCTTGAGAGCTCACAGGTAGAGCCTCATACAACATACAGGCCTGATAGCAATGCAGATTGCAGACAACCTGTTGGGGGGGGGCAGAACGCTCAGGCAGGCACCAACGAGGCATCAGTACTGTCAAATGCTTCACACACTTCCTGTCCGTCCACTCCATCCGTCTATCTAGGTTTCTATCTTGCATGCAGCTTATTCAGGTTGACGCAGTCAGCTCTTGCTGCCCTCTTCGCTCCTGGCTATGGCTGCCCGGGCCGCAGCAGCAGCCTCCTGCTCCCGCTGCTTGAGCTTGGCCTCATATACCACACGGTCTCTCTCTGGGCCTGCCCTCATGCGCTGGCCAATAGGTTAAAAGGCAGGGCATACCATATGTAGTCAGTGCAGTCAAAGTGCAAGTCTGCGCTCAACTGCGTTTAGCTCCAGGGGCAAATGGCACACCTGGCGCATGTCCGACTCAAACTTGGTGGTGTACCAGAAGATGATGGCCGTGCCGGAGACCGCAAGCAGCAGGGCAGCTCCTCCTTTGGAACGCACCATTGCTCACAGCATTAGGTTTTTCGGCAAGGTAGCATTGATATCTGGCTGATTAAAATCTCAGTAAGGCCCCTGATTTGACAGCTTGTGATCATGCAGCCCTTTGTTTTCCACAAAATCTGTCCTAGTTCTATCCCTCATTCCATACCTTGCTGCAATTCACATATTTTAACATTAATTAGAAGTCGCTATGTCTGCTTCCCTACTCGTATCTGGTCTCGCTCAGGGTGCCGCGGCCAATGCCGCCCGCCCTCAAAGACTCGCTGCGCACAAGGTGAGCGACCCCCGATTGCTTAAGATTCAGATTGTTTGAATCATCGCGCGGAGGAAGCAGCCTGACAAGAGAGGATTGCACAGTCAGCCGCAGGTTACGGACGGATGGCCCAGCTTTTTCAGGCTGTGTTCTGCTGCTCTTTTTCTCCACACAGGTCGCCTCACAGCCCGCCCGCCGCCGTGGCGTGGCTGCACGCATCGCAGCCCCCGCCAGGGAGGCGCCAGTGATGCAGCAGCTGGCGCAGCAGGTGCAGGAGCAGCAGTCAGGTAACGACGAAGGCTGGCAGGCAACCTCATCAGAGTTGATGGATGGGAGCCCTGGCTGAGACCGTTTAGGCCGTATGAAAGACAGAAGTCCTGCAAGCAACATGTCAATGAGAATCCTCTTTTTTGCGCGCGCAGGCAGCATCCAGACCAGCCTCCCTGCGCTCATCAGCAAGGAGCAGGTTGTGGCCTTAGAGGTGTGTCCTAACTGGGCGTGATTGTTACCTTCCCTCTCATGCCTGCTTGTGCGTGAGGCATTTGAGTCTGTGCGGGAACGAGGAGGGTGACAGTGCATGCAGGATGGGCCGACTTGTGGGCATCTTCGATGTGTGTCCCGAGAACATGTGTGTGTGTGTGTGTGTGTGTGTGTGTGCTCTGTGTATCCCTGCTAAAGGTTGGGTATTGTGGTGTACCTGTGCAGGCCGAGCTTGACCAGGGCCCGTCCATGTCTGCCCTGCGCCGCTTCAACGAGAACTTGAGGAAGGTCCCTGCAGACCGCTGGGGTGCGTGGAGCCATAAATATGTGTTCCTGCTTACTTTACGGCTGGAAGAGCATTGCTGGTCAGCGGAGGTGTTTGCTTGGTAGATGCGCGCAGCTGAGTGAGCAAAGGTAGCGGGCACCTGTCTCTTGTCGCTTGTGGGTCTCCCTTGCGTGCTACCTCCTAGGTCATCATCTGCTCCTCTGTTGAGCTGTCTCAGTTTCCCGGGGAGCGCCACTGGAGACGCAGCACACACCTGAGCCTCTCCAGTGACAGTGTGTCTGTAATTGTGCTTAGGTTGTGATTGTGGGTGCGCGCTCTTCAAAGGGGATCTGGAAAGCTGACATGCCAAACCTTTGTTAGAGCTGGGCAGCGAGATTCTCCAGTATCAGAACGCAAGTGGATCTCTGACAAAACGCATGAACGATCTAACTGCAACGCTTAGGATTGGGGCCGAACTCCTCTCAGATGTATTAGCGCACCTGTAAGTGCACCGCTTGAGCATGCCTTGCAACAACAAACAAGACTGTGTGCCTTTGCTGCTGCAGAGGAGGTGCTGCGCCCAGTGTTCAATGAGCTGACATTTAACCTGGAGTCCTTCAACCCTGCCTTCACCTCCTGCATGCTCATGGTGCGTGGGCCCAAATTACAGGGCACTGGGAACCTGGGGTGTGCATGCTCATGGTGCATGCATTCTCATGGGGCATGCTTGCACGTGATGCGCGCATGCCTGCCGTCCATTTGCCCTCATGGTGCTTGCTCTCATGGTGCTTGCCCTCATAGTGCTTGCCCTCATGGTGCATGCATTCTCATGGTGCATCCTTGCATGTGATGCGCGCATGCCTGTCTTCCATTTGCCCTCATGATGCTTGCCCTCATGGTGCTTGCCCTCATGGTGCTCGCTCAAGGGCACAAAGCTCAGCGACGCATGTATGGCACTTGCCCTTGAACCAGCCATGGCAGATCTCCGTCACTGGTGTTACACCAGTAGCCTATAGTAGCCAACCATCTGCGCGTGCTGCAACCAACCACATCGCCAGACCATTAGCAGCACCTGGTCCAGGAGTGCCATCCATTAGCACCTGTAACAGCCTCACGCCATCCAGTAGCACCTGTAACAGCCTCACGCCATCCAGTAGCACCGGTAACAGCCTCACGCCATCCAGTAGCCCTGTAACAGCATTGAGGCTATCCATTAGCACCTGTAACAGCCTTGCGCCATCCAGTAGCACCTGTAACAGATATGCTATCCAGTAGCACCTGTAAAAGCTTTACGACATCCAGTAGCACAAATGCATTGTGGCCAACTCTGAGCAACTACGCATCAGCCATTTGTTAGCACCTACCATAGCCTCACGCCATCCCACATGACGTGCGCAGTGATCATCGATGAGCACCTGCACACAGTAGTCATCTGCTGGCACTTGCGCATCGGCCATCTATTAGCGCCTGCGGCGGCCTCGTGTCCTCTCTCAAAACATATGCACACACATGCGCACACACGCTTTGACACCCGCTCTCGCACCCGCCCGCCAGCCGCACACACCACAACCGCGCGCCTAGCTAGCTGCCGACTACCACCACCACAGGTCCAGCGCACCATCGGCACCAGCGACTACGTACGCAGGGACATGGCGCTGAAGAACCTGATCCAGCCGCTGGCTGGCGAGTATGGCATGCACAACAACCAGCCCCAGCGTGAGTAGTGGGGGCATGCGCAGCGCCCTGCGGGATGGGAGGGGGAAGGGAGGTGCCTGCACAACACCCAGCCCCAGCGTGAGAAGCGGGGGCATGCGCAGCGCCCTGCAGGATGGGGGGCAGAAGGGGGGTTGCCTGCACAACAAATAGCCCCAGTGTGAGTTTGATGGGGGCCACACTTGCGTGCCCGCAGCCTCTGAAAAGTCGCTGATGCGCACCAGCGCGCTTGCAGGCCAGCGCCAGTACTTGCTTGGCCTGCGCGTACTGGCCGGGCCTGTGCGCCCACTGCCATCCGAGCACACCTGCCCCTCGCAGCACACGCAGCGGCTCAGGGCTGGCCAAGTGCCCCATGTGTGTACCGCGCTGCTCACCCCGCACTCCCACGCTGCTGGCCACCACTCTGCGTCCTCTAAACTTGCATTGCCTGCCCTGCGCACCAGTGCTGCTGGCACCCGCCCTGTATGCCTTGTGTGCCCACGCTGCTAGCGCCCGCCCAGTACCCTCCACGCCCGCCGTGCGCGCCTTGCGCATCCACATGCAGCTGGCAGCCGCGCCGCTTCACGTTGGGCCTGCACAGGCAAGACCCACCACAACCTGTTCCCCGACTTCTACGCCCGCCCCGCTTGCCCATGCTGCCCGCGCCGCCCCCTGCGTGCTGCGCGCAGACAAGACGCACCGCGAGCTGTTCTCCGACTTCTACGCCTCCCTGTTCCACGCCCCGTTGGAGGGCCTGATTGCCCAGGGCGTGCCAGCCGTGGCCGCGCAGGCGCTGTGGGCCAAGATGAGCAGCGACATCATGACCGGGGGGGGTGCTTTCAGCACGCCAATGGAGCAGGTAGGGAGAGGAGGAGGGGCTACCGTGTGGAGGGAGGTTAGGGGGGCTTATGTGGCACAGATGCAGATTGGGATTACTAGTTCTCGTTGATAAGAACCAGATGAGAGTACGCCCCTATAGAGTCTAAAACCTCTTGACTCCTGAACAATCTTGTGACCCGCCCCGCGACGGCATGATGACCGGCAGGGGTGCATTGTTCCGCATGCCCATAGAGAAGGGGTGTGCCTCTGTGCGTTTGCATGTGCGCGCACGAGCGCCCATGTGTACAAAAAAAGTATGTGACAGGGAAGAGAAGGGGGGGGGGAAGGTGGGGGAGGGGCGCGGAAAGGGGAGGAGGACTGGTGTTGCTGCTTATTAAGCCAGGCTGCCACGCGCTTCCCTACGCCTTCCTCGTATCACATGGTCAGTTTTTTTTCCAGCACGCCGCATGCTATGCTCCCCACCCTCTTCTCTTGCACCAACCACACACACGTCAAGCCCCCCATCTGTCCACCAGGTCCCACTGCTCCCTCTGCACACTGCGCACATGCGCACGCAGGCCTCGTACGCGCTAGGCTACAACCTGGCCATTGAGTACCTGGCAGACTACGAGAAGACGTGGATGCTGGACAGCTTCCGTGCCCTTGACGACGCGGTGTTCTCGGCGCAGGGCAGGAACATTGACTGGCTGTTCCTGGAGGTGCACGCCGAGGGTGAGTCCGCTGGACTGTTGGGGGTACTGACATGTGATTCAGTGCAGGCCACAAGGTGTGTCCTCTGAAAAGGCAGTGCTTTGCCACAAGGTGTGCAGGCCACAAGGTGTGCAGGCCACAAGGTGTGTCCTCTGAAAAGGCCACAAGGTGTGTCCTCTGAATAGGCCACAAGGTGTGTCCTCTGAAAAGGCCACAAGGTGTGTCCTCTGAAAAGGCAGTGCTTTGCATCCACCCGTGAGCAGGCGTCCTCCCACAGGCGCTCTCGATGCATACGTGCTCCTCATCCATTTGTGGGCACGCACACACAGGTCAGGATGCTGTGCCTCCTTGTTAAGGGGACATGGCATGGCTCACCCCTGTGTGTGCATTGCACCTGCAGGCGAGGCTGAGCATGCAGCCATCGGCCACAACGCCGTCCTGAACTTTGTCCCAGAGCAGCACAAGCACATTATGCGCCAGGCAATGAAGGTGTGTGTGTGTTTGGGTGAAGGGGGGGGGGAAGGGGGCTGCAGAGCGCTGGGCAGCCCGAGCTGAGGGTCATGGTGTAAGGGAGTGGTGCTGCGGGAACACAAAGCAAGGGAATAGATGTCGAGCCGTAAGGAAGCCATGTGCACTGTGGCAAGGCCTTTTAAAGACAAAGTTAATTGGGATCAGCAAAGGCCTCCAAATGCTGCTCCACAGCATCCTCCCTCACTCTGCAAGCCACAGCACTCTGTCCTCAATGCAACTGCATTGAAGTGCGGCACGCAAGTGTCTGCAAGGCAGGCCAGTAGCTGCTGGGGTAAGCTGGCACGCTTTCGTCGCCGCATGTGCCTGTTGCAGCATGCTCTTTGTGCTGTGCGGCAGGCGCGCTGCTGTCCTCACACACGCCTGTCGCGGCACGCTCTGTATGCCATGCGGTCCGCTTCCATGATTTTAGGCACCAGGGCGGAGGGCCACCCTGACCTTCCCCCGACTCCTGAAAGTTGACATCAGAGGGTCATTTGTACACACAGAGGCACTTGCATGCACCCCATTCACATGCAAAACAAAGACGCAAGTACACACATGTAAAAGCACGCACACGACAACTCAAATACGCCCGGTCTTGATCCTGTTGGTTGCAGGACCATGACAACGACTTTGCAGCCTTCTACAACAGGCTGGCAGACATGCTGGCTGTGTAAGCTGGACAATGCAAAGGCCGTGGACTTCAGCAGATGAGCTGCGAAGCTGCGATGGCACTAGACATGGACATGCTGTATGATAAAACAACACCTGCAGGTCTGGGCAGCAGGCTGTCTGGCGAGCGGACTCTGAGAAGGAAATCTTGCCCCTGTATGCAGATAGCCTCAGTGTTGGTGTTGTCGATTGCGTTCCTGGGGCAATGTACAGCAACAGCCAGGTGATGAGTGTACCAACAGACCTTTCAGAAAGAGCCCTCACGTCGCTCCACACTCTGCTGTGGGCCTCACTTTGCTTGCGGTTCCTGCATATACCTTGTGACGATGCGTGTGACTGGAGTGACGCGTGGCTCTTTGGGGGCAAGCACCTCAGCGGGGGGCCTGCTTGTGCACATCCACATTCTTGCTTGCACATGTAACTGAGTTCTTAAGGACAAGCACAGGGCAGGTGATGGTCCTTCTGGATTTGGTTGGCTCGCGACTGGATCACAGAAAATCTTTGTCAAGGTGGTCATCACAAGTGTTGCAGACACCTGTATGTTGAGCAAGAAAAAATGGTAGTCACTTCGGTTTTGGTTTTAGATTTACAAGAAAGCCACTCAGTCAAAGCGCCTGACTGCTTGGCTAAGGTTTAAGGTGAAGGCTGTATGTCACATAGACTACATAGACTGCAGGCAAAAGGTAACTTATCTTTATCTTAATTACCTGTTATCTTGAAGATGACATTTTGCGAGAGAAAAATCATTTAAATCAACTACGTTCCTCTGGCAAGGAGAGACAAAGCTCAGCAGCAAACAGCTCCGTTAAGAAAAGAAAAGAAACAGTACGCAAGCAGCAAAAAGCTCCTCACATCAATCAAGGAAAAGGGGCCACTTGGGAAGAAAAGCCCCTTCTGAAAGGGCCACCAGAAAAGAAAAAGGGGGTAAGATGACAAATTACAACTTGAAGTTAGGGTTAACTTGGTTGAACTGCCAGCCAAAAAATAGTCCATGATGTCCGAAATAAAATGGCAGAGTCTTGTGCCGTTGAGAAAGATTAACCATAGACAGTCTGACTAGGCAAGGCATGTGGAATATAAGGGGCCTCCATAGAAAAGGATTGGCAGAAAGGGAAGAAAAGGAAAGAGTACTTTTTTCTGAGAGAGCAGTGAAAAAGAACATGCACCTCATTTTGAACAGCAGCACAGGAACACTTGTCACATTGGTCATTTCCACCGTGCCAGATGTAGGATTCTATCGCGAGAGTATGTGCTTGCAAGCGAAACCTGCTCACATTCCTCATAATATGCTTAGGGAGATCAAGGTGCAGATAGCGAGGAGGCAACAGGGGGGCACCCCCATTCCGCACCCGAGTGCGTGAATCAGCTTGAAGATCTAAGAGGGGACAGGCAAACCAAGAATGATAAGTCACCAGTTTGTTGTCGCTATCAAGAGGGTTCATGTCAGCAATGTCCCTCCACACTTATCTCATCCTAAACCTCAGGTCAGCAGTGAAATCTGAGTAACAAATAGGGAGCCCTTGCAAGAAAGCTTATGTATATGCGTCGCAGCCTCGCAATCCCTCACAGACGCACAAAATATCCGAAGCCCAAAATGTTTTTGCCCGAGATGCCAGCTTCAGGTCTGCATGAAGGGCCTGTTTAAGAGTGGCACTGTTAGAGGACAACAACCCGCTGTAAAACCTAATGGCTGTCAGATGACAAGGGGGAAAAGAGCTGATCTTGATGAAGGAACGATGCTGTGGGGGAAAAAAACTGCGTAGGAAGTGAGAACACTAGAAAAGAAGAGAAGGAAAGGAAAAGTGCGTAGGCAGTGAAGCAATCCCTACATCATAAGTAAGGGAAAGTGAGAACACCATAAAAGAAAAGGGAGGATCTGTGAGGATCAGGAGGGTTGCGAGCAGACAAGCCAGCAGACCTCTCCTGATTAGTTTGAAGGTGAGAAGAATGCTCAAAAGAATGTCTGCTCTGTACAAGCTTATAAGTATGTGCACTATGCTCCGAGCATAGTGCACAAAGTGAGCATGGCCGTTAGTGGGTTAGGAGCGTTTTCATTACTCATTTTCCTGTTCTTCTTCATTCATTTTGTAGTATTACGACGCTAAAACCTAGTAGGTAGTGTTCTCATTCCTCACACTTTGGTTCCTCTGAAGAGTCTCGGCCTTGATTTGCAAAGACTCAAGAAACTCGCTCTGAAGCCTCATGCTCATTCTGTGCACTATGCTCATAAGCTTGTGCAGACCAGACGTTCTCTCGTACATCCACCTCACCTACACTAATCAACAACTAATCAGGAGAGGTCTGCTGGCTTGGTCGCTTGCAACCCTCCTGATCCCCACTGGCCACCCTTTTCTTTTCTGGTGAAGGGGCTTCTTCCCAAGTGGCCCCTTTTCCTTAATGTGGGGAGCTTTTTTGCTGCTTGCGTAGTTCTTCTTCCTTCTTTCTTTTCTTTCTTTAGAGCCTAGTTGGATGTAGTACTTAGAAAATGAAAAGAAACTTAACATACTTCCGTCAAGTGAGACCCCATTCAGAAGACATGGCAGCAGCCTGTTCTCTTATCTCGGGCATTGACTTAAATTAAGTATTTTGAGATAAATAGCAGATGAGACAACCCACCCTACCACTATAATCAGACTTGCTCCGCTACAAAACATAAGGGACAAACAAGGAAGCTTGCATGAGCAAGCATCAAGGACTTGAAGAGGCTAGTACTGACTCAGGTCACTGCCATTATCAAACGAGACTGCTCACGTCTGCTTACGTCGGTGAACCTGACAACTAGCAATTTGTCATGGAACAAAAGGAGGCCTTGACTGATGCATTCTCAAACAGCACTCTTCAAAAACTTGTTCTGACCAGCTAGTTGCTGGGGGCAGTCAACATGACAACATGTCAAGTTGTTTGCATTGTTTGTGCAAGTTACAAAACGAATCAAACAATCCATCCCCCAGTCAGAAAAAAAGCATTGTCAAAGCAGCCAGAAAGTATTGATTTAATCTTTTCAATGGGTTTCCAACTTGTTCTATGAGAGGTGCATTTATTCATAAAGAAATGCACTGCGAGAAGAAATGCTGACTGCTGCCTGTGTCCCCTGTTCGTTGCATATACTCACGCATGTCTTCAAACAAGTCTCGGTAAGCTAGGAGCACACCTCGCAAATAGTGCAAGGTAACCTGCCTAGTGAGAAAGGTTTTAGCAAACTCCTGCACATCCAGTACAGGCATATTTCTGGCTTGGCGCGTGAGGAAATGCTGAACATTCGTCTGATATCTGGCAGCAATGGCAGCTAAGGCAAGGCAGCAAAGGCAGCAAGGACAGCAGCTGCTAGTGTTCCGTTTTTGGGGAACGATGACCAGCTTGTGTACCTTTGATTTCAAGCACATGCTCATGAATTAAGAGATGTATAGGGAATATATCCTAGATTGCCACAGTAATTTGATATATAAAATGATGAAGCAGATTATTCTTTTAAAAATATTTATCAGAAGCTATCCAATGTCCATACACCTGTAGATGGGCACAATGCAACCTGATATGCGCAGCAGAAGTGCATGCATAGATGTATCCCCAAAGGCACCAAGCATGCTTGACTCTTGTCTTTTCATCACACCATTTGCTTCAGAAAAGAGGATTATTAAAGGTGGTCCGACATTGCACTCTACCAAAAGCTCCACTCAATTACTTAAAGAAAGAAAGACGAGCCAGTCACAGGGACTTTGCCTTTTTGTTTTGACAAGAGCCCCCTCCTTATTGCCTGTAAACTAAAACGGCAGCGTTACTTTTATTGGAGCCTGTGTTGCGCTCTTTGCGTGTTGCCCTGATATTTTTTACTGCTATAAGCAAATTTCACTTTTTTACTGCGCACATGCCTGTGCCACCAAAATTACCCACATTCGACCCCAAAGCTCGCCAATAGAAGAAAAAGCAATGTAGGCAACGAAACCACTCCCTACATCAATTTACGGAAAGGAGGCACGTTGGCCCAAAGAGCTGTGAGCTCCACTGAGAAAGAAGAAGAATGAGTGAGGATTTTGAGGGTGACAAGCTGCCCCCTGCTCCAGACCAAGACCTTGAGAGCAACTTAAGTGCGCGTCTGGTTGTAGTCAGTTTGTGTGCACTTCATAGCATTAAGCATTGAATGAGCATGTAATTTACGGGCAGTCTTATAGTCTGTGTATCAAGGCCAAGCTCTTAAAGATGATATAAAGTATGAGAGGTATAAATAGAGCCTCCCACACCAAGAAGCATGGTGTGAAAAATGACTTTTTTTAGCTTTCAAGGAGAAATATAAAAATTTGTCAATAAAATCAAAGAATAAGCATGAATAAATCTTGGAAGGGCTGCCCATTGTGCCTGAGCAGTGCCTTGTACCGCAAAGAACTTATTGCTCTGATCGCCTGGGGAGCAACTTATGTCCCCAAACCTGATTGCATGGGTAGCACACTGGACCAAACAATTAAGCAAGCAGATTGCAAGGATGATGTATGAGCAGGCAATGGCCATTAGATTTAGAGAACATGTGATATTAGAGGGATGAGGAGCAAGCAATCACACCCAGGCTGTTAACCATTTATCAACGCACCAGTGCATTGTTGGCCAGAGAATGGGCATAGTTATCATCTGAACGCAGGCAGTCAACAAGCTTGAGAGCATCATCATAATCAAAAACAACGGAACCTGGTTCTTCTTTTAAAATTGCCTCGTAATGCACACCTACAGGTTGACAAGCAGGGTTAAGCATCATTGAGTGTGCGCTCTTCCACCAAGGCTAAAAGCAAGCACAACATGGAGCTGGTTCTCTGTTAGGGTACCTGGCTTTAAAGACTGGAAATACCACTCTACGAAGGGCGAGGTCTGCTGTGCCACTACCACTGATCCGCTGTGTAATAAGGGGAGCATCTTTGAGGACCCTACCGGCCCATCTAAATTGGCAAGGTACTTGTACTGCAAGGGGAGCCGCAAAAAGGTATTGAATGTGCTGGAAAAACTGGAGGCACCTATACTGCATGTACCTATGCTGCACAAGGAGCCCCCAAAAGGTAATGAATTCGCTCGAATCTTATTTGTTTTGGAGCATGAACGCGAAGAGATCTACCCGTCTCCTGCACTAAAGTTTTGCATTGAGGACTTAGGGCCACGCCTACAGTCCCATATGCGCGTAAACTGTATTGCGGAGCACATAAAGACAGGACGAGCGCATTAGCTCATGAGCATGCAGACTTGAGGAATGTAGGAAATAGCACCCAGCTACGTGCACTCTGAGGTGATGGCAGTGGCTACTGATAGTTGAAGAAGTAATTTTAAAAGAGCACGCATCAGAAATTTATCGGCGCCAACATCTTTAATGACTCACCTTGCCCCATTCACCTATGGCAACAGATCTAATGACTCACCTTGCCCCATTCACCTATGGCAACAGATCTACTGGCCTCCTCCTTTAACTTGTGAAGCTCCTTAGGAATCTTCTGCTTGCTTGCAATTATGTTGAGTTTATCAAAATGCTGGAAGGACAGCTTGGTCAAGTGTTCTCTGGGGCAAACATTTTTCACCTGCAACGAACAGAGCACAACAACCTGTCACATGCGGCCACCCAAAATGATTCTTTCTTTCTTCAAAATGTAGGACTTGTGCGTGTCTGCGCACGCAAACTATGCTTTACAATCTGGCAGAACTAGGTCCAGCACCACCATGCATCAGGGACACCGCTTCTAGGCTGCCAGGCTGTCACAGTTATGTGCAATAAAGCATGAGCATCCGAATTACGATATGTCCAGTAAATTGTATTCAACCCATATAGTTTGCATTAAAGTGCGCTCGTAGGGCTAGGCCTTCAACCAGGCACTGCCCACACGCACCCATGCCCACACACGCATGCACGCGCACCCGCACACACATGACACACACATTCACACACACCACGCTGACGCCATTGGGTCCAAGTGAAGGACAGTAGGCTGACCCTCTGAAGAAAAGCTTTTGGATTTTTGCGTCCCATGCTACATCTGGGCGGATCCTGTGCCGAGCTGACCTGTGCAGTGAATTGACATCCATTAAGCAAGCTGGGATGCTCACCGTGAGCATTAGTGACTAATGAGCAGACTGGTGAATGATGTGCAGGTCGGTATGCCTTCTGATGCAAGTTTTGCTCAACCCATCGCACTCACCCAAGAACCCACAGAGTTTGGGAGCTGCCTCATGGAGTTTTCTTAAGTCAGCAAGAAACATTGTGGAGTAGGCATCTTAGATAGATCTTTGTGAGGTATTCACATCATGAGCATGTAATTAATGAACATATAATGCAATCTGTGCTAAGTTTCAAAGAAGGAAATTCCCCTTGTTATCTTGCAGACATTCAGCAACCACAGCAATTTCTCACCTAAGCGCTGAAACCCCAACGCCTGGATGGTGTGGAATGTCCCCCACTGATGGATAGCTTGAGTAGCCTGGGTGTACCAGAGCCATTGAAGCAAGGAAGAAGTTGCTTCAAGAAGCCAAAAAGGCGGCATGTAGGCATCAACATGAGTGGGATAAGGCTGTTGCAAGGAGGCATGTTTCATCAATACAGGGTGTGTCTTGCTTTGTGTTGCAAGGCCACTCACTAACAGCTCGCACTCGGGCACTTTAAGGCTATGGGACGACACTGGCATGCTTGTGGGTCTTGTGACCGAATGAAGCACCACTAACTTCCCAAGGCACAAAAGCATGCCAAAACTTACCATTGGAAGCCTGGACATGGTGCCAAGAGCAAGTGCGTTTGCATTCATGCATGCAAACATTGACAAGGTAATGCCGGCCAAAAGAGCGCAGGGGGCACGCAGCCTAGGCTGTTATTACCAAGGTAGTGAAATAAAGGGAGCAGCAAGTCTTGGTAGAGCGTGGCATTGTGAGCATCCAGGCTGGCCGCAGACAGCTTGGCTGGACTGTAGCCCATGATGGACAAAGGAGGGGCAAAGATGCCCTCGCTGCAGTTCAAGGCTCCATGCCCGAAAGGATTGCAAAGTGAGCCATCACCTGGAGTGCGCAGGAGCAGGAAGCTTGGGGCATGCTTGGATAAGAGATGTTGCCCACAGTAATAGGTCAGAGATGCTTGTGCTCAAGAGGGCTGCAAGCTGGGCTGGCAAACATCGACCTGATGCCTTGTTGGACAGTATGGATGCGCTTGTCGGCAGTGCCTGGGTGGGGTCGGTTGGTTGGAAGTTGGTGAGAGCCCCGCACGCAGGAGCAAGACCTGGCAGGGTGCATGACCGAAGGCCCGATCTGCCAAAAATCATACACATACTGGATACAGAAGCGGAGGCAGAGGGAGAGGCAGAGGCGGGGAGGTAGAGAGGCAGAAAGGCAGAGGGATTAGGAGAGGGAGAGGCGGAGAGATATTCAGGCAGGGAGGGAGGCAGAGGGAGGGAGGGAGAAAGGCAGATTTTAGGAGGGAGGGAGAA
>LKMJ01003108.1_pt1 | contig 15423 bp, 14 predicted proteins | sample 643391 | NCBI WGS metagenome assembly LKMJ01 (sample SAMN04112250, study PRJNA286221) | soda lake metagenome | biome: soda lake; feature: Kulunda Steppe; material: water; isolation source: sample PL-Br10 brine of Picturesque Lake | place: Russia: Kulunda steppe | collected 2010-07
CGTCGGCCCGAAGCTCATCGGCGGGCGGGACGCGCCGACGCTCGCCGACGGCGAGGGCTTCCTCGCGGAGTTCCCCGAACTCTCACTCGAGTCGGTTGACGAACTCGACGGTGGCGTTTTGCTCGAGTGGAGCGTCGGCTGAGCGGCGTCAGGTCTTTGCTCGGCTGGCACCAACGGCGCGTATGGAACGAGCAACGTTCGGTGGTGGTTGTTTCTGGTGTGTCGAAGCCGCGTTCAACGAGTTGCCAGGCGTCACCTCAGCGACCTCGGGTTACGCCGGCGGCCACGTCGAAGACCCGAGCTATCGGGAGGTGTGTGCCGAGACGACCGGTCACGCCGAGGTCGTCCAGCTCGCGTACGATCCCGACGTCGTGAGCTACGAGGAGCTGCTCGAGGTGTTTTTCTCCATCCACGATCCGACGACCGAAGACCGCGAGGGGCCGGATGTCGGCTCCCAGTACCGGTCGGCGATCTACGCCCACAATGACGAACAACTCGAGACGGCCCAGGCGTTCGCCGACCGGCTCGAAACAGACGGCGTCTACGACCGGATCGTCACCGAGATCGAGCCACTCGAGACCTTTTATGAGGCCGAAGAGTACCACCAGAACTATTTCGAGAAGAATCCCACCGACGCCTACTGTCGGATGCACGCCGCGCCGAAAGTCGAGAAAGTCCGCTCGGAGTTTCAGCAGCCATCTCAGTGAGTCCGCTCGGAGACCCAGCGGATACAGGCCGGTCACTTCTGACCCCGGTGGTGGTAGTCTCGCGGATGACGTCTCTTATCGGTAAGCGAACCTGGGCAATCCCCGAAGGCTACATTCCCGCTGAAAGTACTGGTGATGAGCCGGCCCTCGAGAGTCACGAGACGGTCTGTGTGCTCAATACGACTGGGGATGATGCGTCCCTCGAGATCACGGTTTACTTTCCGGATCGGGAGCCAGCCGGTCCCTACGAAAAGACCGTTCCGGCCGCCCGGACCCGACACTTCCGGTTCGACGAATTCGATGACCCAGAACCGATTCCCAGGGGAGAACCCTATGCAAGCGTCGTCGAGTCAGACGTCCCGGTCGTCTGCCAACACACCAGACTCGACTCGAGACAGGCCGAGAACGCACTGCTCTCGACGATCGCGTTTCCTGATGGCTGACTCCGTCGGTTGCCGACGAACCCGAAGGCTTGAATTCGCCGGCTTACTTCCTCGAGTCAATGACCGATCGCGCCGACTCCCCGCCAGTCCGGCGACTCGCTGACTGGGATCACGACCGACTCACCACCCTCGCCGCCGATCACGGAACGCCAGTGTACGTGACCGACCTCGATCGCATACGCGAGAACTACCGTCGATTCAGTGCCGCCTTCCCCGAGGCAACCGTCATGTACGCCGCGAAGGCCCACACTGGAAAAGCCGTCCTCGAGGCCGTCATGGACGCCGGCGGGACGATCGAGTGTGCCGCCTGGGGTGAGATCCAGCGAGCGATCGACGCCGGCGCAGATCCAAACGAGATCCAGTATACGGCCGTCAACCCGCCGGCTCACGACCTCGCGTACGCAGCCGACCTCGGAGCCGAGTATCCTGGCCTGACGATCACGATCGGTGCCGTAGACACCCTCGAGCGACTGGCCGAGCGGGGCTACGACGGCCGAATCGCAATCCGCATAAATCCGGGTATCGGCACGGGCCACCACGAGAAGGTTGCAACCGGCAAGGATGCGAAGTTCGGTATCCCGGCCAAACGCGTCTCCGCAGTCGCCGAGCGCGTCTGCGCCGACTTCGACCTCGTTGGCGTCCACGCCCACGTCGGCAGCGGCGTCCTCCAGGACGACCTCGACGATCACTGCCGGGCCATCTCACGGATTGCCGACCTCGCGAGCGAGGTCGGCGACAGCGACCTCGAGTTCGTCGATATCGGTGGTGGCTTTGGCGTCCCCTACCGCGAGGATGTCGCCCCCCTCGACATCGAGGTCGTCGCCGAGCAGGTTCGGACAGCCGTTGGCGACCTCGACGCCCAGTTGAAACTCGAACCCGGCCGGTACGTCGTCGCCGATGCGAGTCTCGTCCTCACGCGGGTCAACACCCGAAAAGAGGCCCCCGGTTCGACCGTCATCGGTGTCGACGCCTCACTCGCGACGATGATCCGTCCGGCGATGTTCGGCTCCTATCACCCGATTCGGAACGTCTCTGCACCCGACCGGGAGCCCGAACCGGTCTCAGTCGGCGGGCCGTGCTGTACGAGCGCCGACGTCTTCTGTACCGACCGGTCGATTGCCAGCCCCGAGCGCGGGGACCTGCTGGCGATCGGGAATACCGGAGCCTACGGCTACGAACTGGCAAACCAGTTCCACTCCCAGCCCCGCCCGCCCGAGGTCGCCCTCGAGGATGGTACCGCCAGGATCGTCCGAGAACGTGAGACACTCACAGACGTCACCCGACTGGAGCGATAGATGGCCTTCGACCTCGAGTCGTTTCACGCCGAGGCGGTACAGACTCCCTCGCACGAGTCAGTCGAGGCGATGCGGACGCTACTCTGTGAGACACTCGCCGAGGCTGGCTGTGAACCGACGGTCGACGACCTGGGGAACGTACTGGCCGCCCGCGGCCAGCCCGCCACGACGGCGACGACCCACCTCGTCTTGAACACACATCTCGACACCGTTGCCCCGCACGTTCCGTACGAGCGCGACGGCGATGTCGTCCGTGGCCGTGGGGCCTGTGACGCCAAGGGACCGCTTGCGGCTCTGGTCGTAGCCTTCCTGGGTGCCGATCCAGGTGAGGGCAGACTCACGCTTGCGATCACGCCCGACGAGGAGACGCTGATGACCGGCGCAGCAGGACTCGCCGACCAGCTCTCGGCCGATGGCTACATCGTTGGCGAACCGACCGACCTCGACGTCTGTGTCGCTGCCCGCGGCCAGTGTGAGGCCCAGATTACGATTTCCGGAGAGCAAGGCCACGCCGCGAGCGTCCCCGGCGTACGGAATTCGGTCGCTGGACTCGAGCCAGTCCTCGCTGGTCTCCGGACGTTCGACGCAGATTCCGAGGAAGACCCAATGCTTGGCGAGCCGAAACTCACGCCGACGATGCTCGAGGCAGGGTCGGCTCCGAACCGCGTTCCCGAACGCACGACTCTCACCGTCGATCGGCGAAGTGTGCCACCGGAGACCGCCGACTCGTTTCGCTCGGCACTTGAGGCCCACCTCGCCGACCGCGTCCCGCACACGCTCGAGGTCACTGTCGACCTCATCCGGCCAGATACGCCGTTTCCGCCAGCGTTCGTGACCGATTCCGATGATCCGCTGGTCGCCACACTCGAAGCGAGCGGCGCTGGGACGGCACGTCCGTTCGGGGCGGCGACCGAAGCCGGCTTCTTTGCGGTCAACGGGCCAACGGTCGTCTTCGGTCCCGGGGTCTTGGCCGACGACGAGGGCGCGGTGGCTCACGCCGAGCGGGAGTACGTCCACTGTAGCGAGGTCGAACGGGCAGCCGAGATACTCCAGACGGCACTCGAGTGTCGCCTCGATACCCCAGCGAACGCTGGCACCTCGATTTAGCGTACTGCCGTTGGAGTCTGTGGTTGTTCCATGACACTGACAGAGATCGGGACGACAGAGACCGTCACAGCTTCCCCGGAAACAGCGGTATCGGACATCCTCGACCAGATGGACGAAGAGAGCGTCGGCAGCGTCCTCATTACGGACGATGATCACCTCGTCGGAATCGTCACAGACCGAAAGATCGCGATGGCCTGTCGTGACACTGAGTCACTGTCTTCGGTGACTGCCGAGGAGATCATGACCACCGATCCGATCACGATTAGCGACGACGATACCCACGTCCAGGCCTTAGAGAAGATGAGCAAGGAGGGAATCCGTCGGATTCCAATCGCGAGCGACGGCGACCTCGTTGGGATCGTCACCCTCGACGACCTGATTATGGCGACCGGTGACGAACTCCAGACTGCCGCCTCTGTCATCGAGAAACAGACTGGCCAGACCTCCTGATCGGCCTCGTTATCGCTACTGTAGCTGTCCAGCGAGTACCTTCGCGGCGACGAGAACCGGGTCCCAGGTGGTGTTGAACGGTGGTGCATACGCCAGGTCATACCGCTCGAGGTCGAAGACGGTCGCACGTTCAGTGAGTGTGGCGACGACTGCGTGACTCCGGTGGACGGCTCCCTCACCGTACTCGCTGACGAGACTGGCACCCAGCAGCCGCCCCGAGTCACGATCGGCGGTCATCGTCACCGTGACCGTGCCACCCTCGGGGTAGTAGCCCGCTCGCGATTTGGCCTCGATGGTTCGGGTCACCGGCTCGAAGCCAGCGTTGCGGGCGGTCTCGTGATCCAGAACGCCAGTGCGGGCCGCTTCGATTTCGAAGGCCTTGATCGCCGCCGTCCCGGCGACCCCACCGCCCTCGGTCGGCTGTCCGGCGACCGTCTGCCCGACGGCACGCCCGTGGCGGTTGGCAGTAAGCGCGAGCGGAACGTAGGTCGGTTCGTCGGTGACGACGTGCGTCGCCTCGGCACAGTCACCAGCGGCGTAGATGTTGGGTTCGCTCGTCTCGCGGTAGGCGTCGGTCGCGATTGCCCCCGTCGAGCCGACCTCGATTCCCGCAGCAGCGGCGAGGTCGGTCCGTGGGCGGACGCCGGTGCCGACCAGCACCATCTCGACGGGGATGCGGTCGTCGGTCGTGACCACTGCCTCGACGCTCCCGTCACCCTCGAACGCCTGGACCTCGCTCCCGAGTCGGAGCCGTACGTCCTGTTCACGCAGGTGATCGGCAACCGCCTCGCTCGTCGCCTCGCTAAAGCCCTTCAGGATGCGACTGCCACGCTGGAAGAGCGTGACCTCGAAGCCGTTCGCTGCCAGGGCTTCGGCCATCTCGATCCCGATGTAGCCACCGCCGACAACCGCAACGGGTCCGGCACACTCCTCGAGATACTGACAGGCCGGGCCGCGGTCGGGTTGCTGGAGGTCCTGGCTCTCGCGAGCGCGGGCAACGTACTCCCGCAGTTCTTTGCCGTCGCTCATCGAGCCGAGCGTGTAGACACCCTCCCGGTCGGTGCCCTCGATCGGCGGGACGGTCGCCTCGGACCCGGTCGCAAGCAGCAGGTGATCGTATGACTGGACGGTCGACTCGCCGCCGTCGACTGCCTCGGCGGTCACCGTTCGTTCGTCCGGGTCGATCGCGACGACCTCCTGGCCCGTCCGTAGATCGATGTCTCGCTCCTCGCGGAACTCCGCGGGCGTGACAGAGACCAGCGCCTCGAGTGACTGGATCTCGCCTTTGACGTAGTAGGGCAGCCCACAGGCCCCATACGAGACCCACTCGCCTTTCTCGAAGACGACGACCTCGAGGTCGGGATCGTCGCGTTTGGCCTTACTCGCCCCAGACATGCCAGCGGCGTCGCCGCCAACGACGACGAACGTTTCACTCATGTGGTCCTCCAGTATCGACCGGTGGTTGCATATCGTCCCGTTCGTGTGCCAGGGCCTTACCTCACGGCCGTTGTGTAGCGGTGACACACGAGCGTCGGTGCCGACCCGACGCGGGTTTTCACTTTCGCCCCGCTAACGCACAGCTTTTTGTTTCCCCGCTAGTACGAGGTGGCAATGACGTCGCTACAGTCGACACTCGGCGAGGAGCCGGGGATCGCCGAGGAGCTGGCTGCGAATCAGCAGGCGATCTCGATCGCCGAGTTCTTCGAGAAGAACAAGCATATGCTCGGCTTCGACAGCGGCGCTCGAGGCCTGGTGACGGCAGTCAAGGAGGCCGTCGACAACGCCTTGGACGCCGCCGAGGAGGCCGGCATTTTACCCGATATCTACGTCGAAATCCAGGAGTCTGGGGACTACTACACGCTGATCGTCGAGGACAATGGACCGGGGCTCACCAAAGAGTCGCTGCCGAAAGTCTTCGGGAAGTTGTTATATGGCTCTCGCTTTCATGCCCGTGAACAGTCACTGACTCCGGACCAGCGGCTCCTCGTTCGTCGGAACGGAAAGGTCGAGTTCATTTCGATCGGTGTCCTCTGTGATGCGTACCTCCCGGAGTCGGGTGCGGGAACGACACCGATCGCCGGCGATGTCGAGGTCCCGTCGTTCAATCGCGACACCCACGAACTGACCTGGCAACCGGTGACCCATGCTATTCGCCACGAGACCAACGAGCGAACCTACGAGATCACGACTCAGAAAGGTCGAACCGTCGAGGTAACCGGAAACCACAGCCTCTTCGGGATCACGAAAGACGGAGAGACGACGGAACTCGCGGCTGCCGACCTCGAGCCCGGCGACCACCTGTTGACGCCGCGTCGCCTCCCGGCCCTCGGTGAGCCAGTCGAGAACGTCAACGTCCTCAAGTATCTCTCGGTGGAGCAACTCACCGACCGGCGTATCTACGTCTACGGGTTCGACACCGAGACGCTCGAGACGCTGCGAACGGGTGAGACAATCCGGAAGAAACCCACTCCTGATAGCAACCGAAGGCGGTACTATTACCGGTACGATGGCGTCGACATTCTTCGAGATAGCCTCGAGCAGAACTATCTCAAGAAGGGGTATCTGCCTGCGGAACTGGTACTCGAGCTCGGGTGGGAAGAGAAAGCTACGGACTGCGTGTTCAAGACCTACCAGGTCGGCGGCAAAGAGACGACGATGCCGGTAACGCTTCCAATCGACAAGTCGTTCGTCGAATTGGTTGCACACTACGTCTCAGAAGGCCACGCAGGGCCACGGCAGGTCGGCTTTACGTTTGGCAGCCATGAGAAGGACCTGATCGAAGCGACCGAACAGGCCGTCGACGCTATTGTCGGATCGACGACGATGGTCCAACGCGAACGAAACTCGACGCGAGTCAAAGCGTTCGGCTCACCGCTCGCGATGTTTCTAAAGTCCGTCTGTGGATCGAGTGCCAAACAGAAACGTATCCCAGAGTTCGTTTTTAATGCACCGCCTAAACGCCAACAACAGTTCATCGCGGCACTCTACCAAGGTGACGGCTCTGAGTCACATCCGTCGAACGAACTCTCGCATACGACGGTCAGCGAGACGCTTGCACGGCAACTCTCGGTCCTCTGGAATATGCAGGGTGTCCTCGCGAGTACCGAGGTCGTTGACTCGAGTGGTGGCTACACCGAGGACACGGTGAGCTACCGGACGAAGGTCTACGGCGAGGATGTCGCCATCGCGGACGTGTTCACCACCGATCGGAACGCTGGATGCCAGCAGTACAAACGGATTCCAACGTCGCTACTTGAGGATGTCCGCGTCGGCAGCGTCCGAAGAAAAACGGTCCCGGATACGATTCCTGGGCTCTTGATGGGGGCCGGCGTTGGATCGCGTCTCGAACATGCCGAGGTCTACCAGTCGCTCATCGAGGCGGCGATGGATGGAGCATACGTCGAGAAACCGCGCTACGTCCATACGCTCAAACAGAAGGGGTTGCTCGATGAGGACCACCGGCCAACCGACCGCCTCGAAGAACTCTGGACCACGATTCAAAACCTCCACGGGTTGACGGAGACGGACATGTGTCTGCTCCCGATAACTGACATCCGAGAGACCGAGCCGCCGAAGTACGTCTACGATATTTCGGTACCGGGTGCCACCGGTGCGGACGAGAACTTCGTCGTCGCGAACGAGGGAGCGATAAGTGTCAAAAACAGTCGCGGCCAGCAAGGGATCGGAATCTCTGCAGCAGTCCTTTATGCCCAACTAACGAGCGGCAAACCCGCCAAAATCACGAGCAGAACCCAGGGCAGCGACACCGCCGAGTACTTCGAGTTGATCGTCGACACCGACGAGAACGAACCCGAGATCAGCGTCGAAGAGACGACCACCTGGGACCGTCCTCACGGCACGCGGATCGAACTCGAGATGGAGGCGAACATGCGGGCCCGCCAGCAACTCCACGGTTACATCAAACACACGGCGGTCGTCAACCCCCACGCACGACTCGAGTTGCGCGAGCCGAACGAACACTTCAAATTCGAGCGGGCGACCGACCAGTTGCCAGCAGAAACAGAAGAGATCCGCCCACACCCCCACGGCGTCGAGCTCGGGACGGTGATCAAGATGCTCGCGGCGACAGACTCACACTCACTCTCTGGGTTCTTACAGGCGGAGTTCACCCGCGTCGGAAAAAAGACCGCCGCCTCGATCCTTGATGCCTTCCGTGATCGGCACTTCGGCCGAGAGATGCGCTGGCGTCCACCCGGCTCCGTCGAGGAGATCGATCTCGAGGCAATCGTCACGGACGCGACCGCGAACAAAGGGCCGGAGGCGACGAGTGCATTCGCCGCTGCGGTCGCCGAACGGATCGAGAGTCAAGACCGGATCGCCCACCACGAACTCGTCGATGCCGTTTCGACGGTGGCCGACTCAGTCGGTGAGGAGTACGAGACGACCATTGGAGAAACTGTCCAGGAAAACGTCGTCACAGCGATCTGGGCGGCCCTGACCGACTGTGAGGCCGAAACACCCGACCGGCTGGTGAGCGATCTGTACGGGCTCGTCGACGGGGCAACGAGTAGCCGGAAAGACGACGCCGTCCTCGAGGGCTTTGCCGAACGGCTGGCGGCGACGTTCGCTGACAGCGACGAACTCGACCGACACCGGCTCACGGCAGCTCAATTGCGCGAGGCGATCGATCGAGCAGCCGACCTCACAGAAGAGTACGACGACGCCACCTTCGGTGAGACGGCCCGCGAGAACGTCCACGAGGCGATCTGGGCCGTTATGGCGACAGTTCCGGACGATCCGCCACTCGTCGGCGAGGTCGCCGACGACCGCGACACGGCGAGTGACCTCGTCGAAGCGATGCGGGAAACCGACATCATGGCCCCGCCGACGCGGTGTCTCTCGCCGATCTCTGCGGAGCTGATCGACGCTGGACTCCAGAAGGAGTTCGAGGCCGACTTCTACGCCGCGGCAACTCGCGACGCCGAGGTCCACGGTGGGGACCCCTTCATCGTCGAGGCCGGCATCGCCTACGGGGGCGACCTCGAGGCCGATGGCTCGGTCGATGTCCTCCGGTTTGCAAACCGGGTGCCACTCGTCTACCAGCGTGGGGCCTGTGCAACGACCGACGTGGTCAAATCGATCGGCTGGCGCAACTACGGCCTCACACAGCCCGGCGGCTCCGGCTTGCCAAACGGTCCCGCGGTGATCATGGTCCACATCGCCTCGACGAACGTCCCTTTTACAAGTGAATCAAAAGACGCCGTCGCGAACGTCCCGGAGATCGAAGACGAGATCGAACTCGCAATCCGAGAGGCTGCCCGCGAGCTGAAAAGCTACCTGAATAAACGGCGCTCGATGGAGAAACGCCGGAAGAAACAGAACGTTCTGGGCACAATCCTCCCGGAGATGGCCGAGAAGGTCGCCGAAGTCACCGACCGGCCCGAACCCGACATCGGCGACGCACTCGCCCGCATCATGAACAACGTCCTCGTCGAACGCCAGCTCGAGGACAACGGCGACAACCAGACCGTTTCGGTGGTCGTCGAGAACAACGCGAGTACGGCCGAATCACTCGAAATAACCGACATCGTAAGCGCCGAACCGTCGGGACTCCCCGACGGGGTCTCCGTCGTCGAGATGGATGGCGAGTGGTTCGTCTCCTGGGAGCCAACGGTCGGCAGTGACGAAAAAGCGACACTCGAGTACGAGACGGCCGCTGACGCGTCGTTCGACCTCGATGTACAAGGTGTCGAAACAGAGAAACTGACGGTAACTGATACATGAGTACTGACGAACAGCAGGCACGCAAGCAGTTGATCGACCTCGCCGCACAGTTTTACGACCAGTTCGAACTCGGCGAGATCCCCCACATGTCCGTCCCGACGCGGACGAAAGCGAACATCGAGTACGACGAAGACGAGAAGGTCTGGGTCTACGGCGACAGAGAGTCGAAACGGACGGCAAATTCTGTCCGTGGTGCCCGCAAGCTGCTTAAAGCGGTCTACACGATCGATTTCCTCGCTGAGCAACTCAAGCAAGACCGCTCCTCGACGCTGCGAGAGCTCTACTATCTCTCAGAGAGCTGGGACAATACTGAAGCTCAGTTCGGCGACCAGGACGAGTCGAACAATCTGATCGAAGACTTAGAGATCGTCTCTGGGGTCACACGTGAGGACTTTCACATGCGCCCTGAGGAGTCAGGCGCGACGATCATGGGGCCGCTGTATCTGCGTGAACAGACCCGGCGTGGCGAACGGGACATCCACTGTCAGGAAGACGTCGGCGAAGGTGGCTACCAGATTCCGAACAATCCCGATACCATCGAGTTCTTAGACTGTGATGCAGAGTTTATTCTCGCTGTCGAGACCGGTGGGATGCGCGACCGACTGGTCGAAAACGGCTTCGACGAAGCATACAACGCACTGATCGTCCACCTCAAAGGCCAGCCCGCACGGGCAACACGACGGATCACTCGGCGACTCCACGACGAACTCGACCTTCCAGTGACGGTCTTTACCGACGGCGACCCGTGGTCCTATCGAATCTACGGCTCGGTCGCGTACGGCTCGATCAAGTCCGCCCACCTCTCTGAGTACCTCGCAACTCCCGAGGCCCAGTTCATCGGCATCCAACCCGCCGACATCGTCGAGTACGACCTTCCAACTGATCCACTCAGTGACTCCGATATCAACGCCCTCGAGAGCGAACTCTCTGACCCCCGCTTCCAGACCGACTACTGGGAAGAACAGATCGAGCTCCAACTCGACCTCGGGAAGAAATCAGAACAGCAGTCCCTGGCCGCGCGGGGACTCGATTTCGTCACCGAGGAGTATCTGCCGACGCGGCTCACAGAGATGGGCGTGCTCTGATCAGTGCTGGTGGCTCTCGCCGGCTTCGCTCGTACTGTCGAGGGCTGAATCGAATCCGTAATCGGGTGTCAGACAGTCCTGACAGTAATGATTCTTGCCAGAATCGGTGACGAACATACTGATTCCGAGCAGGGTGAACGCTTCGTGACGAGTGCGTTCGACACCTGCCTCGATCGGCTCTCGACAGACGACACACAGCTGATCACACTCGGTGACGCGGCGTTCGTCGACGGAGGTCGTTACGCCGTTTGTCGTGATCGGGTCACGTTCTTGGAACCGGGCTCGAATCGACGGGACCATCGCAGCGCCGATGACAAACAACAACACCCCAAATCCGGTCGAGAGGACGGTCAAATTGGTAATAAACGAGAAACTGAACAGCCAGATGATACCCACAACGAACAGCCGTTTGATCGATGGTGAACTCGACTCTGCGAGTCCAGTTTCCCCACCGACAACGGGCGACGCACCGTCCGGACGCAGCACTTGTTGCTCGACGTTCCCGAAGTAGCTATAGACTGCATAGAGGACATTTCCGAGGCCCAGTGTCCACCAGATGGTGAACACTCCGATGAGGAGATGAATGCCCACTGACCCAAACGAGTGACGGACCACCACGGCGTGGTCGCCGAGGTCGTCTTCCAGTTCCCACCCGTTTTCGAGTGCAACCGAGATTCGCTGTTCGAGTGCCTCTCGATCGGTATCGTCGAATCCTGTTTCGGACTCGGCCGAGGATGTGTACTCGGTTGAAGAGCCACACTCCGGACAGAAGTTCATCGACGACTCGAGACTGGCACCACAGTTCACACAGTAGTTGCCCCCGTTTTCTTGACTCGACTGACCCGTATCACTCATTAGCACGTACTTTTCAACCACAAAAGTAATTTTTACGCCTGGCAGGTGGCCCAGACTGCCGGCGTTGACACGTCAGCCGCCATCGAGAACCACCGGAACACCACGCGAGGCAACGTCACCGACGAACGCAGCCTCGTCGGTTTCGATGGCCGGGAACGTATCGTAATGGACAGGGAGTACGAGTCCGGGCTCCATCGAACCAGCGAGGTCGGCGGCCCCATGGCGGTCCATGGTGAACGTCCCACCGATCGGTGGGACAAACAGGTCAACGGCCAGCTCCTCGTGGAATGGGAGTGGATCGGTGTCACCCGGCCAGAACGCGGTGACGCCGTCCATCGTCACGCCGAACCCACAGCCCGCACCCTCTGGATGATAGGGCTGGCCGTCGGCGTCGGTGTGGGGGCCCGCCGGATCGTTGAACGCCGGGGTCGTAAAGAGATCGAGTGGGCCGAGGACGAACTGTTCGTCGTCGTGGACGCGTTCGACCTCGTAGGGTAATTCCTCGGGCTGGTCGTCGACCCGGTCGATCCTATCAGCGTCGATTGACTCGTGAACCACGACGATCGCGTCCTCGTGGGCAACGCGGCTGATCGTCTCAGGATCGTAGTGGTGATCATGTGAAACCAGGACGAGATCGCCGTCACGAGCAGTGTCGGGGAGCTGTACGTGTTCTGCAGGACCCGGATCGATATAGACGATGACACCGGTCTGACTCGCAAGCCGGAGACATGCGAGCCCATACCAGTCGACGGTGACTGCACCGTATCGAACTGTCATACGTCCAGATCAGTTCCGGGCGCTGAAAACGGTTCGTCTCGGGGCTTGTCCTGATACCAGGTACTATCAGTGAATATCCATATAGCCAAAACTCATATATTTGTTTCCTAGTTACCTTATAAACAAAGGCGAAACACTTAAGTACGTTTCGCCCTTACTATATGTTAGCCGAGGTACCCGAGATGTTCTTCTGATCTCCTCACTCGGGAGCCTTGCATACCAACTCACCATGGAAAACACACGCATCCGCACATACACGAACGAGCGAGAATCGGCGTCTGCCGTACAGGCAGACGAGAACGAACACTGCCCAGAGTGTGACGGCCGGCTGGTCTCTGATACCGAACACGCCGAAACGGTCTGTTCAGACTGTGGGCTAGTCGTCGAGGAAGGCGAGATCGACCGCGGGCCGGAGTGGCGCGCCTTCGACGCCGCCGAGAAAGATCAAAAGAGCCGCGTCGGCGCACCCACGACCAACATGATGCACGACCAGGGGCTCTCGACGAACATTGGCTGGCAGGATAAAGACGCCTACGGGAAGGCCCTCTCGAGTCGCCAGCGCCAGAAGATGCAGCGCCTGCGAACCTGGAACGAGCGGTTCCGCACGCGGGACTCAAAAGAGCGCAATCTCAAGCAGGCCCTCGGCGAGATCGACCGGATGGCCTCAGCGCTTGGCCTCCCAGAGAGCGTTCGCGAGACCGCCTCGGTGATCTACCGGCGTGCCCTAGAGGAAGACCTGCTACCGGGCCGCTCGATCGAAGGCGTTGCGACAGCCTCGCTGTACGCCGCTGCTCGCCAGGCGAGTACCCCACGGAGTCTCGACGAAATCTCGGCAGTCAGCCGTGTCGATAAGATGGAACTCACCCGCACGTACCGCTACGTCATCCGGGAGCTCGGCCTCGAGGTCAAACCCGCCGACCCAGAACAGTACGTTCCCCGGTTCGTCAGCGACCTCGAACTTTCAGATGAGACTGAACGGATGGCTCGGGAACTGCTCGAGTCGGCGCGTTCGGAGGGCGTCCACAGCGGGAAGTCGCCGGTCGGCCTCGCTGCCGCTGGCGTCTATGCGGCTGCGTTGCTCACCAACGAGAAGGTCACCCAAAACGAGGTCAGCGAGGTCGCGAACATCTCGGAGGTAACGATCCGCAACCGGTACAAAGAGCTGCTCGAGGCATCGGATTCGGCAGCACCGGCGTGAGTCCCTCATTTGTAATACGAGATTGTATGTGCTTGTCCTTGAGCCAACCTTTTTTACTGAGTGGTGTGTAACCAACTCGCATGGACGAAGCGATCGTGCAACTGTTGTGTCCCGAGTGTACGAAAGATTGGCAACTGTCGCCCGGCGACCTGCCGATGTCGACTGAACTCTTTCATTGTCCGAACTGTCACGCCTCACGCCGAACAGCGGAGTTCATGCGAACCGACCGGGATCTCAAGACGTTGAAACAGCTTGGGTAAGAACCTGTTACCCGGTCAGCCTCGGCTGAACAGCATCAAGACGGTTGTCCCATCGACTCGCTCAGCGAGTTGGAGGCCCTTGCTATGCCGTCGCCACTGCCTGTACTGAGTAACATAATCGTACACCGATACGTCCACACCAGTTCAGTCGGTTGAACTCGGCTAGACGATTCATAGGCTGTCGCTGCTCGTTCGTTTCAATCCCAATACGAAGCTGTGTGATCTGACTATCTGGGTGACAGTTCGTCGGCTGATACTAAGGTGTGTGGTAACGAGACTCAGGATAATAATATAACCCTGCAGTCGGTAGAACTGGATGGTTATGAAGAAACAGGAACTCATTCACCTTCACGGCCTGCTCGCGGAAGTATCATCCCAGTGTGCCGAATGGAACGATTGTCAGATCGACCTCGAGGAGTATGAGTCACTTGGGATTCGGCCGACCTCTATTCACAAGTCGAAAACCGATCACAAAGCGGCCGTTTTTGCCCTCGCCTCGGGAATCACGGCCAACATGACAGAGACCGAACCAGAGACAGTTGCCCCAACTGCGGACTGAGATTCCTGCTGTCCTCGTCGATGTACATCCGTCACTGGTGAGACTGTCATCCAACTGACCTAGTAGCGACACAGTCAACTGCCTCGGGGTCAAGCCCCGAGGTATCCGCCTTGTTTCTTGATGAACTGTCCGCTTGGACAGACACAGTATTATAGCCAGAGCAGGCCCAAAACCCACGATTTCAGTCGTACGAGGGCGTCACTCGACGAGATCCTCGAACTCGGGAAGAATCTCTTCGTCGTCCTCAGTGGATTCTGACTCTGTTTCGGTTGGTTCTTCTGGCTCGTCCTCGAGAACCTCGACGCGGATGACCTCGAGTGGGATGTTCTTGAGGCGTTGTCCAATCTCTTTGCGAGCAATTCGGGAGGCATGTTCTTCCCGTTCGACATTAAACACAGTCATCTCGAGTTCGAGGGCCACCAGTGCTTCGTCGGCTGCGATAAACGCCGGCGGCAACTCCTCGCCTGACGGGGAGGTCCGCTCACCCATGTTGATCTCGACGTAGTTGAGATCGGGGTTGAGCATCTCACCCGTCTTCGAGATGGCGATCCGGATCGCCTCATCCGGTGTTTCGACGTCAAACACCGGCACCGCCGCTTCGACGACAACTCGGCAGTTCATGTACGCAGTTACTTGCCCAATCAGTATCAAGGTTCGCCCCATCCCCTTCGAAAGGGCCATAGTCGTCCACTCGAAGGACAGGGCAATGCCCTCGGGGACGATTCCACGGGCGGAGCTGGCTGGGGGGATCGATCTGCAGCTCACTCTCGAGAGTGGGCAGAGTTACCTTTGGCAGCGGTCGGACGACGCGATGTATGAGGAAGCGCCCCTTGCTGAGGCGTGGTACGAAACGGTTGTCGACAGCGAGGTGATCCGCGTCCGACCACAGCCCGACGTCCTCGAGTGGGAGTCGACAACGGACGCCGAACCGTATCTGAGACG
>LKMJ01003109.1_pt1 | contig 15423 bp, 14 predicted proteins | sample 643391 | NCBI WGS metagenome assembly LKMJ01 (sample SAMN04112250, study PRJNA286221) | soda lake metagenome | biome: soda lake; feature: Kulunda Steppe; material: water; isolation source: sample PL-Br10 brine of Picturesque Lake | place: Russia: Kulunda steppe | collected 2010-07
AATGCTCGCGTGCTGGGCCAAATAGCTTCAGCCCTTCAATCAACTCTTCGATAGCTGCCGCCGTCTCATCGGATACGTCGTATTCGTGGCGAATCTCGCGAGCACGAAAGAGTTTCCAGGAATAGTTAAAATTGAGCGCGTACCAGATCACCTCAAAGCTGCCAAACTGGGCGTCGCGGAGTGGTTCTTTGACAGCGCCGGCATTTTCCAAGAGGCTACTGACATACTCATCAACAGTGGCGTGCACTTGCTGGTCTGGTTCATCGGCGGCTGCTTCCTGTAATCGACGGGCCTGTCGTTCGATTCCAGCAAGATGTTCGAACAGAAACGCAGCGGGTTCGGGCTGGCTTACGTCACCGGTGATACTCTCGACATCCTGTCGAAACGACATTGCTTCCTGCATTCGCTCGTGTTGGTCACCCACCGCACCGAGTTCTTGAGAAAGAACTAACTGATTTAGGGTAACGACGACGGTCGTTCCGGTGATAATCGCCATAATGAGCGAACTGAAAACAGCTTGAATCGAGCTTTGCTCTTCTGCGACATCTCGAACAGGAGAGAGTTCGAGCTGGCTACTGGCAATGAGTGTCAAAAATACAGCAAGCAAAATAAGACCAGTGAGTACCCACCGGTTCATTCGCATGAGTACCCACAATCGGTATTCCCCTCCGACTCGCTCGGCCATCGTGTTGTCCGGTCTTTCTGGCATATCAAAGACGAATTACGCAGCCGTTCGATAGCTCACAAACTACGTCAGCGGGTTCTCATTTTCTGGCTCAGCGGTAGTCTCTGGTTGCTGGTTTGCATCGAGGTCGAGCCACTCGATGCGGCCCTCTCTGACGATTGTCTCCGGTTCGAGATTTGGATCGGTGAGTACCTGTCGAGACAGTCCGACAGGCCCGACACGGGGTTCCGGTAGTTCCTCGGTATCGGATGTTTCAAAGGTTGTGTCCGTCTCGTCACCAACGACGACACGCATTGCCATCCCGAATGCTTCGTGGGGCGCACATTCGAGATCATAGACTCCCGGTTTTTCGAACGCGGACAACCAGGTATCCGGCTTTGGCTCGTACTCATCGTCGTCACTGTCGGCTAACATGGTCGTCTCGCCATGGGCATCATCCTCGTCGTCACTGTCGCCGTCATCATTTTCCCCCGGTGGCATGAGGAGATCATCAGGGAGTGTCTTGGGATCCCAGCCAAGTACTGGCGAAGAGATTGGGTGCACACCAGTTGGCATTCGTCGTTGCATCCCGAAAGCTGGATGGTACGAAGTGACGGTATGGTCCGGGGTTTCGAATACAAACTGAATTACATCACCAGGCTCAATATGAAGTCCCGTCGGCTGGTAAAAGAAATCAGCCGGCCGATCCGGATGGGTTGGCTCTCCGATGAGTGTTCGAACTTCGTGGACAGTGTTTTTGATTTCATATCCGCTTGAGTCGCCTGCGTCAGTCTCATCACCTGCGTTCTCGGTGTCTCCCCGTGCTGTGGCCCCGTTGCTTGCAAGCCCAAATGCCGTCCCTGCCCCGACGACTTTCATGACATCTCGTCTGTACGAGTGGTTGCGATTCATACAAACAGCTTCCAGTGGCCGAGAATGTAGTAACAGAGCACGTATCGAAGGCCACAGAGAGTACGGACTGGCTGTGGTCTGACTCAGATGCAGCGTCAACAGTACTTACCAAAAATAAGCACGGTTGAATTAGCTGAATGCAGGCGCTAAGCCCCCGTCCTCAAGGAGCCGCCAACGGCGGCGAGTAGGCAGGGGTAGTTCACATACGCGGACGTGCTGGAGTGGTCATACGGTCGTGCGTGATTATTTTCGTGACCACGTCACGTCCATCGTGGTTTCATCGCTGAGACATCTGGATTGTGACTGCCCGGCGTCGACGGCGATACGCCGTCTGCTCGGGAGACGGAGTCTCTCCCTGGTAAATCCCTCAAAGTCGTTTTTATATGGTTAGACACAATAGCAAACGATCGCTCACCAAAATTAGCTCACGTACGGTGTTTCACCAAGGCTGCTAAAAGTGGTCTCTTCTTTTGCCCGCACATTTCGCAAGTATAATTCAGCATAACACAGCACCAAAATTTCCTTCGAATAGTCACTCCCGGCCTGATGTTCGTGCCATATTTTCTGGGGGTCAAGCCATGTTGTGACGTTACGACCGGCCAAACTGTTCAGTAGGTTTTTCGACACACCCCGCAACTCCCCTGACCGAAAGGCGGACCTGAAGTTGAGGTAGTTCGTTCCTGGGTGAGTACATTCGTATCCGACCATCTGTGATAGCTTCTGTACTACTCGCAGATATCCCCGACGAGCTTTCTGTGTCCTCTCCCCGACAGACAACGAGAACCCAGCATTCGCATCCGTCGGCAGCGAAAACAGCGTCGGGAAGGCCTCGGAAAAGGCATCGACGAACAACGACCGTTTTCGCCGGTATTTTTTGGGAAGGTTCAGACTGAACTCTAGCCACGCTGGCTGTGTATATGGTGTTCGGTGTCTTTTGCTCCCGACAACAACTGGTTCGATAGCGCATTGTTGGCGCAGTGCAATGTCGAGTTGTTCTTCGAAGGAAAGTCGATCCTGTGAGATGAAAGGTTCGTCGGGTAAGACCGACAGAGGATCATAATCTGGTGCGGTAAGCCCACTCGCAAACTGTTCGCGACTGGCGAACGCCTCACACGCACTTTCCCAGTCGGGGTATAGCTCGGCAGGTTGCCAGATACCAGACGACAAGTCCCCCATAAAACCAACCCAGATTGCAGACTGCTCTGCTGTGGTAGTGTGGATTTGTGACTGGGCATACCCATCGAAGACGCCACCGGGGCAGTCCCGACTGCTGGCGTAGGTATGGAGCGCATCAAGTGACCAGTCGAAGGACTCTGCTGTCAGGTCGATTGTTTTGTTTTCGACGCCTGCTGTTGCCGCAACTTCCTGGCTGATATCGTAATCCCACGTGCCGGGGGTCCCGAACGTCACCGTCTGGACATTCATTGGATTGACTTCGGGGTGATCAAGTAATGTTGCAAGAAGTGCTCGCGAATCAAGCCCAGAACTCAGCGGGACGATGTGGGTCGTCTCGGCTGGTAGTTCACGTAGTTCTTCGCTGATCGCCGCTTTGAGGGCGTCAACGGCCATTGTGAGCAATGTTTCGTATCTCTGTGTGTGTGAGTTCGCCGCTGTTGCTTCGGCGACTTCATCTGGTAACCCACAATCGCGACAGTTCGGTGAGTAGCTATAATACAGGAGGTCGTTGATTATTTGCCAGTCCTCGGGTGTTGTCTGTCTGATCGGCCGAGCGCGTTCGCTTGCCATGTAAAACAAACTCAGCAGGTAATTATATAGTAAATTAGATCTTAAAATAAACAACTAGATTTATAATTGAGACGATCTCTGCAGTGAACAGAGCGGAGCAAAGCTGCAACAGGAGTGGTCATACTGACGGCTGTAAATTCGTGAGCATCCTCGCCATCCCGGTGTGGCGAGATTGCTCGGTTTCTTACAGCCGTCAGTATCAGCGCACAGTTGTATCTTCTGATTCGCGAGATTTTTTCATCTACAATCAAAAGTGGGACTAGATGGGCGCTGATGAACACGAACAAAGCGTCGAAAGCGAGGATGCCGAGGCGACAGAGACATCACAACCCAACGAAGCAAACACCACCTCGGAGGTTGACCAGCGTGTCGACGGTGTGTTAGAAATAGAGGATGCGCTCCGTGATCTTCCCGGTGCAGATGCTGGTATCGACGAAGAAGAGGCAGTCGGGCAAGTACTCGAAGTTCAGCAAATCGAGACCGAACGCGTTCCGGATGCCTATCCCCTTTCAATCGAGAGCGAACAAGCCATCGCGTTTCGCGTCCAGATCGAACTAGACCGCGAGACGACCGTCTATCTCGCCTGGCCAGATAAATACGACGAATCTGCCGATCTGGCACGGTTGTTGAATAGACTAGATATCTCACCGGATCGCTTTGCCGATGTCCTCGGCGAAGAGATCGAATTAAAAGTCGTCGAGGGTCAGTGGGTACCCGAGGGAGCCAGTAAGTCAGTGACAAAGCCAGCACCCGAGCAACTCGATGAGTTGCCGACACCACCCGGGAAAGAGACAACAACGGACAGCGGCCCAGAAGTGGTGATGAACGACGGCACTGTCGCAGTGGTCGAAGATGCGAACGGAACCCGCGTCGTCAACGCGGACGAACTCGACGAGCATCTGGAAGCTACAGAGCAGACGACCGGGCCACAGACTTCGACAGCAGTTGAGGAAAAACCAGCCGAATCGACAAGTGAAACCTATTATTACGGTGTTGTCGGGTTTGCTGCCTTCTGGCTCGGGTTTGTCACTGATCCCCTGAGCCTGTTCTCTTTTTTCGTGCCCGGCATGCTCACCGTATTGCTGATACTCGTGACACCGATTGCGTTCCCCTACATGGTTTATAGAGACTCGGAGTATGTGAGCGAACACAGCAACTGGGACCCACATATCGGCTGGGCGCTCGGGACTGCACTCTGGATTATCAACATCCTCGTGGTGGCGGGATATCTGATCAAGCGGTACGAGACACTGCATTAACTTTGGTATTCTCGAAAATCCCCAGTCAGCGAACGTGATTCCAAAGCACTGGCAGGGCAGCTCACGGCAAAATCAAAAAGACGGCAGAATACTGTATCGGCGCAAAGTAACTATACAGTTTGATTTTCAATTGTCAGTTATGGTGAGAACGTCGCTTCACGAGCTGTTAGAACAGAACGCTCGCCACACCAGCGCAGTTTCGGAAGAATACTTCGACAATGAGCAGAGACCTGCAGCAGTGGCAGTTTGCTGTGTCGACACGCCGGTTCCCCAAGAACGAATATGGGATATTGACCAGCCGGGACTGTTATACACACCGAGTACGGTCGGCAATCAGGTCTGGGCACGCCAAGACAGTGAGCTAGTCGTCGATAGAAGTGTGCTGTATTCAATCATCGAGACTGACACCGACACGACGATTACGCTCCTGATCGGACATACTGGCTGTCATGCAATCAAACAAGGGCTGAAAGCAGTTGAAGAAGGGAGCGACGAGCAAACAGACGAGTGGGAGGGGTTGCTCAAATCAGTAGTCGAGGAAGGACTCGACGACGACCGGGTCAATAGGACTCGGGAGGAAAGTCTCATCAATCAACTCGTCGAATACAATATCGACCGCCAGATTGCGTTTCTGCAAGAAAGTAACAGCGTGCCGGATACGGAGACGCTGTATGGGTTTGTCTACGATTTTCACGGTGTCTATGGAGAAACACGTGGCCGGGCGTATCTCATCAACGCCAACGGCCAGACGAGTGTCGATGCACTCCGGAGTCTCGTTCCAGACAACTATCCGGGCTACGTCGCGCGGCTTCTATGAAAATACAAAAAAGCCAGCTTAGGCTTCAGCAGCGTCAGCGAAGCGGTCGTCGTACTCGCCGTCTGCGATGCGCTGTTTGAACTCGCGTGGGTCGTTGCCGTCGATTGTGACACCGAGGGTGACGCAGGTGCCGACGACTTCCTTTGCGGCGTTTTTGAGATCGTAAGCGAGCAGATCAGGGTGTTTCTGCTCTGCGATCTGTTGGACCTGCTCAACGGACAGGTCAGCGACGAAATTCTCTTGTGGTTCGCCACTGCCCGTCTCGAAGCCAGCCTCGTCTTTGATCAGTTCCGCCGTCGGCGGGACACCGACCTCGATTTCGAAAGAACCATCTTCTTCGTACTCGACGGTGACGGGAACTTCCGTCCCGTCGAATGCTTCGGTTTCGTCGTTGATCTGTTGTACAACCGCCTGTACGTCCACGGGCGTCGGACCAAGCTCCGGACCAAGTGGTGGTCCCGGATTGACCTGGCCCCCAGGAACGAGCACTTCAATCGTTTCAGCCATACCAGATACTCCGTCGGCGCGGGTTTAAAGAATTCCTTTTGCTCCCGTCGTGTGAACTCCCCCCAGGGTCCGTCTCCTCACGCGACGGTGACCCCGTTTCGTGCTAAAAAGTCGCTGACGCTTTTTATTTCGACAGGGCTGCCAATGATCCGTACGTGTTGGTCTTCCCTGCGGACGGTGACAGTAAATCGCTCCTCTAACTCCCCCCGGAGTCCGGACAGCGTCCCACTCGGTAGCAGAATCTGCGTACTGTCACGCAGACGGGCTACATCTGACATGACCATATATCAAATGTGTCGTCGTATTAGTGTGTCGAAAGCCCTGTGTCGCCGCTAAAGTGACGGAAGAAGTCCATATTACGGTGGGATCGAGTTGAAAAAAGAGTGATGAGCACTTCTCGCTACTCGCCAGTATCTTCCACAGAGATGTGATAAGTACACATACAAATAGGACTTTTATCATTTTCATCGCAAATAAACGAATGTGTGATAAGAGAAAGAAACACACCCAGGCCAGGGTGGTGGTTCTGGGTTGTAAACAACAACCAGAATCCCGTTATTCGCTTTAGTCGTCTGCAGCGGCCGCTTCCGTCGCGTCGGTTGCGTCAGCCTCGTCGGCTGTTGCCTGGGACTCGCTTTCAGTCCCTGTCGGTGGAGCAGTGTACAGAATGCCGCGGCTTGCGCTTCGTCTTGTCATATGCTGTGGCAATCAACTCGAACATATAAGCGTAGTCCTTAAGGATTGTTAATGACATTATATTGGAAGCGGCGTTGGCGGTGGTGGGTTGGGAAAACAATTACCAGAGAGCCAAGAGTACGGAGCGGACATGGGTTCTGAGCACGTCGAGGCGTTCGTTGACTCGCTTGCGGGCATCGCGACAGCACACGAGACAACAGCCGACGAATTCGAGAGAGTGCTTGCCGACGTAATCGAAAAGCCAGCGGTAGGGACACCGCTGTCGTTCGAAGGCGTCTCGCTTGCAGAGACACCAGTGAACACGACGTTCTCACCCAGTGAGCTAGAGCAGGCAACGACGGGGGTAACACCTGCAACACTCGGTATTTCCGAGTATGGAACTGTTTCTGTTCCGAGCGACGCAGCCGGCTCGGAGTTGGTCAGTCTGTACACCCCGCGACACGTTGCCATCGTTGGTGCAGAGAGCATCGAACCGGGGATGAAAGCAGCCTACGAACGGTTGGACGAGGAGACGGAAGCCACAGACACGCAAGTGCTTGCAACCGGCCCGAGCGCCACAGCCGATATGGGAACACTCATCGAGGGTGTTCACGGGCCGGACGAGGTCCACGTCATCGTGGTGATTGATCGATGAGTTCGAAACGCACAGGCGACGGCAGCGGGAAGACTGGCAGCCAGTCGCGGCAGGAAACAGCCACAAAACTCCGCCGGTTGATCGAAACCGAGGGGGGCGCGGTCAGCACGAACACTCGGACGATAAACCAGCTATCGGAGTACGCACTCACGCAGTTCGACAACTACGAACAGTTGCGGAAAGCCGGCCGCAAGATCAAAGAAAACGCAATCGAGAACCTCACGGAACTGATCGACCGTGTGGACGAGGCCGTCGAGGCAAACGGGGGGCAGGTACATATCGCCCAGACCGCAGAAGATGCAAACCGGATCGTCGAGTCAGTTCTGGCCGAGAAGGATGCCAATTCGCTGGTCAAAAGCAAGTCGATGACCACCGAGGAAATCGGCGTCAACGAACATCTCGAACAGGAGGGGTACGATGTCGTCGAGACCGACCTCGGCGAATACGTCATCCAACTCGCAGAGGAGACACCATCACATCTCATTGGCCCGGCGATGCACAAAACCCCCAGCGAGATTGCAGCACTTTTCAACCGCGAGTTCGACCTCAGCGGCGAAGAGGCGCTCTCGGATGACCCACGGGAACTCACTGCTTTCGCCCGCGAGAAAGTCGGCGAGGAGATTCGACGGGCCGATGTCGGAATGACGGGTGCGAACTTCGTCGTCGCCGAGACGGGGACGATCATGCTCGTCACCAACGAGGGCAACGCCCGGAAGACTGCGGTGACACCGGATACGCACATCGCGGTTGCCGGCATCGAGAAACTCGTCCCGAGGCTGGTCGATCTGCACCCATTTACAGAACTAATTGCACGGACGGGAACCGGCCAGGATATCACCTCCTACATCTCCCTGCTGACGCCGCCAGTCGAGACGCCGGTTCCCGATTTCACAGCCGACGAGTTCCGCGACGGGGACGAGCGAGATTTCCACCTCGTCTTGCTCGATAACGGCCGAATGCGGATGCGCGAAGACGAGCAGTTGCGCGAGACACTGTACTGTATTCGCTGTGGAGCCTGCTCGAATGCATGTTCGAATTTTCAGGTTGTCGGCGGTCACGGCTTCGGCGGTGAGACCTACACCGGTGGCATCGGTACCGGGTGGGAGGCCGGAGTACACGGCTTAGAGAGCGCAAGCGAGATGAACGACCTCTGTACGGGCTGTACACGCTGTGAACCGAAGTGTCCGGTCGATATTGACATCTCCTGGATCAACACTGTGGTTCGAAACCGGCTCAACCGTGATATCGAACCGAGCGAGGTTGAGTTCCTTGTCGAGGGGCTTCGTCCCGACGAAGAAACTGGAGGACTCGACCGCCAAAAGTGGCTCTTTGGCAACATCGAGACGCTGGCGCGAGTCGGCAGCGTTGCACCAAACGTTGCAAACGCCATCATGAGTTCAGGACTCGGAAGACAAGTGCTCTCTACTGTCTTCGGTGTCGACCCAAACCGCAAATTGCCCGCACTCGCAAGCGAGACCCTTCGCGAGTGGTACATGGGTCGTGGTCCGCAGATAAGTGATCCCGAGAGGGATGTGGTGTTGTATCCCGATCTCTATACTGATTACTTCGGTCCCGACCGTGGGAAAGCGGCCGTCCGAGCACTCGAAGCACTCGGTATCAGGGTGCACATCCCCGCAGTTCCCGAGAGTGGACGGGCACCCCTGTCACAGGGGATGATCGAGGCTGCCCGCGGGCAGGCAGAAGACGTCCATGGAGCACTCGTTACCCATATCGACCGCGGTCGAGACGTGGTCGTTATCGAGCCGAGTGATCTCGCGATGTTCGAAGACGAGTACGGGAAGCTACTACCCGAGCAGTCTGCGACCCGTCTCCGGGAGAATAGCTACGAACTCATGGAGTACATCTACGGACTGCTCGAAAACGGCGAGGACATCGAGGCACTGTCGACGACGGCGGACATCTCGCTTGCGTATCACAGTCACTGCCAGCAGCGAACCCTTGGGTTAGAAGAGTACTCGGTTGCCGTACTGGAACGAGCAGGATACGACGTACGAACCTCGGGTGTCGAGTGTTGTGGGATGGCGGGAAGTTTCGGCTACAAAGAGGAGTATGCCGGTGTTGCCGAGGCTGTCGGGGAGTATCTCGTGGATGAGTTCGGCGACATTTTTGGTGAGCGAGTCGCTGCAAGCGGCACATCCTGTCAAGCACAGATAAGCTATCTGTACGACCGGTCAGTCCCCCATCCAATCGAGTTGGTCGCCCCTCGTCGGACAAAGTAGAATTCATCCCTGTAGCGAATATTGTGCGTGTTGGCGGTCACAAGCACTGTTTCAGGGGCCGAAACGGAGTGTCGGTGTATATATACTGGAAGAATAAAAGACAAGACATGAACACACTGGAACGGTTCAAGCGAGGGGCAGTCCTGACAAAAGACAGCCTGCTCGTGTTAAAAAATCATCCGAAGTTACTTTTCTTTCCGATTATCGCCGGAATCAGCGCGCTTGCTTTCCTCGGGATGGTTGGTGGCACGTTCGTCGGATTGCTCGCAGCAGAGATCGATTCACTGGCTGTCGTAATTACGCTCGCTGTGCTGGCATATTTTGGGACAGCAACAGTCTCGGTATTCTTTACGGCTGCACTCGTTTCCGAGGCAAAACAGGTATTCGAGGGTACACAGCCGAGTCTGAAACGGGGAATTGACGCCGCGTGGCAGGTCAAAGAGAAACTGCTGCTCTGGGGAGTGATCAGTGCTGCCATCGGGATCATCCTCGACAACATCGGTGGCTCGGATTCACGGATCGGCCAGGTAATCGCCTTGATGTGGACGATTGCGACCTTTTTTGTCATCCCGGTCGCTGTCTTGCGCCCCGAACTCTCGGTCCGTGAGTGGTTCAGCAAGAGTGGAGCGACCTTCAAAGAGCAGTGGGGCGAGACGCCAATCGCAGTCGTCGGACTGAAAATTGTCGCTATTCCCTTCTACGTCGTCGGTATCGGACTCGGCTATCTCGTCGTCGAGGGAATGGGACAGGCAATGCTCGTTGGTGCGCTCGTTGCACTTCCTTTCATTGCGGTTGGAATGATTATCACCTCTGCACTCCGCGGTGTGCTCAAAGCGGCGCTTTACACGTACGCGACTGAAGGCAAGCGACCGAAGGAGTTTGATGGCGAGAATTTCGATGATCTCGGCACAGAAAAGAACGCACAGATCTAGAAGTCAGTCAACGAAGACTGGTCGACTGCGTTGAGAACGTCCCGACTGGTCTGCCAGGATGTTCGTGCACAGGCCGGGAGATGGCCGTTTTCGCGGACGAACGATTCGAGAAATTCTTGGGTGGTCGGATCGCTCGGATACCCGCTTCCGACAGCGCCGTATTCCGCAGCCAACGTATCAACGTGGCGTTCGCGGGCAACTTTCGCGAGGATGCTCGCTGCACCGACGATGGAATACGTTTCGTCGGCACCGTGTTCGGCACGGATATCGGCGTCACAGTCGGCCTGTTTTGTGACGCGGCGCTCGAACCGGACAGCATTCGTATCGCCGGCATCGAGATAGCCGGAGTCATCTGCTGTCGTGACTGCCGAAAGCGCCTCGGCGTGGCCGGCGACGGTCAACCCATTCATATCTGTCTCGGGGTCGTCGATACGCTCAACTGGTATCTCGACAACGGTCGCCGCCTGTGCTCGGTCTCGGATCGTTACCGCAAGTTCCTGCCGTCGCTCGGCGGGAATCGATTTCGAATCCCCGACATCATCGGGGAGAACAGACGGGTCTGCCCGGACAGCGGCAACGAACATCGACCCCAGCACCGGCCCCTTACCGGCCTCGTCGACACCAACCTCCATACGGCGAGTGAGAGAGTGGGACGGTTAAATTTCTTCGCTCTTTGCTCGTCGAGACGCGACGAGTGTGAAAATGAACACCGCGCCAGTGACAGCAAGAATCCCGAATCCGGGACCGAACATATCGTCGTCTGCGGTCTGGTCTTCATCATCGTGTTGTGGTTCCTCCTCGGAATCGTCCTGCTGTGTCTCAGTATCGTCTTGCTGTCCGTCGTCGGTCACACCGTCTCCCGTCTGACCATCATCGGGTGTGTCCTCTTGTGATTGGTCAATTTGTTGGTCGTCTGTTTGCTCACCGGACGTCCCGTCTTCTTCAACAGTAAGCGAGACACTCATCGAATCCGCTTGTCCGTCAACACTTTCTGCGGACACGGCAACGAGATACGGGCCAGCGTCCTCGAACGTGTATGCAATCGTCGAATCGTCTGACTCGATTGTATCGTCACCGTCGGGGCCGCTGATTGCGAACTCGTAGCCTTCGATATCATCGGCCTCGAAGTTCGTCTCGGCCGTAAGTTCGACCTCCTCACCTTCTACGATATCTTCGGGGACATCGAGTGTCACGTCCAGTGTCGGTCGGTCGTCGACAGTCAGGGTCGTACTATCGCCTTGTTCACTCATATCCTCGGCCGACAATTCGAGTGCAGCGTCATCGTCTGTCTCGGTATCGAGTGTCAGCGAGTGTGACTCGCCGGGTTCGAGATTATCGAGCACCCAGCTTTCATCGAGTTCGGTCACGCGGGTATCATCCGCCCGTTGTACGTCCACGCTCACGTCAGCAGCCGACTCGGCAAGGAGTGTCGGTGCCAGACTCGTCTCTGTCCCGGTATTGGTTATTTCGACGGTGAGTTCGTTCGCTCCACCCGAGTCAAACTCGGAGTCATCGACATCGAGGGCAAGATCAGCATCCGTATTCGGCCCATCGTAGATGAGTGGGGACGGAATATCGATTTCGGGTGGTGTCGAGCGAACGTATGTCTCGAAAAACTCATCCAGATCGGTCCCGGTCGTCTCCGATGCCAGTGATTCGAAGGTTGCATCCAGGATATCGTCGTCGTACTCGTTTTTCTCTTTGAACACGTCTTCGAACGTCGCATCACTCCCGTCGCGGATCGTCTCATCCAGTGCAGCAAGCGTCAGTGCGCCGAGTTCGTAATCGGCAGTACTCCCCTGCCAGCTTTCTCTGTCGGCAAGGACGACATCGTCGTGTGTGTGGCCACGGTCAAGCCGTTCGTAAAACTGGTGGTACTCGAATTCACCCTGTTTCATCGCAAGCACATAGGAGTAATAATCGGCCCCGCCTTCGAATGTCCACTCGGTTTCAGGGGTGTGGTTGTAGACCTGCTGGGTGTGGACGAACTCGTGCCAGAAGACGGGCTCCGGTGGCAAGGCAGCGTCGTGGATCCAGAAGTCACTCCCGATTGCAACACCCCCACGCCGGAGCGGCGATGTGGCGACAAACGCCGTCACCTCGTCATCAGCACCCACGTCGAGTTGGTCACTCGAATCTTCGAGGATTGCACCGAGTTCCTCGGCAGAAACGTCCGGATCGGCGTGGTCGCTGACGATAACTTCGGTCCCGCCATCGAAGGTGTGGCGGTCGTACTCGCCGAGATAGACGAGCGAATCAGCAGCAACGCCCTCACCGTCGGGCACGGTAGTGATTCGGTCAGTCGCGATGTTCTCAGGATCCATCGAAGCGTACCGGAGGTCAGTACGTGGCAGCGCATTTGTCCCAATCATCGCCCACTCACCGGTATCAGCAGTAAGCAGGCCATCGTGACGGTGGTCGGTCTGATTTGCGTCGACAGTGAACTCGAATTCGGGACTGTCAGTCTGTTCGTCCCACTCGTAGGTATCAGAATCATCGGTCGAATCGAATCCGTCGGTCCCAACCGGATCCTCGCCAGACGTGAACGTCACGTCGAGGCTTGCAACATCATCACCAATATGATAGCTATAGGTCACTCGCAACTCGCCAGTGTCGGTTCCATCAGCGGTCACGGTCTGTACTTCGATGAGGTCACCCTCATCGGTCTGTTCTCCGTGGTCCCCGGCGACAGTTCCCACTGCGCCAACTGAAAAAACGAGCGCAACGAGAACAGCCGCGAGGACAGCCACGACACGTGATCGACTGTGCACACATATTCTCTGCTCTCAATCGAGATATGTGTTTGGCTCAAAAATCATATTCAAGTTCGACGTACTCGTGTGTATTCAGCGTTGAAAAGGGAACCTCTTCGAGGACGGCTTCGTTGGTTGCTTCGAGAACGACCGGCGGCGCGACATCGGCGTCGAGCGCTTCGATCCAGCGGCCCAAGCAGACACACCAGCGGTCACCTGGCTTCAGTCCGGAGAAGGCCAGTTCGGGACGCGGCGTCATCAGGTCGTTTCCATTCCGTTTGCTAAACTGCAGAAACTCCTCGGTCATCACGGCACAGACCTCGTGGCGGCCGCGGTCATCTGAGATGTGATGGCAACACCCATCCCGGAGATAGCCGGTCATCGGATCTTTGCCACAAGGTCTCAGTTCTGTTTCGAGAACGTTCAGTTCGTCTGGCATAGATTGTGATTTGGTACCAGCCCTTATCTCATTTTGCAAGCCGCTTCCGATCAGGAGGCTACTGGTTTTCCTGTTCACAGAAAAACTCCGGTTGCTCGAAGGATTCGTCCTCACCCTCGACTGCGAGTACATCGAGTGCGGTGACAGTTGCACCCACGCCGAGTGCACCGGCAAGGCTGGGTTCGGTCCTGCCCTCGTCGCTGCTTACGAGTTCTTTGACGTACAGGCCGCCTTCGCCGTGAACTTCGACTGTCGCGTGGCGCTCATCTTCGAGTTCGCCATCGATGTCATAGACTTCTCGGGTCCGGGTTTTCGCTGCCCGGCGGTGTGAGACTCGCTGTGGGGTGTCCTGATAAATTGTCGCGCCGTCGAGTTCCACAAGTGCGCTCTCGAAAGTGTCCTCATTGACTGGCTCGTCGAATTCGACGGCCATCCGGTAGGTCTTGCTCGCGTCGTGTTCTTTGACGCGTTCGACCATCTCGTGGGTTGCAAGCCGGAGGCCTTCGACTTCGGCTTTGCCGTCGGCAAACTCGTTGATCTCGGCTTCGAGCGAATCAACATCGACGTTTCGGGTGCGTGGCTCTTTGATTTCGATTACGAATGGTCGGCCAGTACCGAGCATGAGCGCATCGACATCTTCGCGGCCAGCCCCGTGAAATAGCCCTTCTTCGCCAGCCATCGCCTCCTTGACGACGGGAGCAGTCAGTTGTTCGACGCTTTCGTCGTAGCGATAACCAGTCCCATCACAGCCACTGCATTTCTCGTCGCGGTTGATGCCGGTACCGTTGCAGTCCCGGCAGGGCCACTTTGTCTGCGGAATGTCGCGTTCGAGTTTCCGGTAGCGGCCGTAGACAAACGCCGAGTTGACCTGCAATTCGACCTCGTCGGTCGCAAGATCACAGAGCAAGAGCACATCCGGACGCCCGAATTCGACTTCTGTCTCGGTCTCGCGGCCAAAGCGTTTGCCGACCTCGCGGTTGAACTCACTTTTCAGCAGTTCACCAGCCTCGGGTTCGAGACCCACGTCCTCGCGCAGCAGGCGGTCGTTTTCTTCGAGCAGCGGCGGGACTTTCGTCCCGATCTGGTAGGTTTCGAACTCGTAGCCATGCACCATACTCGCGGCCTGTTTTGCCCACCAATCAAATCGTTCGCACTCACCTTCACAGACCCAGCATTCCTCGTCGGATGGGTCGAAATCAGTATCATCGGCCAGCGCGACAGTGGTCCGCAATCCCTTCCCGCGTTCCCGGTTGGTCAACCCGAAACTCCGGTCGGCGACCAGCCGACCCAGACAAGGATCACAGAGTGGGCCAGTAGAAATAGCCCGGCGAGCAGTCTCCAGTATCTCCATGCCCAGTGGGTCGGTCCCGTCGCGTAATTTCCTTTCGAACCACCTTTTTCTGCTTCGGGTGCGCAAAGCGCACCACTCGCGCAAAAAGATGGGGCAAAAAGGCCGCGACTCACTTCGTTCGTCGCGGTGAAACGCCTCGCTTCGCTCGGCGTATGCCAGACAGCCTGTCTGTACGTCCTTTCTTTGTGGAAACCTCTATGGCCACACCCTCTTTTTTCACGGAAACATCCGTAGTTGAGCTTTTGCCGTGGTTCGTCTTTCGCGCGGACACACGTAGCTCACTCAGGGTTATGCAACTGTTAGGAAATTCAGTAGGATTTAGTAGTGTTTGGTAGTAATTCTGACCCCGCTGTCACTTTCACTTTCAGTGTGGCTAGTGAACGTTTTTCTTGGTGGCGGTCGTAGCGTGTGTTGCCACATGACCGCGACCATCGGCCGACACGGACGCTCTGGGCGGTCAGTGTGGCAGCCAA
>LKMJ01003110.1_pt1 | contig 15422 bp, 14 predicted proteins | sample 643391 | NCBI WGS metagenome assembly LKMJ01 (sample SAMN04112250, study PRJNA286221) | soda lake metagenome | biome: soda lake; feature: Kulunda Steppe; material: water; isolation source: sample PL-Br10 brine of Picturesque Lake | place: Russia: Kulunda steppe | collected 2010-07
GCCCCCAGCGGGTGGCCGATGGCGATGGCGCCGCCGTTGACGTTGTAGATCTCGTTGTCGAACCCGAGCTGGTCGCGACAGTAGACACACTGGGAAGCGAAGGCCTCGTTGAGTTCGACCAGATCGTAGTCCTCGACCCCCGTCCCCGACCGCTCGAAGAGTTCCTCACAGGCCGGGATCGGCCCGATCCCCATGACCTCGGGTTCGACGCCGGCGACGGCGTGGTTGCCGATCTCGGCGATCTCCTCGAGGCCGTGTTCCTCGGCGAAGCTCCGGGAGGTGATCAACAGCGCGGCCGCCCCGTCGGTCATCTGGGAGGCGTTGCCTGGCGTCACCGTCCCGTCGGATTTGAACACCGTCGGGAGTTCCGCGAGCTTTTCGGTCGTCGTCCCGGGTCGGAGCCCTTCGTCCTTCTCGACGGTGATCGCCTCGCCGTTCTCGTCGTGTCCCTCGATCGGAACGATCTCGTCGTCGAAGCGGCCCTCCTCGGTCGCCGCGACGGCGCGCTGTTGGGACTGGGCGGCGTACTCGTCCTGGGTCTCTCTGGTCACGTCGTACCGCTCGGCGACCTCCTCGGCGGTCATTCCCATCTGCAGTGCCGCGATGTTGTGGTGATCGTTGAGGCCCGGGTGGATCTCGTTGTTCCCGCCCATCGGGACTCTCGACATGGATTCGACGCCGCCGGCGATGATACATTCGCGCTGTCCGGCCCGGATCGAGTTGGCGGCGTTGATGATCGCCTCGGCGGAGGAGGCACACCAGCGGTTGATCGTCGCCGCGGGCGTGTCCTCGCCCAGTTCGGACATCAGCGCGATGACGCGAGCCATGTTGTTGCCCTGTTCGCTCCGCTGCTGGGCACAGCCCCACTGGAGGTCGTCGACGTCCTCGCCCGTCAGCCCGGTCTCCGCGAGGATCTGATCGATAAGGGGGATCGAGAGGTCCTCGGGTCGGACGTCCGCGAAGACGCCGCTCTCTTTACCGAGCGGGGATCGGTACGCTTTCACGACGACCGGCGTGTCAACACTCATGTCCCTCTCTTCTTTCCCGAGCACGTTAAAGCTTGTAATCGTTGATCCGATCCCTGTAAAGCTCCCGTCGGGAATCGGCACCGAGTGTTAACTGAGACGGTTCGAACCGAGACCGTTCACGCCAGAAAGACGTGTCGCGGCCGGTCGGCGAGTACCTCACGTCCCCACTCGACCGTCTCTCGGAACGCGTCCGATCGGAAGAAGGCCATCGCGTCCTCCCGATCGCGCCACTGACTGGCGATGAACATGTCGTTTTCGTCGCCCTCGTTGGCCAGAAGCGTCGTCTCGAGGTGGCCGTCCATCTCGGCGAGCAGTTCGCCGACGTCTTCGAAGGTGTCGACGAACTCCTCGTGGTACTCCGGCTTGACGGTGTAGAACATCCCCATCGTTCCGAAGCCGCTTTCCTCGCCGGCTCTGGCGACGATTCCCGGTAGCTCCGAGAGGAACCCGCCGGCGGTGTCGGCGGCCGATTTCGTCTCCCAGATCGAGACGATCGCCGACCGGTCGCCGCCGTGTACGTCGGCGTAGACGGCCGATTTGACGTGCGTATCGTAGTGTTCGAAACGTCCCCGGAGGTCGGACAGCTCCGATCGCAGCGTTTCGGGGTCGGCCTCGGAGTACAACACCATCGCGTAGACGTCCTCGCCGTGGGGTTTGCCGGCGTAGATATCGCTTTCCGCGAGTTCGCCGCGGATGTCGTCGTCCTCGTCGGTGCCGTGGGTTTCCGTTGCGTCGGTCTCCGCTTCGCCGTCGCGTTCCGCCTCCTCGCTGTCGTCTCCCAGCGCCGCGCCGACGCCGGAACCGACGCCCGGGAGATCGGCCAGAAAGCCCGATGCGGTGTTGGCGGCGCGTTCGTTTCGCCAGAGCGAGACGACCGCCGTTTTACCGGAGTCCGCCCTCACCGCCGTGAGGACGTGCGTGTCGTAGTGATCGAAGTTGCTCCGTAGACCCTCAACGGCATCGATCAACGCCTCGGCGTCGGCCTCGGATCGAAAGAGCAGCCCGTAGCCGGCCTCGGGGTTGTCCTCGATATCGACGCCGATCGGTCCGAGCTGTCGGATGAGCGTTTCGGCGTCGATCTCCTCGTGAGCCGGACCGCCGGTGTCGGGCCGACCGCCGGAGTTCGATCCCGACTCCGATCCGTCGTCGGTCTCCGCCGGATGACTTCCATCCGTCTCAGCTTCCCCTTTTTCCGCCGGCTCCTCGCCTCGGCTCTCCGTGTCGCCCGTCGGCACCGATTCGCCAGCGAAGACGGCCGGGAGATCCGACGGCGGGAACCGTCGACCGACGTAGAAGGGGCCGAACTCGGCGAACTTCGAGGAGGACGGATCGAACCGCATCTCATAGAGGAGATGCTTGATTTCGGTCGGATCGTCGGCGAACAGCGTCACTCCCCACTCGTAGTCGTCGAACCCGACGCTGCCGGTGATGATCTGGCTCACTTTCCCGGCGTACTCGCGGCCGATCTCGCCGTGGGCGGACATGTATTCGGCCCGCTCCTCGAAGGGGAGGTCGTACCAGTTGTACTCCGGCTCGCGGCGTTTGTCCATCGGATAAAAACAGACGTGTTCGGCGTCGGGGATCTCGGGGTAGATCCGCTGTCGCATGTAGTTGCGCATCCCCGCGTCCTCGATGTCCTCCAGCCCCTCCGTGAGGTCTTCGTGCATGTACCCCGAGACCTCCGTCACGGAGACGTACGAGGACGCCCGTTCGGTGAATCCGGCGAGTGCGGTCGACTCGAACCGCCGTTCGGCCCGATCGAGTTCCTCGAGTGTCGGCCGTAAGTGGAGGATCATGAGGTCCGCCTTGTGACCGACGACGGTGAAGACGGCCGACCCGCCGGCGTCGCTGTCGGCCACCTCGACGTGCGTCTCGAGATGTTCGATCCCCTCATCGAGGGCTCGATTCCGCTCTCGTTCCGTGGCGTTGCGCCACCCGTCCCAGTCGATCCGCCTGAGATCGTGAAGCGCGTACCAACCTTCCTCAGTTCCTGGTGGTCGTCGCCGTTCCATACACGGGATTCGATCGCCCGAGTAATGTGGTTTTTGTGTCGTGTGGCCGGCGTCCTGATCGTTCGGCCTGCGCATCGGTGGATTGAACAGCGGTTTGCTGCTCCCCGGATAACCGGATCGAAGCGGCTGAGATAATGAATTAGACGGCTGTATAAAACTTCTAAAGGCCTCTTGAAACGTTTCACACAGATAGGCCGCAGCGAAAAACCAGTCCGAAAAACGCGAAGGATCCTGAATCGACGCGAAGGCTCTGGTGTTTATATAGGGTTAGCTATCCATGGCTCTATCAAGGAGTTCAACTATGTCAAGCGCAACACCCTCCACCTCTCCCTCACTCGCGGCCGACGAACGGAGCCTCGTTGCAGCCTGGGCGGACCGGTTCGTCTACGGTATCCGTGCGACGGCCTTCTGGAGCGCCGCCCTCCTGCCCCTTTTCGTGATCGGCGCGCTCGCGGTCGGCGCGATCAACCAGCACCCGACGGTCCTCGTCGGCGCGATCGTGCTCAACGCGGTCTGTGCCGTCGTCGGCCACGACCACTCGCCCGAACGGTAACCGATCCCGACTCCTCCGGGAACGCTCCCGATCGACATCTCGGCTCTTCGTTCCGATTTCCGTCAGAACGGACCGCCCGGTCCGTCGCACACCCCAGCCGCTAGCTCAAAAGCCACGGGCCGAACAACAGCCCCAACAGACTGACGATCATCGTCAGGCTGATGACCGCCGTGATGACGCTCACCGTCGCCTGACTCGCCTCACCGGGGAGTCGGGCGAGCGTCGCTTCGACGCTCGTCCTGAGGATATGGCCGCCATCGAGGGGGTACGACGGGATGCAGTTGAATATCCCGAGGTTGATGTTGACCCAGCCGGTCCAGAAGAGAACGTTGACGAGCGCGAACACGACCCCGGCCCCGAGCGGTCCCGACACCGAGTAGAAGTTCGCGATTTCCCCGTTGAACCCCGCGAAATTGTAGCCGATGTTCGGATCGATGATGTTCATGAACGGCAAGACGAGCGCGGCGAACGTCCGGGTCACGAACGTCGTCACGGGCTCTTCACCCCAGCCGGAGCCGCCCAACATCGCGTGGTACTGTTCCGCCGGATACGTGTCGATGCCGAAGTCGTCGACGACGACACCGCTCGTCCCCTCCTGAATCCCGCCGACTCCGAGGAAGCCGTGGTCCCCGCTCGGGTGTTCCGAAAGCGTCACCTCGTAGACGTTCCGATCGCCGCTCCACGGATCGCCGTCGCCGTGATACGCGACGATTTCGACGGTTTCGCCGGGCTCCGTCCCCGCGAGCACCGCCGAAAGCTCCTCGTGATCGGTCGTCCGCTCGCCGCCGACACTGTGGACGATCATCGGTTCGTCGGGTGCTCCGGCCGCCCCGAGCGGCTGATCGTCCGGAACCGTACTCACGAAGGTCCCGACCGGGAACCGGACGGTTTCGTCCTCGCCGTCGCCGGTTTCGACCCCGAGTTCGACGGTTTCCTGTCCGGAGAGGGCCTCACGGAACGTCGATTCGGTAAACACCGCATCCCCGTCGACGGTCCGGATCTCGGTCCCGGCTTCGATCGGCCCGTCGACGACCGCCTGGGTGACGATGAGACTCCGCTCGACGGTCACGGGTTCGGCCTCCTTCCGGTCGACGGTCACCTCCCGGTCGGCCTCCTCGAGTGCGGCGGTGAACGAGTCCTCGCCGTCGATCGCCTCGCCGTCGACGCCGACCAGCACGTCACCACGTTCGATCCCCGCGTCCTCGGCGGCCGAGCCGGGGAGGACGCCGCCGATCGCGACACCCGGAGCGACCGAGACGAGACTCCCGACGATCGCGAAAAGCAGCGCGAACGAGATCGCGGTCACGAGGAAGTTGTTCGTCACGCCGGCAGCGAACATCCGGGTCTTCCCGCCCCGGTCCGCGGTCTCCTGGCTTTTTTCGTCCGGCTGGACGAACGCCCCCATCGGAATAAACGCGAGCAGCGCGATCCCCATCGAGTCGATCTCGATGTCCTCGACGCGACACAGCAGTCCGTGGCCCCCCTCGTGGACCACCAGCCCGACGAGGAGACCGATGACGATGTCGATCGCCGCCTCCCACGGGAGGAACTGGTTGACGCCCGGGATCACCAGGGCGTCCTGCGGTCTGACGAACCCCGCCGCCTGCGGCTGCGAGAGGGTGCCGATCGCCGATACGAGCACCGCGAGAAACGAGCCGACCATGATGACGAGCGCGATCCCGACGCCCAGGTTCCCCCAGGCGCGCCAGAGCCGTTTCGGGGTCGCGAGCCAGTCGAGGAACGCCCGCCCTCGCTTCGTGTGGATCGTGACGAGCGGCCCGGTTACCTTGATCGAGGGCGGCAACAGCCCACGCGATTTGAGCGCTATCATCGCGGACGTATATAAGAGAACCCCGACCAGCACCCAAAGCAGCGTACTCATTGTACTCCCCTACGGTCTCGGATACTGATAGGGATTATTATAACGGACCTGCTCGGTTGCGTCCCGTCAACGCTCGCAGCGCAGTCGACCGACGACGAACGATTCGTCCATCGCCGCGAGGAACGGACCCAGCCGCGGCCCTTCGGTCTCCTCGAGGAACAGCCGATAGCCGGCCTCGAAGAGATCGCCGACCTCGACGTCGTTTCGTCTCGCGGTCTCGTAGATCTCCTCCTGTAACGTGTCCCCGTCTGGCGATTCGTGCCCGATGAAGTCAGCGAGCTCACCGAGCGCTGCGGCGGTCGCCGGCTCGAAGTCGGCTTCGGGGAGCGTCTCGGCGAGCCGGTAGTTGAACTCGTTGTCGGTCCGGACCGCCCACGCGCGGGCCTTCTCGATACGTTCGAGCGCGGCGTCGATCTCGCCGTCGTCGGCGTCCTCGGGCAGGTGTCCCGATCGCTCGGCCATCTGCACCCGGAGATCGCGGTCGTCCGTCATCCCGAGGACGGCGGCGAAGGTGTACGGGATCCGGATCGGACGCTCGCTCTCGTCGGCAGCGATCATCGGATAGGCGCGTTCGGCCAGTTCCGTCTCATCGTCGTCGGCGTCGCCCTCACCGAAGTAGATCCGCTCGAAGCGGTCGAACTCGTCGACGAGCCGATCGAGCCGGCTCACGTCGAAATCGCGCTGTTTCTTCGGGTTCTTCGTGAAGAAGTATCGGAGCACCTCGACCTCGAGCAGTTCGAGCACCTCGTCGACGGTGATGAGGTTGCCGGCCGACGACGACAGCGCGTCGCCGTTGAGCGTGAACCACTCGTAAACCATCGGGACCGGCGGTTCGAAACCGAAGACGTCGCGGGCGACCGCCTCGCCGGAGGGCCACGAGCCCTCGGCGTGATCCTTGCCGAACGGCTCGAAATCGACCCCGAGCGTCAGCCACTGGGCCGGCCACTCGAAACGCCACGGGAGCTTTCCCTCCCGGAAGGTCGCCGTTCCTTCGTGTCCACAGCCCTCGATGGTGTCGTCGCCGGCGGCGACGTCCGCACAGACGTACTCGACGGTCTTCGCTTCGAGATCGACGCCGGTTACCGTCTCCGTGAGGTGGCCACACTCGGAACACTGCGGGAAGAAGGGGACGTACTCCCCGTCGACTTTCTCCTGAAACTCGCCGAGAACCGATCGGGCCGTCTCGCGGTTCCGGAGGACGTGTTCGACCGCGTCGTCGAACCCGCCCGACTCGTACTGTTCGGTGTTCGAGACGATCTCGATCGGCACGCCGATCGCCTCGGCGGAGCGTTCGAGTAGCTCCGTAAAGTGGGCGCCGTAGGAGTCACAGCAGCCGAACGGGTCCGGGATGTCGGTGTACGGTTTCCCGAGGTTCCGGCCCAGGGCGCCGGCGTCGACCTCGCCCAGCCCGACGACGTTCCACTCCAGATCCGCGAGCTTTCGGGGGAGCTTCCGGAGCCGATCCCTGTCGTCCGTCGTGAACACCTGTCTGACCTCGTGGCCGCGGTCTCTGAGCGCCTCGGCGACGAAGTAGCCGCGCATGATCTCGTTGAAATGCCCGAGGTGTGGAACGCCCGACGGCGAGACGCCGCCTTTGATGACGATCGGCTCTTCGGGGTCGCGGCTCGCGGGTTGTTCCTCCCCGCTCGCACCGTCCGTTGTCTCGCTCCGTTCGACAACGCGAGCTAGGATCTCGTCGGCAGCCGCATCGGCCCAGAAGGCCCGATGTTCGCCGGTGCCGACCTCGTAGAGCTCATCCATCGGGGACGACCTCGGTTCCGTCGGCGTCGCCGGCCACGGCGTCGGCGATCCGGGACGGATCGGTCCCGTCCAGCACGACGGCCCGGAGATCCGAGCGTTCGATGATCTTCGTGGCGAGCAGGTCTATCGGCGCTTTCGATCCGGCCGCGGTCTGGATCGAGGAGATCACGTCGACGAGTTCGCTCGCTTTCAGTCGGTCGTACCGTTCCGCGCTGTCGCTCTCGTTCGGGTCCGCGGAGAAGACCCCGGGGACGCTCGTGGCGTAGACGAGCAGATCCGCGTCGACCATCTCGGCCAGCATCGCCGCGACGGCGTCGGTCGTGTGTCCGGGGACGGTCCCGCCCATGATCGCGACCTCGTTTCGGCGCATCGAGGCCCGTGCGTCCTCGTGGGAGTCGGCCGGCTCGGGCGTGGCCGAACTCTCCAGGGCAGTGATCAAAAGGCGTGCGTTCAGCCGCGTCACGTCGATCCCGAGCGTGTCGAGATCGTACTCCGTCGCCCCGAGGTCCCGAGCCGTGCCTATGTACTGGCGTGCGACGCCGCCACCTCCGACGACGGTCGCGATCTCGTGCCCCGCCTCGACGAGCTCGTCGATGACATCTGCGTGTGCCTCGACGCGGTTGGATTCGATTTCGGGCACGAGTACGCTCCCACCGATACAAATGACGACTCTCATTACGTTTCGGTTGCCCTTTCCGGTCTTAAGCGTTATCAAGCCTTCCGACACCTACAAGCCGCCACACGCCAAGATGGCGCACATGTACGCAGTTTCGGTTCTCGGCACGGACGCGACACGGGCGGCTTCGCTGCTGGCGGCCGCGGTCGACGGACGGGTCGGTATCGTCCGGTTCGAAACGGCCGATACGGACGGTGGTGTCACGCGCGCTCGCGGTGATACCGAGTACGTCGTCGACGACGGCTGGCACGCGAACGGGACGGGCCTGTCCGTCGCGGGCGCGCTCGATCGGCTCGCGCCCGACCACGAGTACGCCTTTGTGCTCGGGACACCCGAAGCCCGCCTCCCGAAGATCGCCGTCGGTGCCGACCGCCCCGACGCGCTCGTCTCCGTCCCGGACGTTGACGCACTCGACACCGACGCCGCCGTCGAGGCGATCCGCGGGACGGAGCCCTACGAGACGCTCGAATCGCTCGTCGCAGCCGTAAAACGGAGCGACGAGGCGACGTACTCCGGCGCGATCGCGACGTTCACCGGCCGGGTCCGTGCGAAGGAACACGAGGACGACGAACGGACACAGTACCTGGAGTTCGAGAAGTACGAGGGCGTCGCCGAAGAGCGGATGCGGACGATCGAGACGGAGCTTCAGGAACGCGAGGGGATCCTCGACGTGCGGCTCCATCACCGAACCGGGCGGATTCCGGACGGTGAGGACATCGTCTTCGTCGTCGTTCTCGCCGGCCACCGTGACGAGGCGTTCAACGCCGTCGAGGACGGGATCAACCGTCTGAAGGACGAAGTCCCCCTGTTCAAAAAGGAAGTGACGGACGAGGAGACGTTCTGGGTTCACCAGCGCGAGTGACCGTATCGACTGGAAAAGTATGCAAATATTGCCGGTAGTATGCTCTCCTTTCTCTCGGCCTCGGCGATTCAAACAGGTTTTTATTTCGCTTCCATGTGTGAGAAAGAAACTCTTAGAGGACTTTGTAAAAGGTCCTAAAACGTGTGAGTCGGTAGTAAAACAAACCACTTAACTCGATTTATCCCGAAGCGAGCCGAATCGATCCGAAGCTTCATCCCTTTATATACCCCTCCGGCGGAAAGGCGTGACTGAGGTGTCAACATGAGCGCCACAACGGAACCCTCCACCGAAAGCAAGGAAACGCGGCTTCGCCGGTATCTCAGCCAGCGGGCCGAGGACGGCGAGGTCTACATCAAAGGCAAGTTCATCGCGGACGACGTCGACCTCTCGCCGAAAGAGATCGGCGCACTCATGGTGAAGCTCCGCGACTCCGCCGCCGAACTCGAGATCGAGAAGTGGTCGTACACGTCCGCGACCACCTGGCGCGTGGCGCAGGGATAGCCGTCGACAACTGACACGAGCCACGTCAGCGCCGGTTGCGTCCCACCGCTCTCCCGTGGCAGGCCCTCGACCGGGAAACCGAACCACCGGCGATTGTCTGTCGAGTCCCCGCTTCCGACCGGCTGCCCGTCGGGCTCCTTCGATAACCAGCGGATTCCGTCGCTGCCATGGGGTTTATTTTTCTCAGACGCGTCCGTCCGGACGATGGATGTCCCCCATCGGTCGTCGACCCAGGCCGGCCCGCCGCCGGAGTCTTTACTGCCGGCGTTCCGGACGACCGACATCGAACGGACCGAGAACGGCCGGCTCGTCTACTACGGCTACCCACAGACCGGCGTTCAGCGGCTCGAACGGGAGGTCTGGCCGCTGTTCCGCGACCACGGCTACGAGGTCCGGTTCCGGACCGTCAAGGACAGCGATCCGGACCCGATAACGGGTGTCGCCATCACCGAGGAGCGCCAGGCCCTCGTCGCTGAACCCAGACGGACCGGCGGCGGTGGGGTTCCGTGGACGAACGTTATCATGCTCTTCGCGACGGTGTTGACGACGCTGTACGCCGGGACGATCTGGTATTACCAGCCCGTCCATGGCCCGCTCGATCTCCTCGCCGGCTGGCCCTTCGCCGCCGCCGTTCTCGGCGTGCTTGCGGTCCACGAACTCGGCCACTACGCCCTCTCGAGATACCACAACGTCGACGCGAGCCTGCCGTATTTCATCCCCGTACCGACGTTCATCGGGACGTTCGGGGCGTTGATCTCGATCCGCGGACGGATCCCGAACCGGAAGGCGCTTTTCGATATCGGTGTTGCCGGCCCGCTCGCGGGCCTCGCGGCCGCGATCGTCGTCGCGGTGATCGGCCTCCACATGGACCCGGTACAGGTCCCCGACTACGTTCTCGAAAGCGAGGAGTCGATCGAGCTCGAGCTCGGCTACCCGCCGCTGCTCGAGTTCCTCGCGTGGGCGACCGGCCAACAGCTCACCTACGAATCCCCCGATCTCGTCGCAAACCCGGTCATCTTCGGCGCGTGGGTCGGCCTCTTCGTGACGTTCCTCAATCTCCTTCCCGTCGGACAGCTCGACGGCGGCCACATGATCCGCTCGATGCTCGGCGAACGCGCTGAGACCGTCGCCTCGCTCGTTCCCGTCGCTCTCTTTTCGCTCGTGGCGTATCTGGCCGTCTTCGCAGACGTCGGCTACAACGCGCTCGTGCTGTGGGGTTTCTGGGGGATCGTGACGATGGGGCTGGCCTACGTCGGTCACGTCACGCCGATCTTCGACGACCCGCTCGATCGGACGCGGATCGCGATCGGCCTGTTCACGTTCGCACTCGGCGTGCTCTGTTTCACGCCGGTTCCGATCGAAATCGGCGGTGTGTGAACCCTCACCCCGCTCGGAAGCGACTCAGCTATGGGTAAACCCCCGATCGGGAAGCGGCTCGCCGTCCATCCGAACGTCCCCGTTCGTGACGGTCCCGATCCGGGTGATCTCGGTCCGCGTTTCGCTTTTGACTGCCGGAATCGCCGTTTCGGGAAGCGTACAGACCAACTCGAAATCCTCGCCGAAGTGGACGCCGAGCTCCCGCCTCTCGGCTGCGCTCTCGGCCACCGACTCGACGCTCGGATCGACCGGAACGTCCCCGTAGCTGATCGACATCCCGCAGTCGCTCGCCTCGGCGAGCTGGTGTAGCGAGCGTGCGAGCCCGTCGCTCGAATCCATCATCGCGCTCGCGTGCGGTCGTAGTGCCCGCCCTGTCCCGACCCTCGGCTCGAACCGGAACAGCTCGTTGGCCCGTTCGGTCTCCCCGGCCTCGAAGCGTTTCAACGCGGCGCCGCTCCGCCCGAACGTCCCGGTCACACAGATCGCCTCCCCGGGCTCCGCCCCCGACCGATAGACCGGGTCGTCGGTCCGCCCCACCGCCGCCGTCGAGACGGTGAACTCCTCGTGGGTGTCGAGGTCGCCACCGACGTAAGCCGCGTCGACCGCCGCACAGACGTCGGTACAGCCCTCGAGGAACGCCTCGATCTCCGACGGCTCGAACGACGGCGCGGCGTAGACGGCGAGCGCGGCGCTCGCTTCGGCCCCCATCGCCGCCACGTCCGAAAGCGACGCGCCGACGGCCCGCCACCCGGCGGTGTAACGGCTCACACCCTCGGGGAAGTCCGTCGTCTCGTGGAGCATGTCCGTGGTGAGTACGAGTCCGTCGAGCACCGCACAGTCGTCGCCCGCGCCGGGAACGGCGTCCCCGACGAGCGACAGCGCCGCCCGTTCGTCCATATCCCCCCGGTCGCCCGCCCGGCGCATATGCTCATCGGTGTGGACTATCTTGATACAGCGAGAAAATCCCGCCGTTCACGGCGCGGAGGATGTCATGCGTCGGTGTGAAACCCGTCTTTTCGGGGCGGATCGGCGCTTCGATCCCGGATCTGACGGCGAGACGACCGATCGGACGGCCGAACATCAACAGCGTTAAACACGCCGGAGCGGAACCGGAACGTAATGACAACGCTCTACGACGTCCCCGCCGAGGACCTCATCGAGGCGGTCGCCGAGAAGATCGAATCCGAACTGGAAGCGCCGGAGTGGCTCGAGTTCACGAAAACCGGAACCGGCCGGGAGCTCCCGCCCGAACAGGACGACTTCTGGAGCCGCCGTGCCGCCAGCCTGCTTCGGAAGGTCGCCGCCGACGGCCCCGTCGGGGTCGAACGACTCCGAACCGCCTACGGGGACTCGGCCAACGGCTCGACGCGATACCGCGTCCGACCGAACCACAAGCGCGAGGGCTCCGGGAACGTCATCCGGACGGCGCTCCAGCAGCTCGAAGACGCCGGCTACATCGAGACGTCCGAGGCCCGCGGCCGCACCGTCTCCGGTGAGGGTCGTGCACTGTTGGACGACACCGCCGAGGAGGTCCTCGAGGAACTCGACCGCCCCGAACTCGAGCGCTACGCGTAGAACGGCCTTTTGAGGCTCGAAGCCCGATCTCCCCTTTTTATGCCCCGAACACCGACCCGATCCGAACAGTAACCTTCTCAACGTCGGCCCCACGAGCGGGGATATGAACCACCGTACGCCAGCCGCGACCGTCGGCGTCGTCGGCGGCGGCCAGCTCGGCCGAATGATGGGCGAAGCCGCGGGCCCGCTCGGCGTCGAATTGGTCGTCTCTGACCCGACGCCCGACTGCCCCGCCGCACCGCTCGTCCGCGAGCAGGTCGTCGGCGAGTTCGACGATTACGACGCGATCCGGACGCTCGCCGAGCGCGCCGACGTGCTCACCTTCGAGATCGAACTCGCCGATCCAGACGAGATGGAGCGGGTGGGCGAGGAGACCGACACGCCGATCCACCCAGATCCGGACACCCTGCGGACGATCCAGGACAAACTCGTCCAGAACCGCGCCCTCGCCGAGGGCGGACTCCCGGTCCCCGAGTTCCGGGGCGTCGAGACCGAAGCCGACCTGCTCGAGGCGGGCGAGGAACTCGGCTGGCCGCTGATGCTCAAAGCACGCGAGGGTGGCTACGACGGCCGCGGAAACCGCCCCGTCGAAGGCCCCGAAGCGGCGGCCGAAGCGATCGAGGAGATCGGCGGCCCGGCGCTGGCCGAGGAACTGATCGATTTCGAGCGGGAACTCGCCGTCATGGGTGCCGTCGGCGAGGGCGAAACGCGGGCGTATCCGGTCACCGAGACGATCCACGAGGAAGAGATCCTCAGAGAATCGGTCGCGCCGGCCCGGATAGACGACGCCGTCCGGTCGCGGGCCCGCGAGGTCGCTTTCGACGTGCTGGATCTCCTGGAGGGTCGCGGCGTCTACGGGATCGAACTGTTCGAAACCTCCGACGGCGAGATACTGGTCAACGAGATCGCTCCCAGACCCCACAACTCCGGGCACTGGACGATCGAGGGGACGCACTGCTCGCAGTTCGAACAGCACGTCCGGGCCGTGTTGGGCTGGCCGCTCGGGGACGCGACGCTTCGCTCGCCGTCGGTGACGGCGAACCTGCTGGGTGACGTCGATGACCCGCGTCCGGCCGAACTGGTCGGGACCGAGATGATCCTCGAAGCCCCGGAGGCGTCGCTGCACTGGTACGGCAAACGGGAGGCCCGGCCGCTCCGGAAGATGGGTCACGTGACGCTTGCCGACGATGACACCGACCGGGAGACGCTGCTCTCGGCGGCCCGCGAGCTCGTCGACTCCGTGACGTTCGAGTAGTAGATCCGTCGGCGGTTGTGCGACTCCGATGACCGCAACCGGGCCCGTTTTTAAGACTCGCTCCCACGTACGGACAGATGCGCCGCCTCACGCCGCCCTGCATGACTCGCCGCTCGCTGCTCGCGGCGATGGGGTCCGGAACAGGGGTCACGATCGCGGGCTGTCTCGGTCGCAATCCCGGCGAATCGGACGACTCGACGGCGGAGGGCTCGGGATCGGAAGACGACTCTCCCGACTTCCCCGACCATCCGGGCGATGAGCCGCGGGCACCGCCCGAGGAACGGGTCTGTGACGGTCCCTGCGGTATGCGTCCCTCCGGATTCCCGGAGTGGAACGCACAGCTCGCCCACGATGACGGACAGGGGGCGTTCTTCGATACCCCCGGCTGTCTGCTCACCTACAGAAACGATCCGACGTTCTACGACGGTCCCGCCGCCGCGATCGAGAACGTCTGGACCAGAGATTTCGAGAGCGGGGAACTCATCGACGCGACGGCGGCGTTTTTCGTCCTCGATTACGACAAGGAGCGCCTCGAAGAACCGATGGCACACAACCCGAAACCGTTCCGCGACCGCTCCGACGCCGTCGCATACGTCGACGCCTACGACGATCTCGGCGAGGGCGACATCGTCGGCGTCGACGGGTTCGGTGACGAGCAGGCCCACCGGTATCGGGACTACCCGATCCCCGACGACGACTGACCGGTTCGTTTATTCCGAATCGATTCGAACGGGCCGGCTATGACCCTCCTCCAGGTCCCCGGCGGTCCCGAACTGTTGATACTCGCACTCGTGTTCGCCCTCCTCACCGTCGTCGTCGCGACTGTCGTCGCCGTCATCGTGTTCTTTAGCCACCGACGCCGGGCGGAACCGTCGGTAGACGAACAGCGAATCGAGGAACTAGAAACGCGCGTCGAGGAGCTCGAAAGCGATCGCGAGTCCTAACCCCGTCCGGGTATGGCGGCGGTCGCCGGCCTCCAGCCGGCCGGTCGCCGAAACCGCAACGTCCAAGCGGATGCCGTTCGCGGCCTCCCGTATGACTCGCTCCGCCGAGGTACAGGAGCTCATCGAGCTCTTCGAGGCCGAAGCCGACCGCGATCGTCCCGACGAATCGACGCCCGACGTGGGCATCATCATGGGTTCGGACTCGGATCTCGACGTGATGTACGGCGCCTACGAGGCGTTGACCGAGCTGGGTTTCGAGGAGATGACCGATCACGACGCCCCACCGGAGAGCCGGTTCACCTTCGAGACGTTCGTCGTCTCGGCGCACCGGACCCCAGAGTTGATGTACGCCTACGGCGAGACGGCACGCGACCGCGGTCTCGACGTCATCATCGCCGGCGCGGGCGGCAAATCGGCCGACCTGCCGAACATGACCGCCTCGATCGCCTACCCGATCCCCGTCGTCGGGGTTCCGGTCCAGGAGAAGTCCGTCGATTCGGTCATCGGGATGCCGACTGGCGCGCCGATCGTCGCCGTCGACGCCGGGAAATCGTTCAACGCGGCGCTGTCGGCCGTCCAGATCCTCTCGCGGGCCCACCCGGAACTGGAAGAACGGCTCGACGAGTACCACGACGCCCTGCAGGATGACGTCGGGGCGGTCTCGAAGCGGCTCCACAGCGAGGGGACCGAGCGGTTCCGAGATAGTCGGTAGTCGGCCGACGGTTCTGTTCCGATCAGCTATTTGGCCGACGGTTCTTTTCGAGTCAGCTATCAACTCCGGCTGTCGGAAGCGTGACGGTGACCACGTTCCCGTCGTCGTATCCGAACTCGAGTTCGCCGTTGAGCCGCGTCACGCACCACTTCACGATCCACAGTCCGATCCCGCTGCCGTGCTGTAACTGCGTTTCGTCGCCGGCCCGGATCGTCTCGATCTCCAGTTCCGCGATCCGCGGGTTTCCGTCCCTGATCTCGATCACCGTTGTCGATCGTTCACCC
>LKMJ01003112.1_pt1 | contig 15419 bp, 13 predicted proteins | sample 643391 | NCBI WGS metagenome assembly LKMJ01 (sample SAMN04112250, study PRJNA286221) | soda lake metagenome | biome: soda lake; feature: Kulunda Steppe; material: water; isolation source: sample PL-Br10 brine of Picturesque Lake | place: Russia: Kulunda steppe | collected 2010-07
CACACACACACAAAACGCACACACACAAAACTCACACACACACACAAAACACACACAAACACACACACGCACGCACGCGCACACGCACACGTGCACATGCACACGCACACACGCATGCATGCATGCACGCACATGCACATATACATGCACGCACAAGTTCCTGCACAGAAACAACAAGCTTCTTCAAATAACATTATGTGGGGAATGACTCACTGTGCAACAGCGCAGAGGGTCACCTCTGTTTGTGGAGCAAAGCACATGCAAGCAAGATTTGTAGGATGTGTTTCCGGCTAGCTGGCAAGGCGCTGCTCAACTGGCTTGTGTGCATGCAGCTGGAATGCGTACACCACAGGGCAGCCGGAAGATGACCGTGAGCAGCGACTCCTAGACCACGTGCTTACCACTGCTCCTGAAGGCAATGCTTCAGCAGTTGTCCATGCCATAGACACATATGCATGGTCAGTCACTTGTCCATGCCATAGACACGTATGCATGGTCAGTCACTTGTCCATGCCATGCCATAGAGAGTGCCACGGACAATGACGCATGGTCAGTCACTTGTCCATGCTATGCCATAGAGTGTGCAATAGAGAAGCGTCCATACGTCTTAGACGCGCATGGTCCATTGCTCATCACCAGGTGACAGGGACACAAACACACAAAACTAACACAAAAACAAACCCACACCCACATCCACACCCCTCCCCTGAGGGAGTTTCTTACTAGAGACTGGTGAATGTATTATTGGGCTTTACAAGATAGCAACATTGTTGAGCTGCTCTTGCACTGTACAATGTAGTCCACTGAAACATCTTAGGGCCAAGGCAAGACCCAATTCCAATGCTTTATTGAGTTTGACTCTGAAATCACAAGAAAGGTTTGAGAAGTATCATCCTGGACAGATCCTGGCAACTGAAAGCCTTTACTTCTAAGATCTCTGATTTGCCGCTTATTTGCCTAAACGCCGTAAAGAAGCACAAGCATGCCTGGAATTAGTGTGCAGGGCGTGCAAGGCAAGGTCCCTTGCCGTGCATGTGTGCCTGCTTGTCTCACAGGAGTAAGGAGTGGTACATGAATGTGGGTGATGTGAAGGGCAAAATCCTGGATGGCGCTGTGCACAACGCCAGCATCCGCACTGGAGGCCCATTGGTGAGGTGATGCTGCGTATGCACCACATGCAACACGGTATGTGACATGTGCGCGTGCGTGCTGCGTGCTGTGCTGTGTGCTGCTGTGCTGTTACACCTTGGTGATGTGAGTGATTGGAGCACATGTCACGCACGGCGTGCATCCGCCTGTTGCCAATGGACCCCATAACTGTGGTGATGCCAGGGTGTCAAGCTCCCACCCTAGACTGCAGCACCGAGCCAATGCGTGGCCCAACGCGCTCTCTGCTGATTGCTAGTCATAGATTATCGCAGTTGTTAGGGAGCGCGTCGCCAAGCCTGTCAATCCAACCCCTGACGATGAAAAAGGTGATGCTGTGTACAGTGTGCCTGAAGCAGGTGATACTGTGCACATACATTGTTGACACAGGCGACACCGTGCGCACACATTGTTGCTGGAACAGGCAATGGTGAGCATGTTATTGCTGGAATAGGTGACGCTTGAGCTGGGCACTTACTGCTGGAACAGGCAATGCTGTGCGCGTTATTGCTGGAACAGGTGACGCTGGAGCTGGGCACCTACTGCGCTTACAGTGCCATCCGGACCATCGCCAACGCGCCCAGTGGCACGCACCTCTACAGTATTGAGCTGATCGTGAGTCGAGTGCCAGCGCCTCCAGTGGCATGCGCCACTACTGCATGGAATTGGTCGTGAGTTGAGCGCCAGTACGTCCAGTGGCGCGCACCACTGCTGCATGGAATTGGTCGTGAGCTGAGCGCCAGCGCGTCCAGTGGCACGCACCACTACTGCATGGAATTGGTCGTGAGTTGTGCATCTGCGTGTGATCTGATAGAAAGTTGAGCGTCAACGCACCCAGGGGGACACACCTTGCTAGCACCTCTACAGCATTGAGCTGGTCGTGACCTGAGCGGCAGGGTTACTTCTGACCTTGTGCCACCAAGGGACGAGCAGCCTCGAGCGCAGGCCTGTCTGGTGCAGCCTGCTCCTGCTCCTTAGAGCAGTCCATCCGCGGCAAAGGTGCACACTGGATGGGGCCGGATTAGTGCTCAGCAAAGCACACACACATGTACATGAGCATACATATACACACGACCATTCTGGCTCTGCTCATGTCGCATAAGCCGCGTGGCGTGAATGTCGAGTGAAGCGTGTGCAGCTGTTGACCCTTATGTGATCTGATGATAGGCTTGTGCAAACCCGAGCACGCATTCCTGCCTCCAGCATCCAAGGCATGCACTGGCACCAGTTCCTTGAGGCACGCCTTCTGGGCTGCACTTAAGGGCTCTGCACCACAGGCCGTGGCGGCTTGGAGCTGCTGCTCAGCATTTGTATCAGCATTGGTAAAAAATGCAGTATGCAACTGCAGAGAACCTGCCTGATGGAGATCTTGGAATAAAACCGACTTGATGGGTTGTTGTATTGCAAAGCTGGCAGGTTTGGCAGCTTACTTTTTGAGGAAGACGTGAGCCACATGCCTAAGATGAACAGCCTTGTCTGGTGGTCAAGAGCAATAACCCCAAGCCTTAAAGGGCATGACAGTGTCACAGCACCAGCGGCACTGGAGCACCCTCATATGCACTCTGCTCACGCTGTGTGGCCTGGTGCAGGGCAAGCATGCAGACATTGCTGAGAAGATGATCGCGCATGCTGGACTGTCTGATCGCATCACTGTCCTGCGGGGCACCTTGGCAGAGCTGCTGCACAAGGAGCCGCTGCGTGACCTGGTCTTCGACGTCGTGTTCCTTGACCATGACAAGAGACACTATGTTCCGGTGAGCTGGAGAGCTGAAGCTTTGCAAATTGGCAAGTCAGGGTTGACCGCCAGCCCGGCCTTTAGGCTGATTGGTTTGTGGCTGCGCATCGCCAGCCAAGAAGTAGTCCATGTCTGAAATGGAGTAGCAAAGTTTGTCGTGCCGCTGAAAAAGAAATTCGAAGACAATTTGGGAAGGCAAGGCATGCGATAAGGGGCCTCCTCGGAGAAAGCCTGGCAAAAAGGGGGAAAAAGAAACGAATGCTTCTCTCTGAGGGAGCACACAGACAAGTCTTGAAAGTGAGCTGGGGAGCTGAGACTTCAAAGTGCGTGTGGTTGCGTGTAGTTTAGAGCAAGTGCAGGTGCTCCTAGTGGAGTGCATTGGTCGCTAAAACATCAACATGGCATGTGCATTGACTCAATGGTTTTGGAAGCATTTGCATTAGATGAACGGTGTTGTAAGCAGGCATTTGTGCAAGCATGCCTGCTTTATTTCAGCGCGCAACGCCTGCAAAATTTCGGCTGTTCAATTGCATCTGCGATTTAACTCCTGGAGCTCCTAAACTCCAATCCTAGATGAATGTTGCACCTCCAATCTCGGTGGACATGCTTGAAACCATTCACAGGATCTGGAGCAAATTCTAAACCTTGAAACCTTGAAACCATTTACAGGATCTGAAGCTGCTGATGGGAGCCCGCAAGCTCAAACATGGCACTGTCGCTGTTGGTGACAACCTCCTAATCCCGGGTGAGCTACAGAGTTTTAGCACACAGTTCAGGGAACATGGGCCTGTCCTCTTTCAGCTCCCTCAGGCGAGGTAATGGCCGTATAGGTGGCTGGACATGCGTACATTGCAGGTGTGTAGTACACAAAAGGCAATGCAGGGCTACCCTCCATTGTCTAAGGCCCCGCAAAGAAAGTAATGTTCCAAATGCTCAGATTCCCTCTGCCATTCTTTTCAGATCTTTGCGGCATGAGATATTCCTTAAATCCTAGGGGAATGGAATTTAGACAAGGTCCTTTGCAATTCTGTACAGCACAGTAAGTCGCAAGCAGGCTCTGCTTCCCTCTTAGGTCAAATAAGTAGAGGATTAGGATTTCTTACTAATTGGAGATCTCAGCTGACGCGCACATTTATGTATTTAAATGTAAATGTTCTGGCTGGAATACATGTATCCTCAGCTCTAGAATTGGCACACAGAGCAAATTTAGTCTGTAGGCATGTGTGCTTACACTAAAACCACAACCCTATGAATAAGGTCCCAGCAGTCCGCACCTTGTGCTTCCCAGGCGTTTGTATCGTCTTGATGACTTGATACAAGCAATGTCTGGCATCGTGAGCCAATTTTGGGTCTGAATCTTGAAGACATCACTGTCATGGCTTCTTTCATGACATGCATGAAAACCTCTGCAGGACAGGCATTGCTTCAGCCTCAGTGTGTCAGGCATAATTGTTCATGAACTGCAACCATTTGGCAAAGTGGCAATGCTCTGCACCTGAATGATAAGACCTTGTTAATTTGCTACCTTATGGGTGACCATCAGACAGGAAATAGGTCTGCAGACTGCCTGGCAAGCCTTGTGACGTCTGAGAAAACAAAGTTCATGGTTTGTGGCACAGACATCCCTGATTACATGTATGCGTCTGAATACAGGTGTCCCTGAGTACATTGAGTTCATGAAGTCTGCGGAAGGCAAGGAGGCGTTTGATACCATGTTCCACGACACAAAGCTGGAGTACACTTGGGCGCCCAAGATCATTGGCTTCGCAGATCAAGTGGGAGTTTCAATCTACAAGGGCACCGAGTCGCAATAGCAGTTGCACGCAGCAGCATTTGCTGATGCAATCCTTGCTGGATCAACTAAACCAGATGATTGCCTTGCTCCTATGAGCACTGCGCAATCACTTCACGCATGGTATGCAAGTCTGATGCAGCTTGCATTCTATATAGCCAGCTCTGAGCTCGCCCACCGTTGCCTGGGCCTAGCTGGGCTTAAGCAATTGTCCGACTTTACAAATGGAATGAATTGTTTGCTGTGAGGGTGGAGTGCGCTGAAGTAAATTCTATGCCAGATTTGCTTGCAACCTGCATGCAAAGTGGGCATGTACCTGCCCCATACGTATGGAAAGAGCACAATGGCTCATTTCAAAACCACCCTGGACCCCCACTAGCCTAACTACGTACACTAACGACTTTCTTCCTAGTTTGATGGTCGGGTTTTACCTTGTGCTTGCACCAGATGTAAAAAAGAATGTAAAGGTCTTCCTTAATTCACCCCTGTTTGCGTAGTCTTGTTACAAGATCAGTTTTTCCTTGATCAGGAGATCAAGTTCGACTACCTTACCAACCACCAGGCTCAGGCTTCGGGCTGGACTGGGGTCAGGCCAATTCATTCATCGGAATTCCCCGACCAGCCCATTTAAAGACTTTTCTGTAAAGTGTTCCTTGCATTTTTTTTCCTTTTCCCGCACTGCTATCTGCTGCAATGTCACATTGCACTGCATTGCACGGTGCAGCTTGCATTCTGGACCCTCATATCTCGGCTCATTCTTAGGTCTCCTCTTAGCTATGAAGGAAAGGCACACTGTCATGGCATGGCTTGTAGCATGCAACCACTGGTTGCTTGTAGCAAAAAGGCTATGGTGAATAGCTTGCTGCACAGCTGTGGCATTTATATGACAGGCTTGCGCACCACTGGTGGTTCAACCTAAGTTAGCAGTAGTAACACAAGCCATGATGGCCTCATCAGGCTGGGAGATTTGGTAAATCAACCATGCATGGAGATGGTATAAAAAAATTAGCAACCTTATAGGTCACAAGGTGTACAAGTTTTACAAGGGGTTACAAGGGGTTACAAGAAAAAGGCCTTCAGTCAAGAAGTGCGACTGCTATGCTGCTCATTAAAAATTATTAGTGCACGCAGGAAGACGTATAGCTTAAGGTGTACAAGGTTAATGGGACCTTGTAAAGCGAGCCATGCGACTGCTTGGCTAATCTTGAATGTATTTCAGCTGTACCTGCCGAATGAGGGCAGCCTGAAACCATAGGCCTCAGGCTGAAACCATAAGTGACGCATAGCACAGAAGACAATCTCAGCATAAGTGCAACGAGGTTAAGTCATGGAACGCAACCGGTGGCCTTATTGAGCAATACAACTTGTATACACTTGAACTAAAATTTGCTAACATGAAGCCTTTTATGTAGCTAGTTTAGGCCGTCTCCTTTTCCTTAATTGATGTAGGGACTCGGAGTGGTTTCACTGCCTGCATAGCCTGTGCTTTTCTTTCTTTCTTTCTTTTCTAGGCCATCTATAGGGCCTGGCGCTGCCAGCAGTGCAATAGCTGTACTTTAGCCGGCTTGGTCTTCAAGATCAAGTTATTGACAACTCCCCTATTTGTCATCAGTGTGATACTGATACAATCCAAGATGAGCAACATGTTTTTCTCCATATGATTTCTCTGCACAGGAAAGCTGTTTCTCCAAACAGTTGTGCCTACTTTGTTGAGCCAGATCGACCTTGTCCTTGATGAACCTGTAGTTCTTTTTCTGGAAGCTAGCAGTCACACTGTGGCACTTCTTGACAGAGGCCTTTTTTGTAAATCTCGTTGATCCCTGCAAGCCAAGTAGTCAACCCATCTGTTGGAGTTTGCTCCGGATGCGCCTGCGATGGACAGTCAATTATCCACCCTCGCAACCTGTGGGTTCGGGGTTCAAACCTTACTGGAGGCTTACAACCGCCTAAGCTCCCCTCGGATACAGCCTTGAAAACCTTAAACCTAGCTCTGATACTCAAGCAGGAGGCGGGGCACCTGTGATGGAAAGTCGACTATCCACCCTTCATAACCTGTAGTTTCGGGGTTTGAACCTCACTGGAGGCTCGCAACAGGCTAAGCTGCCCTCGTTTGGCTAACACAGCCTTGAAAACCTTGAAACCTTGTTGATCCCTGCCACGTGGCACGCCACATGTGGCTACAGAGAGCTGACACCATTCAGTAGTGCTCATTTATCAAATGGCCTCAAGTCTGAGTAAGCCCAAAAACATCCCAGCGGCCTGGTCAGTCTTCTTCTACCCCAATGATGTCGGGATACAATGCTGCTAGCTGCGTGCCAAAGCGTGACAGCAGGTCGCAGCAGCCATTGCTTCCCCCTAACGCGATGGCACCAGGGGCAATGCAGCCTGCTTTAGGCTCGCTTGCTGGATTGCCCGGCAGCACATCCAGCGCAAAGACGGAGCGCACGGATGATGCAAGGCTGTGCTCTGCAGTGAGCTGCCCTGTGAAAGAAAACCTGCGAGTACACAGTGGAAATGTGCATATTGTGCTCACTGTTTCGTATCTCTCTGACCACTTACAGCATAAACATGAGCGCATGAGCTAGACAAGGGTCGCTCCGCAGCATGGTGCCATGTGCATCAACTTGGATGCAAAGCATGGGCGGCTCCTAAGCTTTTTTGCATTTTGTGTTTGGCAAGGTCAGATAAGGGTTACAGATCTGTACCTGCCAAACAAGAGCACTATCTGAAGCCTATAAGGCCTGCGACCTGAACCTACATCTAAAATTGCATCAATATAAGAGGCCAAAGTGTCTAAGAAACGAGGAGAACACACCACAGACTCAAAGCAAGGCTTCCAGCATAATAAAACCTCTGTCTTGGGCTTGCAACTGTGCCAAGTGCATGCACAGGAGCACAGGACCTTGTACAAAGAAGCAACTTATGACCATAATGCTATCCATCTGTCAGCAAGAGGCCTGTCCCACACTCAATGTGCACCAGACCTCTGCAGAGGCCTCTTGCTGCATCATGACTTGACAGCTTGCTGCATTGTATCCAGCATCCTCTGCAGCAAATGAGGGCATGCCCATGTTGCTTATCACAACCCTCAAGCCGCACACCACGTGCACCATGCACACATCTGCCTAGCCCTCTGACGCACCTGAGCAGCGACGGGGCCACCCCTGCCACCAGCACCTCCCCAGGCAGCACCTCCAGGACTTGAGGCGTGCAGGGCAGGGGCACTTGTGAGGCGATAGCCTCTGCGTCCAGCGACCACAGCAAAAGCGCAGGCGCCTTGCCCCCGACGCCGCACACCACCCACCCGCCGTCCTGCGGGACAGCCCAAAGTTGAGACAATAGCAAGACTTTGCAGTTCAACATGCACGGCGCGGTGGCATGGCGATGCCCACAACACATGGAAATGATGTGCGGTGCCATCATGTGCAGTACATGGCATCACTGGCGCAGCTTGGTCGAGATGGGTGTGCTGTGTAGTAAGGAGACCCACCTGAATCAATGCCATTAATTCAACAGTGCCATTACATGATAGCCAATAACTTCCAAGGCCAGAAACTTTGAGCTAGTGCACAGCATGCTCGTACAGCCTGGCAAATACCGTGCTTGCGTGGCCCAACACATTGCACACAGTGGACTCCACTACACAGTTGCACACGGTGGACTCCAGTACACGATTGCACACGCTGGACTCCAGTACACAGTTGCACATACAATGAAGCCAAGTACATTTACAAAAGAGCCGGGCACAGTGCACCCTCATACACAGTTGCACGTATTACAACCATTACAGCCATGCCTGTGGGTAGTGATGCTCATGTGCAGCCCAGCCAAGGAAACAAGCTTTATCCCAATGATGTGTGGGTGTATGAAGCCATCGAATCATTTGGATATTAACCCTTGTGTATAGGAGCTGTCATGTCCTAAAACCGAGGCCAGTACACAGCATGCGCACAAAGCCCAGCAAGGCCACCAGCACGACTGCACGGTGTGGCACAGTACTCTGCACACACAACAAAGGCGCAACCCAACAGGGCACTGGGTGTGTGGTACACATGGCACAAGGCACCTATGCTGACCTGGAAGCAGGCCGCTCAGGAGAGACCTGCTGTGGCAAGACTAAGTAATAGTGGGCTGCTATGGCAAGACTGAGAAATAGCAAAACTAAGTGATAGCAAAACTAAGTAATAGTGGGCTGCTATGGCAAGACTAAGTAATAGTGGGCTGCTGTCGCAAGACTCAGTAATAGTGGGCTGCTATGGCAAGACTAAATAATAATGGGCGGACATGGAAAGACATATGCCAAAGTACCCGCACGGACCTGGAAGCGGGCTGCCATGACGGGCGGTGCGCTGCACGCACATTGCAGCTGAGCAGCAGCGTTGGGCGGCAGCAGTCCCCCCATTTCAGGGCAGACAGTGTGGGTGGGGTGAAGCTTGTCAGGGGCGGAGGCTCCTGCAAATGGAAAGAAATGAATTGGAAACTCTAGGTTGCACGGAGTCGTGAAGAGGGTTGCGGATGTGAAAGGTTAAGCGCGTGTAGATGGGAATAATATGCCAACATGGGCTAGTAAGGCAGAAATATGGCTGATGAGGCAATGTAGGAAGTGAGCAAAGAGGGCAGAGACAAGAAGGAAGCATGTTTAGGGTGATAAGGTAACATAGATGCAAGTTCAGCAGGCAGGGCAGGTGTGGGTGAGGCATCATGGCGAGTAAGGACGGTTGAGGTTGGCAAAAGTGTGGAAATTTGCAAGGGCACAGGGAGAAGGTCCAGAGACACAAGGCCTCGTCTCGTGATCAAGTCTAAGAAGATAAGGACCATCGTGGAGATGGTGTAGGTGGCAGGTGAAAAGGTGGCTGATGAGTGGGAGTGATGAACACCTCCCGCTCATTGGGCTGATGCGCTTGCGCAAGTGCGCACACACACAAGGTATGCGGGGTATGAAGGCTGCACACGGACCTCCTCCCACCCAGCCCAACTGAAAAGCACGTCCATACCCCAAACACCTCCCAGCCCAGCCACAACACCCCTCACTGGAGAGCGGTTTTCAGCTCCCATTGCAACCAACTCAAGGCACGCACCTGTCCGCACACACTCGTCTACGCCACACTCATTTTGCAGAACAAAACGTGCACAAACTTGCACATGCTTGTCAAAAACACACAAGTGCCTGCAAGCCCGGTCGCTATATCCCACACCCAAAGGATCCCATCTCAACCAAAAACCACACACATATACACGCCTGTCCACACCACAAGTACCTGAAATCTCGGCCACGTCCCATATCCGCAACGTGCCATCTTCTGAACCAGAAGCCACACACATACACATGCCTGTCTACACCACAAGTACCTGAAATCCCAGCCACGTCCCATATCCGCAACGTGCCATCTTCTGAACCAGAAGCCAAACGACCCGAGAGCGCGCACGCATCCACGCACAATATGCTGGCCAAGTGCCCCGCCAGGCTGGCTATGCATGGCAGGGTGCATGTGCCTGCGCATAAAGCGGGAGCGATGCACAGGCGTGTTACCCTTGGGTGCGGCTTTGCGTGGGCAGGAGGGGCTTGCATGGGTGCAATGTCGTCCCCCCGGTAAAACTGGTTCGGACACATGCACCATTGTGCGCGCAAGGGCATGTGCAGGGAGATCTGCCTGCAGCGAATCAAATGTCGCGCTTGCATCCACATCAGTCAAGATGGGCACAAATCAGGAGGGATGGGTAAATAGGGTTAAGCAGACCCTCGTCGAGGCTCTATAGAGCTTTTTCAGAGCCTATTTGGCATTTTGATCAGACCCTATTTACCCATCCCTACAAATCAGCAATCCAGCCACAGGTGACAAAGTTAGGCTCAGTGCCATCAATGTACAAGCCTTGTCAGGAGCCTGGAGCGAGCAGTAGGTTAGGTGCGGGGCGCAGCTAAAAGAACAAAATTTGCCAGGGAAGGTAAAGGCTGTGCACTCCTTTGCGCGTGTCAGCCCAGTACAACACACTTTAAACTGTGGCTGATGATTTCCATCCTAAAAGGAAGCACCTGCAGGAAGCACTTGCAAGTTCAAGCAGCTGTCCCTAGCCAGGCATGCAAGCAAGCATGCACTCAGTGGTCAAGTGTCAGCAGCACACATGAAGGCCAAGTGGCTTATACTTGGAGCAAGTCTGACGCAACGGATTGAGCTCAATGGCCCAACGTACGTCACAATGCTCATTTGTTTGTGCTGACAAGGGCTAAGGCCATTAGGTTGCTGTGTGCTTCTTGGCTCATTGATATAAAACACCTTACCGGGGATGCATCATGGGGAGTGCACTATGAAGGGGACTCTCGGGATAAAAGCACACCAGTCACGTACAGACGCAGCACAAAACCAGCCAAACTGTGCTACCTGGGTGGCGCGCCCCATCTGCAGATGCAGCCCTGATGTCAAAGACATAGATACCCCCCTCTGAGCTTCCCTGTGTGCAGAGCAGCAGAGCCACCCTGTGTGCAGAGCTACCCTGTGTGCAGAGCTACCCTGTTTGCAGAGCAGCAGAGCCCCCCTCTGAGCTACCCTGTGTGCAGAGCAGCAGAGCCAGTCAGTGATTGTCTGCGCAGCAGCAGTCCAAGCGATGGCTGTTGTCCAAGCGATGATTGGTGTTCAAGCGATGTCTGAGTTCAAGCGATGTCAGTGCAGCAGCAGTCCAAGTGATGACTTGAGGCAAAACGCCAAAAGAGGAAGTCACGTCAAGCTTGGCAAAATGTAAGGAAGGAGCACTCTCAAAACAAGCGCAACTGTATGATTCAAGCTTGCATTTGAGAAGGAGAACTTTCATCAAGAAGATATATTTGCCTTGAGCCAGTCACTTCAAAAGAGCATTGCTCTCAGCTCTATTAGAACCCTGAATGGTGATCTAATTACTAAAAACATATCTATGTCGAGGCTGCGAGGAAGGATGGGCAAGTTGTAAGCATGCATTTGTGCTCTGCGCACAATCTAGGACAACTAAGGATGATGTTTGCACCACAAGTTGCAAGTCACACCCTCCTGTAAAGCATGCATGCACATTCCACACAAAAACTGCACCCGCAGCCTCTGCACATAAATGCACTTCTGGCAAAGCTTCACTTTTACTGCCCCTCAGGTACAAACACTCATTGCATGTGCCTACCGCATAATATCTGCCGCTGTTGTTCTCCAATACTGCGCATGTCACCCCTGCTTGAGGCCCTGCACCTCCTGCAGAGATGGCAAGCACACAAGGCAGAGCTTAATTCTTTTCAGCTCACTGCCACTACGTTTTGGGGCTTACTGCACACACTTATTTCTAGGGCTTATTGCAAACAGCTTGGCTTACTGCACACACACACACACACACACACACACAAGTTTTTTGTTTAGGCTGATTGCACCAATTACCGCTCTACACACGCTTGCAAACCCCACAGTCACACCCCCTTGCTTACTTTGAGCTCTCAGGTTCTGTGGCAAGGCAAAGCCACAGGCTTGCTCGCAAAGCATGCTTGCTGTACTTAGCGCACCAAGGACACATCATGCTCAACAGACAGACAATACCTCTTGATATGTGTCCTTCTAAACTGGGGTTAATGTCCCGTGGCACAGGAGCTGGAGAAGCCGGTCCACCTGCATTGTTGCAACCAGAAAGGAGGCCACTCTTCCAAAGGATTGCGGAAAGATTGCTCATCAGTATGAACCCATAGTCAACTGCCTGCTCAGCAACAAAAGCGCATAGGAGCCAATAGCTAATGCGGCCGTGACCTGAATGGGTGTTAGGGCAACCAGATCAATTGCTATGCACAGCAGGGGCTTTTGATCAGGGACATTTGGGATAGAGTTGAGATAGAGTGATCAAAAAGGTCCCCATGTTGGCATCAATATTCAGCATCCATGCCCACATTCGCAATGCTGACGCGTGCCGTACTTATACTCCAGGTGTGCAGAGGAGCCTTACACGTCTACAGGAACTTGCTGGCAGCAGGCCTGTAGGCCTGATCTGTGACTCCTGCTCTCATTAGAGTTTGATCAGGCTCTGTGCTCAAGCAAAGTTGTCCCAAGCCTCAGACCAAGCGCTTTTAGTTTTGGTTGGGTTGCAGGCCTTTTAGGCTTCAGCTAAGCTGCCCTCGTTCTGCAGATACAGCTATGTAACCTAAGCTAACCTTTCCCAAGCCTCAAACCAAGCAGTAGAAAAGATTGATGGGATTTTATCTTAGACAAGTACAATGAGAAGGTGAGAGGAGGAAGGGCCTTGCGCCAGTGGGGGTTTGGCATTTTGAGTGGGCGTGCATCATAAAACCTATGTGGAAGGCATGACACAGCAGTCCAGCATGATACAGCAGTCCAGCATTAATCTATGTGGAAGGCATGATACAGCAGTCCAGCATAAACCTATGTGGAAGGCATGACACAGCAGTCCAGCATGATACAGCAGTCCAGCATTAACCTAGGTGGAAGGCATGACACAGCAGTCCAGCATGACACAGCAGTCCAGCATGACACAGCAGTCCAGCATAAACCTATGTGGAAGGCATGACACAGCAGTCCAGCATGACACAGCAGTCCAGCATAAATTTATGTGGAAGGCATGACACAGCAGTCCAGCACAACCAGCAATGACACAGCATAACCAGAAGCTCAACCAGAAGCAATGACAAAGTCCAGCATAACCAGAAGCAATGACAAAGCTGGGGGTAAGCTGTCCTGGTGCAGGAGCCCCCTGCTCGCCTGGCAGCAGTGCAGGGTTGAACAAGGTGTGTGTGTGTGTGTCAAGGAAGGCAGTCGTGCAGCCACTGAGGCATGTACAAAGCAGCATGCTGGAGCACACCGGGAGCTTGCTCACCTGGAGCGGAAGCATGACCCATCAGCACTGATAGTGGCCATGCGCGCACGGCTCCATCCTCACCGGCGCTCACCAGCAGCGCCGCAGGTGTGCCTGCAGTGAGGTGCACACGCATCAAGGCACCACTACATACAGCACAGCCATTGAGGGTTTAAAGAAGACGTGTCCCCCGGCAATGCGCTTAATGCTCACTTCGAAGCTAGGGCATCACACCAATGCTGGCATGGGCAATGAGCATGCGCACACATTGATGGACACGCACTCTCAGCACGCATTGTCAGCGCTGATAAAGAGGAGCATTGCTCGTGAGAATCAAGTCTCTTGTTACTGCAGCTGCTGCCAACCTTCGCATGTACTGGCCCTGAAGTATTTCCTAAGACATTGTGATCTACCTTTATTGGTAAGTTGTTGCGGTTAGCCTGACCACATGCCAAGCTGATTTGCAAGTTTAGCGCAACAAAAGTCCCCCACCTTGGTCGAGACATGCCAAGCTCATCACGGGTGCATGGTGGGCCTTCCATGCCAGGCAAGCTGAGGCAGGCACTGCGCAGCCAAGCCAGGATGATACGGCATCTCTCACCCAGAACAGCCTGCAAGAGCAGAAGTTGACATCGCTGAAAAGTTGGCTTCGCAGTTCGCATTCCAAAAGAGTCATTCAACCTGCTTCTTGCATGCTTGTGAAACCAAGTGGCTGATTGGTTTAGGAATGCCCAGGCTAAAAACTCTGCAATAAATCTGATCAGGCATGTGCTTCAGGACAGGGACATTCATCGTGTTACGATGGCAATGAAGCACTGGACTGCACCTGTCCTTCATTACAGAATGGAGACTGATTCACATATTCAAGCCAAGATAGCATCTAGGGCATCGTGCAGTAACTCCCATGCCATCCTTGCCTAGCTGACTTGAAGCGGACTTACACAGTATAAATTCTACGACACCCACTTGATGAACCCCGTGCTGTACGCCACGGCAACAAGCTGTTCATCCTGACCGGAGCTGGCGTGGGTGCTTGTCAGGAAAAGCGTGGCAAATACAGTAGAGAATCGCTCAGCGCGTTGCTGAATGATGTGGGCTCTGTAAGCGTTGGCATCAAAAGATCTGCAGAGGTAATTGTGAGTGAAAGAGTGTGTGTGTGTGCATGCACGTGTGTGTGTGTGTGTGTGTGTGTGTGTGTGTGTGTGTGCGCGCGCGCGCGCGTGCGTGTGTGCATGTGCATGTGTTTGCATGCGCGTGTGCGCGCTCGTGCACGCTTGTGTGTGCACGCTCACATGCTCAGTGTAATTGTGCATCTATTTCAGGCATTCAAGACTTTGCATCAAATCATGCATTGTGCTTCATTCAACAAGAAGTGAAGCCTTCAATCAGATACCGCTACCTGCAATCCCATTGTGATGAGCCCATCAGCACTGCAAATATATTTTAATCATGAGTTAATTTCTTTAAATCACACTATAATAGCTGACTGCCTGACAAGGAAAGAAGCAAGGAAACATGGAGTCACCTGTTGGCGATGATTCACCAAAGGATGGGTTGCGGAGTCGAGAGAGTATCGCGTCCCTTACATTGAAGTCTCCATCCCCGTTGCAGTCCCGGGAGAGTGCTGACATGAGTGAAAAGCCGCTCTTATACAAGAGTGAATCCACATTGAGCACGCTCGACCAACAGAGACAAAGGAGACCCACAGAGGCCAGTAGGCCCCGAACTGCCTCGAAGCCACCCCAGACAACTGTGCAAGAAGAGACTTTTGCCTGCGAGGAGGACACACAGAACTACCACCTGATTGAGCGGCCCAACGTGAACGATGTCAATGAAATTTTGTCTTTGCTGAAGGTGGGGCGACTTCCTGTTGTGCGCAATGGCCTTTGCCAGATTTGAGCCCATGTATATGAATCTCTGCTTGGCATACACACAGGCGCA
>LKMJ01003113.1_pt1 | contig 15418 bp, 16 predicted proteins | sample 643391 | NCBI WGS metagenome assembly LKMJ01 (sample SAMN04112250, study PRJNA286221) | soda lake metagenome | biome: soda lake; feature: Kulunda Steppe; material: water; isolation source: sample PL-Br10 brine of Picturesque Lake | place: Russia: Kulunda steppe | collected 2010-07
GGAAGAAACGCACAAGCAGCAACAGGAAGAAACGCACAAGCAGCAACAGGAAGAAACGCACAAGCAGCAACAGGAAGAAACGCACAAGCACAAGCAGCAACAGGAAGAAACACACAAGCACAAGCAGCAACAGGAAGAAACACACAACCAACAGCAACAGGAAACACACAACCAACAGCAACTACAACACCAGGAAGAAACGCACAAGCACAAGCCGCACGAGCACAAGCCGCGTCAAAACCAAAACACAATTTAAATGACGAACAAATCAAGACTATCGAAACCGCCATCAGGGGGGTGATCGGCGAATCTCTAAAACAACAGTTGAAGGATAATGGTCTCGAGATCGATAAAGAAAACGAGTTAAAAGCTTTTGTGAATGATCCGAAGAACGTCGACATCAAGACGTCCGAGCTGATCGATCAGCTGATGCAAGATAATATCGTCAAAAAAGCGCAAGCGCAGGTGCAAAGCGGAGGTTCGGCAAGAAACAGCGGACGTAGGAGCCGGACCACAACGCCTGCCACAAACTCGCGCCAACAGCAGGGACAGCGGAAACAGGGACAGCAGAAGCAGGGACAGCAGAAACAGGGACAGCAGATGCAGGGGCATACACGTAGCCGCCGTCTTTCGTAAGTTATAATAACGCAGAAAAGCTCATTTTTTTGAAGACCCTTCGTCGTCGTCGCGACAAAATTATGTTGACGGAGTATAATACGCCCCAAGCGCGAACGCGACACGACAGCCCTCGGGCCCGCGGATACGAACGAACAGTCAGATCGAGAAGTTCACATGGCCGACTGGAACCTTGCTTACAACCAGCGCATGGCGTCTTCCGCTTACGCAAAGGCGCCGCAAACGGGCATCAATCCCGCGAGCGCAAGCAACGTGCGTTCCGCTGCTTCGAACGCGGTGTCGAACGTCAGAAACGCCATGCCGTCCCCTCCGAACGCCGACGCGTCGTCAGCCGGCTCCCTCTCCAGGGCGGTGACGTACGTGTTGCTGGTGTTGGCGGTGCTGGCGATCATCGGCATCATCGTCGCGATCGCCGTGATGTCGACGCGCGCTTACGACAAGAAGAAAAACAAGAACGCCGATGACGACGGATTTCGCGAACACTTCCTCGACGGCGTTAATCACGGGGACATCAGGCATCCCAAGAACGCTTGGTACCACCAGTACCTGAGACGGTTCTATTCTAAAGGGTCGGCGGTTTCTCCGTCCGACATGATGTTCAACCCGTCTGTCAACGACATCGCGTGCGTGGCGCTGCAGGAGAACGTACGTTCGGCCGTGAACTGCGAAAGCGCCATGATCGATACGGTAACGGTCCGCGACAGATCCCCCTCCCTCGTCTCGAGCGCGCAGTGCAGCTCGCTGGCCCTGGCGAAGGAGCCGCTCGATCCTCGCGACGCGGAGCTCCGAATATTATCCGGAATATACACGTTCCGCAAGTCCTGCGTCCCTCTGCGGTACAGCGGACTGTCTTCCGAGGGAAACAGGACGCTGCGCCTCAAGCTCCCGAAGGACGCGCGCTCGACGCTGGTCTTCATGCTGAGCCGCCCCATATTCCTGATCACCAACACTTCGTTCCTGTACGCCGTCAAGCCCGTCAAGGACGGCGAGACCTTCAGCGTGCTCGACTCCCATAAAGACGGCGACGATCCGGTGTTCGACCTCGAGCGCGTCACGGACGAGCGCATCTGGAAGAGCGGACCTCAGACCAAGGCGTTGAACGCGCTCTACTCCAACACCGCAGACGGCATGATGCTGGCCACGCTCTTTTACCTCAACTACGAGCACCCCATCCGCTATGGTCTGGCGGATGTGGAGTTCCAGGACACCAAGACGGTGACGCTGGTCATTCGCGTCACGAAGAGCCGGCTCGGCTCCGGCACGTGGTTCAACAACGGCCGTTCGGGAATCCGGGTGTCGAGGTCTTCTTCCGGAGACGACAGGCACACCGTGACCGCGAGAGTGAACGGATCGTCGAGCAGCCTCACGATCAATCCGGACGGCTACGTCGTGGTGGTCTGCACCACGGACATGATGCTCCTGTGCTACATGTCGCGCCACACGTGCAAGCTCAAGCGCGCCAAGCTGTCCCAAGCGTTTTCGCTGGACAGCGACGACCGGGGTTCGTTCGAGTCAGAGGCGAGGTCGGCGGACGTCTCTCCCCCGGCCGTCTGCTGGCCCAACACCCTGTTCGGCGTGCCGAACCTGTACGACGTGTACAGCAAGCTCGTGGCTTTCGCCTGATCGCCTGGTCGCCAGAATTCTATTCGAAGCCCGTCTCGTTTCTTTTTCGTCCTGTTGTGTTTGGCACCGCAATTTTTATGTGACACGAACACAATATATATACAAGGACGGCCGATCCCGAACCCGTTGTGATGTCTGTGTATGCCGCGAGGGTTGTTTACGCGGTCATCTTCTTCGTGTTGGCGTCGGCTCTGGTGCTCATCGTCAAGCCGCGTCACATGTTCGATCAGGAGACGGGCAAGCCCAAACCCTTCGGCACGGGTCCGGGAAAGACTTTGTTTTCGTTAGGAACCGTCATCGGCGTGATCGCGGTATCATCGTTTTACGTGTTCAGCCTGGTGGACATGACGTACGCGTGCGCCGACGCGGCCAAAAAAAGGGGCGCGGAGATGTCGATGCTGCGCCTGTCCCCGGACCTGTTGAGCGCGCGTAGAGGGCCTGTGTCGGATGCGATGAGAGGCGCGCCGCCTCCTGTCGCGGCGCCTACCTCCTCTCCTTACTACGGGTATGATATGGACGCCAGGCTCCCCCTTGCCTCCTCCTCCTCGCTCTACTCGTCCTCGTATCCGATGGCGCGCCCAAATTACGGTTATTAATGCGGACCTGAAAAATAAGCACAAACAACGACGCACCGAACCGCATCGAAATGCTGAAGTCGACGAGCATAGCCGACCTACCTCCTCCCGCAAACACGAGCACGAGCGACGCGCCCGGCATGATGTTACCTCCTGGAATAACGGCGGCGGCCCACCCTCAGGATGACGACTTCGCGAACCCTGCAAAGCCGCCCGCATTCGTCAACGACACGCACCGGCATATGGTGACGCAGGCCCAACAGGCCGCCCAAAATTTTACGCCGCCGCAAAATACGAGCAGCCTCGAAAAACAGCCGCCGATACCGGACGGTGGCGGAGGAGGAGGAGGCGTTTATCACAACGAAAACGACTACACGGTCAAGGAAGTGTTCGACAATTACAACTCGGCGACGTCCAACCACCTGAACGTTCACGGAGGAGGCAAGGGAGCGGGTACTCCGATCGACGAGGTTCGTCCACCCGGCGCTGTCCCTCCTCCGAGCTACGCGCCGGGAAGGGGGACAGGGTCGGCAAGAAGAAGATACGACGAATTCGAAGACGTGCTGGACGGTTACGACGACGATGACGACGACGAGGACGAGGAGAACGATTACGGCAGGAGAGGAGGCCATAACGACCGGCGTCCGAACCGCGCCGCCAGTCACGGTGCATGGCGTAAATTCCGCGATGGTAAACGCAGCAGCGGAAAACGCGTTGTCGGGCGACGCGGGCACGGGCACGATGACGAATACGACTCCCTTTCGCGCGTGGACGAACGGGACCGACACGCGTTGTTCTTACGAGACGCTCAAGTGGCTTTGTTGACCGTCATAGCGTTCGTGTTGATCTCGCTGGTTCCGGTGGAGGAGGTGGTGAGCCTGTGCTCTTCGTACTCTCGCGGGTACATGGAGTGGGTGTCCTCGATCCCGTACCCCTCCCTGCTTTTGCGCGCGGTGCTCATGGGCTGCACCGTGTTCGGATTGCTGCGCCTTATGAGCTGTCCGACCACGGAGGCGAGGAGGGACGACGAAGATGACTGAATAGGGTGGTAAGTAGCCACCGTCTGACCGTCCCGTAACGTAACGTCCCGTTTCACGTCTTCGGTTCCCTCTGTGGCGGCCGTTTCTTTTGCAAGAACGCCTCTGCGATGGGCTGTTCGCGGATTTTGCTTGCATCCCGCGGACAAGTTTTACGGTCCACATCGTACATGTAGCACGTGTCGTTGGCGTCCTTGTACACCACCTTGTTCGCGTTGTGCGGCGAAGGGAACTTGACCACCACCTGTGGCGGAGGAGTCACGAGGTAGCAGTAGAGCAGGCCGATCGCGAAGGCGACGAAAAAGTACGGCACGTTGATTCGCGAGAGCAGGAGCATGAATGATCGACTTACGATTTACGAATAAAATAATGTCGATTCTTTCAACCGCCGCGGGAAGCGAGGAGTTTTTTGACCGCGTCGACATACTGCGCTCGGCACGACGCGTAGTCCTGTTTGCTGACCTGCGGGAGGATGGTGTCCATCGCGCGCTCGACCGTCGGAATCTCGTCCGCGTGATGAGCGACGAGGTAGTGACAAAGGAACGGCAAAGACCGCTGATAGCCGCTATTACAAAACACGAAAACGTTGCGGCGTTTGCTGCGCAGCTCCTCGATCTGCGCGCAGCACGCGTCGTACGCGGCGAAATCGATGTTTTCGTCGTGGTTTTCGTAAGGCAGCTCTCGCGCCGTGACGCCTTCGGGAAGAGCACGGTGTTCCGTTACCGACGCGTACGTCTGTCCGTGTGGGAGGATGGCCAGGATCAGCCCCGCTGCGTTTTCGCGCAGGATCTCGTCGAACGATTCCTTTTGCGCAAAGGGCTTGTCGATCAGGAACACGTTCCAGATGATGTGGCACAGGTGGTACGGCGGGGGCACGAACTCCTCGCACGAACAACAGCCGCCTCCGAAAGAAGAGGACCCCATGACTCGCTACACTTTTTGTTGAGTATATTCGTATTTACGGCGTACACCTTATACCGTCACCGAACCAGGGCGAGCCATTTCTCGACGCGACGACGCGCGAACCGGTCCATCTCGTGCTTATTGACGACCGCGTAAGGATCCGGAGCACGCTCGTCTTCCTCCGCTAATTTTTCTTCGGCCCTGTTCAGGAACTCGCGCACGTAAGAGGGCGTGTTCTTGTACGTCTCGCAAAGGAGGGTCCTCGTGCTCTCTATCGCGCCGACGGGGTCGCCTGCCAGAGCCGCCAAGCGTTCTTCGAACTTTTTGACGCAAGCCCGGTTGGTGGACTCGAGGCGCGTGCAGGCGGCGTCGCGAATGCACCGCCGAATGACAGCGCTCTCGGGAAACGCCTGATTCAGGCGCATCCAGTACGGCTCGTCCAGCGAGAACGACATGACGCAGGCGTGCACCGCCTTCGCGCGTTTCCCGCCTTCCGAGAATCTATTGTGGTTCGCCGATCTCTCGGGCGGGTTCTGAGCGATGAACGTGCTGAATAGCGCGGACGTACAGACGGAGCGTTGGTTGAGCGCGTCAAAGGTGGGGTGGAGGAAGATCAGGACGACGTTGTGCCGGGTGGTCGCGACGAACGGCACACGGGCATAGGCTCTGAAATCATCGCTGCTGCGGCCTACGAAGGTCAGGGCGTGGTTCACGTTGTAAGCGACGGGAGACCGATCCTCCAAAGTGTCTCGTAAGTGCCTTATGAATTTCGCGTACATGCTTTCACGGACGCGGTGCAGCGCGTCGTAATGAACGAGCAGGCTCTGACGTATGGCGCTGGCGGTCTTATCGTTGACGCTGCCGCGAGATGGACGGCCGACTTCGCGCAACGCTAGCCTGACGTTGTCCGAGACGCGCCGAGAGCGCATTATCTCTTCGTTGCAATGCACGGAGTGAAGGATCTCGTACAGCTTCATGGCGGTGATATCGAGGTGCTGCCCGTTGTCGCAGACCTGCAGGAAGTGCTCCAACACGACGCTCTCGATGGGGCAGAGGTCGCTCGGGATGACGCTACTGCTGCTGCTGTTGGTGCTTCGTTCGTTCTCTTGTCGCGGACAATACGGACGATGATGCGATGACGACGACAGGACGCGGGCCTGCAGGTTCCGGACGATCCTTATGAGGGCCCCGCTGTACTTTGTGTCCCTGTGCGACGGGAGATCCAGTACGGGAAGCGTGTCCGTCGTCTGCTGCTGCGTCGCGGATTTTGTCGCCGAAGATAACGCGTCGTCATCATCCGTAAATTTCGACACCGCCTCTGCCGACCTCTTAGCTTTTTCCTCGCTGATGCGCTTCAGCTCGCGAAAATAAGCCGTGACGTTGTACGCCGTCGGCTTCGCGCGCGCGAACGTCAACATCTGGGCCACGATCTGTTTGAAATCGCGTTTGTCGTCCATCCGCGCGGTATTGTCGGAAGCGATGTTCCGCATTAACGCGTGTCTCATAACCACGGCGCGCACGATGTGGTGCCCCCAGTCTACGACGGGATTATCCGCGTAAGCTTCTGCCTCCTCTTTTTCGCCGTACAGGATTTCGCTATGGCGGCAATTTTGAAACGCGGTATCTCGAAATTCGTCGACCAGAGAACTCGCAACACCACCACGTGGCTCGCTCATCATTGTTCGTTCGCGCATCTCCGCCAAGTCGTCGAACACGACACCTAGATGCGTTTCACGAAGGCGTTCGCTCCAGGCCCTATCCGAGTCGACGAACCCGGTCACGTCGGCCACCTTTATCGTGGCGCTCCGTATCTTGCCTTGCACCTCTTCGTTTTCGTCGTTGATATCGCGGCGAATGTGCGCGAGGGCGCTGAAGCGGTTATAGACGTCGTCCGTGTCATCCCCGCTGCTCACGTCTGTGATGCCGACGTAGAGCTTGAGCTTCTGTCTGGTGACGGCGACGTGCAGGAGCGACTCGTACTGCAGATCGACGCGCCCGGCGCTGAAGCTCTTGAGCGCGAACTCCGAGGCGTTCATGAAGAACACGACCTCGCATCCCTGGCCCTTGGAAGCGTGGATGGTCAGCAGCCGGCTCGCCCACCTCGACTCGTCGAGGTTGATCGGGCAGTTCTCGTCCGACGCGTGCAACACGGCGTGCTGAAAGAATTGCGGGTCGTAATCGGCCATCCGCTCGCTCCAGTAGGGCTCGTGTTTTTCGAGCACCGTCTCGCGATATTCGCGGTCGTTCATGAAGCGCTCGCTCCAGTAGGTCTGCAGAGCGGACTCCAGGTAGCACGCCAGCGAGTTTCCCTTCATGAAGGGAAAGATGAACATGAAGTTGTGTGGCATGAGGCGCAGGCGCCTGGAATCTCCGTCGACCGTTTGCAACAGGGACCCGATGAGCTGCTTCTGCTTGGCGTGATTCGCCCGCGGGTTCGCAAAGTTCATCTGCCGGAACCATACTATGGACGGGTCCTGTCTCTCCTGCTCGACTGCATCGACTGTATCGACGCCGGATTCATCGTAGCCGTTCCCTATCGCTCGGATCTCGGGTAAGCCGTAATCGTCGAAACGGACGATCTTGTTGACGCCCGACATCAGACCCGGTCTGCGGAACCTCCTGACCACGTTGCTTCCCATGTCGAACTCGACACAGGCGTGGGGAAGGCTCTCCGACTCCAGACGGGTGAACACGTTGTCGCTCCCCCATATGCTCTGCAGCTTGTCGCCTATCACGAACAAGTCGGCGTGAGTGCCGCGCTGTATGACGGCCAAAGCCTCTACGTACTCGGGAGGCAGGTCCTGGGCTTCGTCGACGACGATCAGGCAGCGCCGGTTATGGCGAACGACTCCTCCTCCGTACTTGACGCGACCCTCGACGTCGTACTCTTTGTGGCCCGCCAGAATCGTCTCACGCAGGTTCGAAAAGAAGTCGCCCGGGAGCTGCTTCGCCTCCGCCTTGTTTCCCATCGCGTAAAAATAGGAATCGATCGTTCCTATCACGACTTCTATACGACGAAATCCGGGGTCGTCCTCCGATGTCGCTGCATCTACTATTGTAAAGCGGTACTGTCGCCCCACGCACCGCTTGTCGGCGCTCAGATCCGGACGAGTCGCGAGCTGGCTTTCGAACTCTTCACGGATCACGTTCTTGGCGGTGTGCTGCTTGGTCAGGTAAAGGAAACATGTCTTCTCGCGAAATCGCGGCGATACAATTCGATCGTCGATCGTCGGATCGTGCGTCGCCACGTCGAGCGCCATCTTGACGCTCTCGTACGTTTTGCCGCATCCGGCGCCCCTCTGGTTCAGGTACAGCTTACATTGGGGCATGGGTTCGGCGTCGAACGCGAACAGATCCTCCAATCCGCCGTCGACGGATTGGATCGCTTCTCGAAAAGATTTCTCCGTGATTTTGGCGGACCGCACTTCGACCATGCCCGAGCGCACATCGTCGGGCCTGAAGCGCACGACCTCATCTTCTTGTCCACCGCCGACTTCGCCGACCTCGCGCGTTCTCGGACAGTCCAAGGTCATGTACACGTGCTCGCAGCCCCGGATGTCTCCGGAGAACGATTCGTACATCCACCTGTTGTCGCGATCCAGGACGAGCAACACGGAGTTTTTGAGATACATGCGGTGAACCTTTACGGCTTTTCCATCCACCAGCCAAATCAAGCGACAATTTTTACGGGCGACGTAATCTTCTCCGCGCGACTGCACTTCTTTTTTGTCGATGCGGCTGTGCTGCAGTTCGAGAACCGTGTTCGATCCAGGAAGATAGACGTCGGCGAAACGCGTCCTTCTCTGCGGTCGTTCCTGCGTGACGCGCTCCGACGACGCGGACGCCTCTTCCTCGATCTCGAACCTCTTTTCTCGGCACTCGGACGGGAAACGGCGTTGCCACCCTAGGTGCCACTCCGACACCGGCATTTTTTCTTGGCTATTCTTGCAGGATGGCGTTTCAGCTTTAGGTGCTTCTCGATCACGGCTGCATCATCACGAGAAGCTTGACGTTCGCACACGGGATGATTCGACGGGATGATTCGAACGCGGGCGATGAAGAGGAAGAGGCGTTCGCGCCTCCGCCTTCTCTACGAGTCCTGGTCGCCTTCTCGTCAAGCGTTTCCCCGTACAAATAGGCGTGGGCTTCTTCGTAAAACCGCTCGTTCACGTGACACACGAAGCTCATGTCCCTGAACTTGCGGTGCGAAAACACGAGCGGGAGCGATCTCAGGCGCCCGTTTTTGCCGTTGAACTCCCGGGGCCTCTTCCTCGCCCCGGTGGGGTGCTTGACGTGCCACTCGAACGACAGCGCGTTGTGGTAAGTAAATTGCGGAGACTCGACGATCGCGAGGTACTCCCACTTACGACGCGGCAATCCTCTTTGACGGTCTTTTTTGGTATGGCGCGTCGTGAATTTCGCGCCACCGACGATTTCGCCGTTGTGTTGACGGATTCTTTTGGAAGGATCCGTAGTATAGCCGTTGTATGTCTTGTGGTCCCTGTCGTTGATCAGGATGTAGCACCTGTGACGGTTGTTTCTCGGATCAGGAGGATCGACGGATCGTTCTTCCTGCCGTCGCTCCCCCTCGTCCTCGATGCTTTCGGTTTCTGCGGCATCGTTTTCTTCCTGTTCGCTCTCGGTCGCTACCCGCTCCGCATCAGACCCGAGAGACGGACCCGGCGTCTTCTCGTCCTCTTCTTCTTGGCACACGGCGGTTTTTTCGGCGGACATCAGTAATGAGTTCTTTTCTTCTCGATATCGCTTATATACACATATAAACTAAAGTGAGGCGAGTAAAGCATATATCATAGCACGGCACAGCATCCATATCCACTATGGGGACGCCTTACCCGCACCAAGACTACCGTGATTTCGTGATTCGAAAGAAGCCGACCACTGGCAGCGATCTGCGCTCGCCTTCGGCCTTGAACGCCGCTATCCGCGGAGGACAGGTCGAGGCCGAAAAGCGTCAACAATACGCGACAGGAGGGTTGAACCATGCGGGACACGCAGGAGATCGACCCGCCCCTCACGGAGCGGCTGCCGCCAAGATAGAGAACGAGACCGAGGACTTTCACGTTCCTCGGGTTCCCACCGAGATTAAGCACCGCATCACGCACTACCGAAACGCCAAGAAGATGACGCAGGCACAGCTGGCGCAGGCGATCTGCGTTCAACCGCGCATCGTGCAGGACTATGAAAAGGGCACGGCCATACCCGACGGGAACATCCTGTCGAAGATGGCTCGCGTGTTGGGCGTACCGACCCTGAAGAAGTAAACAGAAATAAAAAAAGAGCTACGCGCTTTTGCGAGATCGATAGGATGCGAGGTTCTCGCGCTCCTGTTCGAAGGCCTGTTCGAAGGCCTGTTCAAAGGCCTGTTCAAAGGCCTGTTCAAAGGCCTGCGCCCGGCCATGGACAAGCAGCAGCTCGTGAGAAACATCGACACGTATCGCGCCTTCATAGCAACGGCGCAGAAACGTTTTTGAAGGACGTCCAGAAACGCATGGAGGCAGAGGAGGAGTCCAGAAAAAGGAGGAGGGGAGGCGACGACGAGGACGAAGACGATCCCATCGAGGACCCGGATGTCGATAGCGATGTCGATAGCGATGTCGACAGCGACTCCAAAAACAATTGGCGGCGTCTACTCGACCACCTTCGTACACGTGCCCCGATCGCCTCGCGCAGTCACCCGATCCTTTCGCGTGATCCTTCACGGAACACGCGAACGTCCTTATCGTTGTTTAGTCGATAGCATTGATTTTTCTTGACCGTTCTGCCAGACAACCGCCAAAACAAAGGCGAATTACGTGGTGTGTTTGTTTTCGGTCTGCCATGCGAGAGCCTACGACGCAGCCGATGAAATTCTCGTTCCTGTCAAGATCCTCTGCGAACGATAAGAGAGCCTACGACGCAAGCCTGAACGATCGATCCGGGGACGCTAAAAAACAAAGATATCAGCGGTTCACATTTACAGCCGAACATGGGCGCAAAAAAAGTCCGAGCGCTACCCTCCATGAGTATCAGAACCAACGGACGGAACCACAGACAAATGCCACGAAGAAAGCAGAAAAGGCGACCGACTCAGAAGCCGGTTCCGTACCGCGGGGAAGATAGTCATCGCAGCTACCCGCCTCGGCGAGGTGCAGGCCTGTTCGTTCCGTCCAACGGTTGCCTGCCGATCGGAGCGTTCTTCACGCTCCTTTCCGAACAGTTGCGAGCTGTGCAATATGGGAAGCCAAGTGGAAGGGAAGGTTGGCACCGTGTGCGATGCTCAATGTTGCATTTGTTTTCCACTGAATGCGCTCCTGACGCCTCTTTTGGATACAGTCCGGAGACAGCGAGGCATTTATCGACATGTCGACCACATCATTCCCCTCGCCCACCGAGTTGTAAGCCAAGTCGTCTAGAACTCTAGCGTCCGTAAACGCTGCTGTCAAGTCCACTTTCTTACCACCGTTCCTGCGGTAAAATCCATACACGTATCCCACACAGACTTTTGACACCGCTGCCAAAAAGGGCTTCAATCGCTGGCGACAAGAGGCATCATGACTGCTCAACAGAATACGGAATATAATGTTTGCATTTGTGTTCCGTGTGAGAACTCCCGGGAGTTCATTTCTCATGTCCTGCACGTCCTGTTCGGACTGGATCAAGAATTCTGCTCCGACAGGATCGCATGAATCCGGCGCACATACAGTGATACTCAGATACGCTTCGCCCCAAGTGCCCACAAAGTCGCCGTCGTATTTGCTTATCCCTTTCCGGAAATAGCGACCCCGTGTCACGCCCAGGAACCCTTTTGCGAGCTGCAATACCAGCTGCACGTACAACGACAGGGAGGAATCCATCGTTTCGGTATGTACCTTTAGCTGATCATTCCGATCTAATGTAATTCATGGAGCAAAGCCTTTCGATTTTTTTTCCGATCGGCCGCCGTTGACGGACACCACAACTCTATCGAACAAGATCGCTGTATGCGCGGTAAATACCGCATACGAGGACAAATCGATAAAAAAATCGAAGACGCCAAAATAAAGGATGTATGCGCTGTGCTGTGCTGACCGGAACCAGTATGACAGGTCTTTGTAATGTGTCAATTTGTCTGGCAGGTTGTCAAGTGGGAGTGCGACATGCGGCATACATGGTAGCACTGTTGTCCTTGTTGGGTCGGGTTGATTGGACTATTTCAAAATCATGGATCCCCGTCGTTTACATGAACATTATCGGGATGCTGCCCTTACCAAAAAAGGCGGCTTCCGAGCTCAAGAGGCAGTTTCCCATTATGACACCGTCTATGCTGTCTTATGCACTGATTTATGACGACAAGTCGTATGACTATGGATGCCCCTGCGTCACGATGTCTCATGTGCAAGTGCTGCAGTGCCTGAGAGATACTTACGGAGAGGATTTCTGGAACTGCGTGAACGAGCCGTCTTTCGAATTCAATCGCAACAGCTTCTTGTGTCATGTGTTTGATCAGCACTACGTGAGTCGGTACGGCCCATCCGCCGCGCTGTTCCTCTTGAACGATAAAAGAACGCGCCTGGACGTTCGAATCCGAACGCATATGGGACGGGAGACTACCGTAGCTCACTTAATGTGCAGCATGGCATGCATCGAGCGGTCCGAAATCCGAACGGCTACAACATACCACCAACAACTCATGAGGGTCCTTGTCAGGCGTCCCGACTTTCCGGCCGGCCAGACGGACAGCGCAGGATTCGTTCCGTGTCAGCTATTAGGGACGGGGTACCTCATTAGGCGCTCTGTTGAAGAATCTGAGCGGATACTCAATGACTTTCTTGACAGAGGGTGGGAGGGTAATTAGTGCTGATAGATAAGGTAGATGACTGTACTAGGGCCATGAAGGCTGTACTCGAGCCTTTTTGGTTTTTCGATCGCCTTTTTTAGTTGCCATTGTAACAGTTCTGTACAATTTTCCGATTTTACGAAAAAGAAATGCTTCTTCGCAAGCGATAATCGCCTCCGTCGCTCGATTTCTTCGCGCTCGCAAGCACCACATCCTCCGCATCTTGGTGAAACGAGCGATCAAAATAACAACGCGGTCCCGTCGCGGATACATCGGCTACGAATTTTAGATACGCGTACCCGATCACGAGCAGCACGCGAAAATCGGCGGTTTTTAGCGCTCGCTCTCGCGCGACGGCGACCGGACTCTTCCCGGTGCAAGGGTTGACGTCAAAGATCGAAGGCAAGGAGCCGTGCGCCAACAACCACGCCACTTTTTCGTGATCTCCTGATAGCGTCGCCGCGTACAGCAACGTCATGCCGAAAACATTGTGCGAGCGCGTCATCAGTCCGGAGCGTGCGGCGACAAGCGGCCCGCAAAACACGTGCGCGCGCCTGAGCTCCTCGCGCAGCAAGTACACCATGGCCTGCAGGGACCCGGGGTTGCTCGATCCCGCGGCTACCAGTGAGGGCGACGAGTAGGTGCTCGGATGCCATCCGGTCTGGGCGCCTCCCTCCTCGACGAGCACGCGGAGGGACACTAGGTCGCCCTCCCAACACGTCTTCAACATCGGCGTCAGCGTTTTCGTGTTCCCGCTCACGGCGTTTGGATCAGCTCCCGCGCGCAATAGGAGAGACAGGATTTCGGCACGGCGACGTCTTGTCGACAAAGCGTGCATCAACACCGTTTCTCCGTTTTCGCATACGGCGTTCGGATCGGCGCCGGCTTCCAACAACACTCGCGCGGCTTCTGTATGACCGTTAATACACGCCAACATCAATGGCGTCGTCGCCTGCTGTCGCCATTCTCTTCCCGTTCCATAGCGCCCACCCCTCGCGCATCTCGCGCATCTCACGTATCTCGCGTATTCACGCGTCCGTCCTTTGCGTCCTTCGCTCATCTGTCGCATGGCGCGCATGTCGCGCAAGTCGCGCAAGTCGCGCATGTCGCGCATGTCGCGCATGTCGCGCAAGTCACGCACGTAGTGCATGCGCGAGATGCGGCGCTTCCGAGTATCATCGATGAACACGTCACCGTCTTCGTCGGGACATCGAACCCTTTCGGCGTCGACGAGGTACCGAAGCACCTGTTCGTACCCGTGTAATGCGGCTATTTTACACGGCGTCCACCCGGTGCGAGAGACGCTCCTGACGTTGGCGCCAAAGGAGACCAACAGCTTCGCCGTGTATATGTTGCCACGGTCACACGCTACCATCAGGGGGGTACATCCGTGTCGGTTCAGGCTCGGCGCGTCGATGACTGTGCAAAAAGAAGAGCCGAACAAGCGACGGCAAGTCGCGAATAGGGACTCGAAGGCGCGACGCTCGCGAGCATGCTTCTCCGTCTGCTCCTCTCTGAGGTTGAGCCGGGCAAAGAGGTGGAGGGGGGTCCAACCTTCGGCGTTGTGAAAGCGCGCCTGCTCCGGATGCTGCACGGAATGCGCACGACGGCTGAATGTTAAGATGGCGTCATCTACGTGCGTGTCGTCGATCTGGTACAAAAACGGTGAAGCATAAGATGAATGCGTAGCCCGGGCCAAAATCGACTTCGGTGTCGGCGAAAACATCAGGAATGAGGCTCGAGCGAAAGTTGTGCGTGCTATATGCGAAGAACGCCTGGCACGACGCAAACGCAGCACACCCGAACGCACGCGCTGTTTAGACATTGAAGTTGCTCTTATGCGCGTACTCGTGACGAGTTGCAAGTCATCGAGCAAGTCGATTTGCAAGCTGCTTACATAAAGTTTCGACGCTGTGGGTATGAGAAAGAAAAAGGAATACCAGCGGCGAGCATACTCGTGGCGCGTTGCACCCTTTCTTTGTATTTGTGTGAGAGTTGTGATACAACACAACTCTCGCAAGCATCTTGCATCGCATCTGCGCTCGATGCGGGAATACAGCGACGAGCGAATCATGGAAGACATCAAGGTCTTGTTGCGTCTCCGCAGAGCGAGCTACGAGACGTTGTCTCGAGACATGTCACTCGTCCGCGAAAGGTACCTGCTACAGCCTGAAACGAAGCTGCAACCGGCGAAAGGGGAATCTCACGCTGAGTACGCTGAGCGGAAACAACGAGAGCTCGCACTCCTCGATGCTCAAATGAGCAAGTCCGAAGAGGTAATGGCCCTTTTCAACGCCCTCGTACAGAAAGAAGAAGCCAAGAAAAAAGACAGCGCCCCCCGGCTTCACCTCTCGCCTCTTTATGGGGGCTGATTCATGCCGTGTGGAAAGCGATTCTACTACGCTTTCTGCGTCCGCAGCAGTGGATGCGTGATCCACCACGATCCGTTTCAGCCCGTGATGAGTGAATGGATGACACACTCAGATGACATCAATCCGTTCGTGCTTATGGAGGATGGCTCGCTGAACGAGAAGGACGCGCGCAAGCTTTCGCGCATTGTCGATTTGCTCTGTTCTCGCTTCAGCTCCGACATGCATGCCAATTGCGGACAATCGCTGTTGTTCACGGCAGGAGCAGGCAGAAATAAGCCTCGTGCGCGAGTGTCTGATTCAGTAAGTCGTGTATAGAAGATTTCATCTCTTCTTCTTTTCCGGAAGGAACAGGGAACGAAGAGACGGAGAAACAGAGAGCTCGTCGAATCGGCAAACGTTTCGATCGCACTTCATGACCATCGTCTTACACGGAACACCCGAAGCGTTCATTCATGA